>JGI25127J35165_1000389_pt1 | contig 13327 bp, 10 predicted proteins | sample ETNvirenome_2_30_FD_35165 | JGI IMG/M metagenome (IMG submission 35165) | reverse complement strand
AAGGTTCCCAAGCAGCCCCCCAAGCAGCCCCCCCAGAAGAAGCAGATGCTATTAAGGGTAAGTCCCAAATTGTTAAATATCTAAAAACACAGTATGCATCAAAAATCCCAACAGCTAAAATTAGTTCAGGTGAGGCTGATGAATTTGTTGACATGCTGGAGCTTGTTTTAACAATATTCGATGCAAAGAGTGTAACTGACCAACAAGTAAAAAGAATGACGAAATTAATGAGCCAAGCTGCTAGCGTAAAAGTATAATAATTTAGGAATAAAAAAATGAACAACATCAAAGAACTAGTTCTTAATCACCGCATTTTGCAAAAACTAATTGAAATGAACCTTGTAACACAAAGCGAGGTTCGTCGTCTCATTTCGGAGGAAATGATCGAAGAAACCCCGGAGAAATCTACAAATAGGGCGTTTGGTGATAAGTTGAGAAAAATCACAGATCCACAAAAAAAGCTCGAATTTGCAGAAAAATATCTGACTGAAATTGGAAAAGCGATACAGGGTACTCGGGATCAAGCGATTGAAGAAAATTCTCCATTTATGCAGTTTCTTAACACATACCATAAGGGTGTAGCAAAGAAATTCGAACAACGTGTTGAGGGAGCCGACGAATTAGTAAAACAGTATTTTGATGGATACACAAAAATTTTTAAAGATAATGCTCCAGACGGCAAACCAAACACTACCGTCAACAAACTAAGAGTAGCACTTTCAGCTACTCAAGAACCAAAAGCAAGGGCTGGCCTAGCTGCCGCAGCAGCGGCTAAAGAAGGAGCAACACCAGCCGCTGTAAAAGCAGCAGTTAAAGCAGCAGACCCCAAGGCTGTTAACAATCCGAAGGTTATTGATCAAGTTCAGCAAGCCGCAAACAAAATGGCAGGTAAGAGAGATCCACTTTCTAATTTGTCGGGAGAAGACCTAAAAGCAGCAGAGACGAAATACGGAGAACAAATAAAAGCCATTGTTAAAAATGATGAAAGGAAGTATACTTTACTTCTAAGATTAACTGCATTTCTCATGAGGGATACTTTTGCTAAAAAAACACTATCAGAAAAAGCCGCCGACTTAAGAACGATTTTACCAGCCGGAACAAACATATCACGAATAATAGCTCAAGCATTTCAAGGTCAAGATAGAACAGATTTACTAGCTCTTTTGAAAGAACCCGATATTATAAATGGCTATAAGTCCTTGATGTCTAAGGCACAAAAAGGATCAGAAAAGGCTCCAGAAGAGGCCCCCAAATCACCAGATAAGATGGACCCCAAGGGCCAATACTTCAACCCAGATGGTAAGGACCTTAAAAAGCTTATGGATATTTTCTTGGAGTTTAAAGAGGAATTTTACAACAAATCTTACTTATCTGAACAAGGTGATTTGATAAGGGCGTTTGTAAAGGAATTAAAACTACAAGTCACAGGCGAACTAAAAAGAAAAGCTGCAATGGCAAGAGCCAGTGTGGGAACAAGACCAGAGATGAATCTAGCTGAACAAGAGGGCGAAGACAAAGAGCAACCCAAGGGAGATGACCGCCCAATAGTAGTAAAGCGACTTCCTAATTTTAAAGCTGATGTTCGCACTTTCTATGAAGACACGGTTGAATCACTAAAAATGCTTAAAATCTTTCACGATGCTTCTGCAACCGGAAAAAATGTTGGAGACCAATACAAAGAAAGACTAATTTTACAAGTAAAAGATTTGCAGTCTGCAACTGGCGATTTGGCGAAAGGCATTGATAAACTTGTCTCCGAACAAGGTGATAAAGCAACTATACAAGAACAAACAGCCGCAGAGCAATTTGAAGCTATGGAAGAAGTAGAAGCTGCGTATAAAGCAATCACTACCGAGTTTTTTGTTCATTATAAACAAATTGAAAAGTTGTATAATGAAATGTCTAAAGAAGCAGGGTCGTCCCAATCTGAGGTTGAGCCAACTAAGACTCAAGAGCCCAAAGCTGAACCTGAGACTTCAGCGAAAAAGGAACCAGAGGCTAAGCCACAACCTGCACCTGCTGAGAAAGAAAAAGAGCTTGTTAGTGAATTTAAAGACACTTATAAATACAAAACCAAGATTAGTCTTGCTGCAATTCAAAAGTCTGCAAAGAAAATCATTGCAATTTTAGATAAAGTAGGAAAGTATTTTCCAAATGTTAAGCCTTTCGAGGGTGAGGTTGCTTATGAGGACTTATATGACCAATATAAAGAAGCAGTTGGTAGACTTGATTTTACGACTTCTAACGTGGGCACTCTTAATAGTGATACTGTTGCTAAGGGGACACTGGTTTCGCTGAGAAGAAAACTAGCTATCTTTTCTAAAGATATATCAAGAATATTTGGTATTAATCCAGAAGTCCCCGGAGTAGAGCCTGTTGATCCCCAAGCAGCCCCAGCAGCCGGCAAAGAGGAAGATCCAGAGAAAGATCCGACCCAGCAACCTGAGCAACAACCAGAAGAAGATGTATCAGACGAAGAAGTGCAAAAAGTACTAGCAGACAATAAAGACTTTTATGAATTAGCTTTAAGAACCTATCTACCTGCATTAGAAAATTATATGCAAGGTGGCTCTGGCGTTATATCTGAAAGAAATGATCTCATGAATAATATTGATATTATTAAGAAAGAAAGAAAATTTATAGAACAAAATTTCCCCGTATTTCAAGAAAAATTAAAAACATCTCCTGAAACTGAGACAGATGCTGCTGAACTTCAAGATATAGGTGAAAAATTATCAAAGTCTGTTGGTGATTATATAAAAGCTTACGACACCATAAATGAGAAATCAGAAGATGGTAACTTGGATCAATTAAGAAGAGGCACCAAGTCGAATATCGATGTAATAAACAAGTTGCAAACAGAAGTTAGAAAGCATGTACAATTTTATGATGCCTTTTTCAAGATCGTTCAAGCCCTAGTACTGGCTAAGGAAATTGATGAAAAAACACTAGCGGGCCAATGGGAAGCGCTTCAAAATGCGTATAATAAGAAAATACCAGACACCTTAAAGATGGTTGCATTCAAAGCCAAAAGAGCTTCCATGCAATTGCACAGAGCTTTTAATAAACTACAGCTAGTGACTGCCCCATTATTAAGGTCTGCTTCTGCTGGATTTTTAAGACAAGCTGGAAAACTAGCAGACAGATTCTCAGCATACTTTGCAGGGGCCTCTAGAAGAGCCGGAGAAGAGTTACAAAAACAACAATCAACAGACGACTTAGGTATAGATCCAGAAAACATGGGTTTAAGAGGTGGTCTTACTGAAGAAGAAGAAAATAAAATATCTGAAGAAGACTATGCTTCGATTGTAAAACAATTTAGAGATATGGCCTCTGAATTTATGGGTTCTTATTTAGAACTTAAAAAATTTAGTGACTACAGCGAGGCAGCCCTAAGACAAGCAGGTTATGATGAAGACCAAATTGACCTTTATTTTAAAGGAGTGATGAAGCAAGAAGCCCAGATACAAAGGTTGCTCAAACAAAATATTTTACAAATTAAAAAAATTGAGAGATTCGCAGGAAATTATGAAGAACAGATAGTACAGCATGTTGGACTTTTTGGTCTGAGTGATAACGCTGAAGAAGAAGCAGAAGATGCTGCTAAAGATAAACCAGAGTCATCAGATTTGGGTTCCCCTGATGAAATTGAAAAAGAATATGTTTTGGGGCTAAACACGTTAAGAGATCTAAAGAATAGATTGGACGATAAGGATAATACCAAAGATCCAATCAATTCATCTATGGAAGAAATGTTAAAAATTGTAAAAGCAACCATGGATGATATTGGCGAAAAGATTGAAAGATTAAATGAAGAATTGGAGGGATTTGAAGATATAGATGACCTCCGATATGCAGTTCAGGAAAAAATAGATAACTTAATTTCAATGTTTGGCCGTGCACAAAAAGATCCAAAACTTATTATGGCTTTTAAGAAACAATACAAAAATTTAAAAACAGATTTGTTTGGAAAGGGAAGTTCAGAAGATTCGGAGAAATTTAAAGACATTGATCCATCAAAGGAAAAAGACCCCGAAAAAGGATCAGAAGAAGGCGGTGAGGAAGAAGAGGGTGAAGATCCATGGAATGAAGGTATTTCATTTAAGGATCTGGTAAAATACCTCAAAAATCCAAAACAACGAGGTTTCCGCATGGGTGATATCGCCAATTGGATGGCTGATAATGTTGATGATCTTGAAGTAAGAAAAGACAATGGAAGTAAAGCAGTGAAAGGAAAGAAGTTTAAAGTTACAAAAGTTAAATTCTACAAAAAAGGCGAAGAAATACCCGAGGCCATGGTCTATGGGCCAAGTATAGTGGTTACTCACGAGGCCCCAGAGAGTGTTGATAAAGATATTATGACAGCAAGCGCATTTCGTAGAGACACCAATCAATATTACTGGCTTGGTGGTCCAACCGCCGCCAAACGCTTTGCAAAAACTATTTTTTATAAAGGAAAACCTTTACTTAGTTTCCTTGATAGGTTTGGTATAAAAGAAGATCAGTTGGAAGAAAAATTAATAAAAGCAATAAAACCTCTAATTAAATCAGAGATGCGGAAATTAAATGGCTAAAAAAAATTATATCATCGATACNTCAGTTTTTCTAACAGATGCCGATGCCTTATACGCTTTTGAGAATAATGATATTTTTATCCCCCTTAAGGTTCTTGAGGAGATAGATAAGCACAAAAAACGTCAAGATTCTGTTGGATTTCATGCAAGAAAAATAATTAAACACCTTGATAGNCTAAGGGAAAAAGGGTCTTTAGTAAAAGGAGTCCGACCAGAAAAAGGAATGGGAATTATTAAGGTTTGCGATCCAAATTATCAACCCTCAATGCTACCTCCATCCCTTGATCATAGAGTTCCAGATCACATTATTTTATCTTCTGCTCTCAGAGTTCAAGCAGAGTGGGACAAAAGAAAAACAATCGTTGTGTCTAGGGACATTAATATGAGGGTTATTGCTAATTCTCTGGATCTTATAGCTGAAGATTACGAAACTGTTCAAGCTGTTGAAGACGCAGATAAGTTATATGATGGATTTAGTGAAGTATTAGTAGATGATGAAATGATTGATTTATTTTATGCAGACGAAGAAATTTCACTTGATGAAGAACAAACCTGTAGTCTTTACCCCAACCAGTTTCTTATGCTTAAATCGAGCGCAAACCCTAAAAAAACTGCTCTTGCAAGGTTTAAGAGGGATAGGTACCCATTGGTTAAAGTAGCCCAAAATATCGGCAATATTAGCTGGGGAATTAAACCTCGAAATAAGGAGCAAAGTTTTGCCTTTGATTTGCTTTTTGACGATAATGTTCCTTTAATCACTCTCATCGGAAAGGCAGGATCAGGCAAGACTCTGATGGCCATAGCTGCCGGCATGGAGCAGTGTCTCGGAATGGGTCCAAAGAAATACAGCAGAATAATTATTTCACGACCTGTTCAGCCCCTTGGTAAAGATATTGGCTTCCTTCCCGGAACGATGGAAGAAAAAATGCTCCCATGGCTTAAGCCTATTCAAGATAATCTCCAAATGGTCGTCGGTCATGATAAGACTATGCTTCAATCATTCATGGAGAAGGGGAAGTTAGAAGTCGAAGCTTTGACTTATATCCGAGGTCGCTCAATATCCAACGCATTTGTGATTATTGATGAGGCGCAAAATCTCACTGCTCATGAAGTTAAAACAATCATCACAAGGATCGGAGACAACACAAAAATTGTCTTAACTGGTGATGTTGAACAAATTGATAATATTTACACGAACGAGACGTCAAATGGCCTCGCATTTGCTGTTGAAAAGTTTAAGTCATATGATCTATCTGGGCACATAACGTTTAAGCGCGGAGAACGGTCAAAATTGGCGACTTTAGCGGCTAAGATACTGTAGGAGACTAGTATGTTTTTAGGATTAATTTTATGGATGTTTATGACCGCCCAAGCGGAAGATGTTGATTACGAAGTCACCGTTGTACCATCAGATGTTAAATTGTATATAGATAAAACAGGGATACCACCACATTTACAAAAAATGATATCTTCATATGCCTCTTTGCACAAATCAATGATAAAAAATAAACTCACTAGTCTTGTTGCGCCTTCAACATATGAAGGGCTTATTCTTGTATTAAATAATCACAACATGGACAAAGCGATGCTTGGGTGTAATTATACTAAGTCACCAGTCCGCTGCGGTATGAAGAATAATCACTGGGTTATGATAACAACGGTCTCTATGGAAAAGACTCATGCTACTTTAAATTTATTCTTGTATGACGAAGAAGGAAGTATGATATCTTCATCATCTGTGCCTGTCTGGGGATATGTACAAATTCTCCCACAATATAAAAGAACCACGATACAAGAAAATACTATGTTTGGACCAGTGCAAAGAACAATCACCGAACAATACCCACCAAAGAGAAAGATGATTCCTCCAAGAATAAACTCAAAGCATGTTTCTGAGGCGATAATGAGGCTATATTTGAGCATAGAAGTAGAAAATATTTGACAAAACTACTGCAATAAGTTATATTCTATTTTAATAACTGGAGAGTATTTATGAACTGGATTAAAGAATCACAAGCCAGATCACAAAGAAATAGGAATCATTATAAGTTGCATGCAATCGATATTTTCATTAAAGATAGTTTACCAGACAACATTGATCCAAATTCTGTGTTTGAGTATATTACAAAACATATATCTTCATATCTTTTGAGTGGAGTTGATATTATATACATTGGAGAATTTGAAGTCTTCAAGCAAAAGCAGNCNAACGCAGTATATGAAGATGGCGCAATATATGTAACCAATGAACAAAGTTCAAATCAAGATTTGATAGATGATATAATTCATGAGATAGCTCATTCGGTAGAGGAAAGACATTCTGATTTAATATATGGAAACGGACTTCTTAAAAAGGAGTTTCTTGGTAAGAGAGAGAGGCTATTTTGGATATTGCAGTCTAATGATTACAAACCATTTACCAAAATGAGAACGTCTTATGAATATGATAAGGACATAGATTTTTACTTTTTTAAAGATGTTGGATATGAGAATATGTGGCACATTGTACCCGGACTTTTTCCTACTCCGTATTCAGCGACTTCTTTAAGGGAATACTTTGCTATTGGATTTGAAGAATATTTTATTGGTGAAAGATCTGATTTAAAAAAAACGTGCCCAATATTATTTTCAACGATAAAAGAACTAGATTTTATGGAGGACTAATGAGTCATATTTCTTATTCTGAACTTAAAACTTGGGCTGAATGCCCATTCAAGCACAAAATAACTTATATCGATAAAATTAGGAGGTTTATAGGAAATGAGTATACTGCTTTCGGTCGCTCTCTTCATGCTTTATGCGAACATGCTGTACAGGGTACGCTTGATGAACGAGACTATGACGACTTCTTTGATGAACACTTTGATAGAGAGTTGGAATTACTCGGTGAAGAACATGCCCGTCGAGAACAACTCATCACAGACATGCGAGAACAAGCCAAATTAATTTCTCCTCTCATACTTCCAAAACTAGATGAACACTTTGGAGAATATGAAGTTTTTTCTGTTGAAGAAAAACTTTTTGAAAAAATAAATGATTTTTCTCTTGACAACTACGACTTTAAAGGTTATATTGATCTTGTGATAAAAACGTCTGACGATAAATATCACATAATTGATTGGAAGTCATGTTCTTGGGGCTGGGATGCCAAAAAGAGAAGTGATAAACTTATAACGTATCAACTAACTTTATATAAAAGCTATTTCTGCCAAAAGCACAACATAGATCCTAAAATGGTTGAGACACACTTCGCCCTTCTCAAAAGAACTGCAAAAAAAGATAATGTTGAAATATTCAGAGTTACATCAGGCCCAAGAAAAACAGAAAACGCAACCAAGCTGTTATCACAGGCCTTACATAATATTACAAAGAAAAACTATGTTAAAAACCGACTCTCCTGTCAGGGATGTGAATTTTATAAGACGAAACAATGCCCATAGGAGAGTAAATGAATAAAAAAATAAAGGTATTAACCCTTTCAGACCACCCACTATCACCTTCCGGAGTAGGGACTCAAACAAAGTATGTTTGCGAGGCTCTTCTTAAATCCGGAAGGTTTTCTATTATATCGCTTGGTGGAGCGATGAAACACCATGATTATCGACCAAAGATAATAGAACCATATAAGGAAGATTGGAAAGTAATCCCTGTAGATGGCTATGGAACACCAGAGATGATCCGTTCTATTTTGCGAACTGAAGAAATAGATATTCTTTGGTTTATGACTGATCCTAGATTTTACGGCTGGCTATGGGATATCGAGAACGAGATTAGACCATTAGTTTCGATGGTCTATTATCATGTTTGGGATAACAAGCCATACCCCTATTTTAATAAGAAGTTTTATGATTCTAACGATTTTGTGGCTACCATTTCAAAAGTAACAGATGACATCGTTAGAACAGTTTCACCAGAAGTTAAAAGCAAATACATACCTCATGCTGTAGATTCTAAAATATTTAAACCAGAATCAGATGAGCGGATTAAACAGTATAGAGAAGATTCTTTACCAGAGACTGATAGAGAAAAAACAATATTTTTCTGGAACAATAGAAATGCTAGAAGAAAGCAGTCTGGGACGCTAATTTGGTGGTTCAANGAATGGCTAGACAAAACCAATAATCATGAAAAAGCCCAGCTAATCATGCANACAGATCCAAAAGACCCACATGGTCAGGATCTCGATCACCTCATAACAAAACTTGGCCTTGATAAAGGAAGNCAGATTCTTCTTTCTAAGAATAAACTTCCACCCGAACACCTAGCAGCCATGTACAATATGGTAGACTGCACAATTAATATTTCAGATGCTGAAGGTTTTGGTCTCGCGACACTAGAATCATTAGCTTGTGGCACTCCGATTATTGTAAATATGACTGGTGGCCTCCAAGAACAGGTTACCAACGGATCTGATTGGTTCGGAGTTGGCCTTTACCCAACCTCAAAAGCCATTATAGGATCACAACAAGTTCCCTACATCTATGAAGATCGAACTTCAAAGGAACAATTCTTTTCTGCAATGAACAAGATGATGGCCCTTGGTAATGAAGGTCGTAAAGAGATGGGGCTTAGAGGCAGCGAGCATGTAAAGGAAAATTACAACTTTGATGATTTCTCCAAAACTTGGGTTGAGGAGATGATTAAAGTATATGAGTCTAACGGCTCATGGGATACCCGCAATAACTATAATGGGATAAGATTTAAGGAAGTTGCATGAGCGGCTCTTATGATCACGACTATTATAGTTACCTAGATCCAGAAGTAGATATGGACTATGGCCTAGACCCTTCTCATGAACGTTACACATATGAGTCTGCATATGATATCCCAGTTCCAGAACAACAGGAGTGGTATCAGCCCGGGATATTTGATATATCAATGCCGATACATCCAGAATATAAAAAATGGCTAAACCCACAAATTTCTATTGGCGATCTGGTTGAGACAGATCGTGGTGATGTAGGCATTGTTGTATCTATAACAAAACCAGAAGGAATAGCGTTCCGCATAAAAGAGGCAAATAATAATACATACACAGTGTTAATTGGCGACGAAGAAAAGTTATACATTGGGTATTCACTAAAAATAATGAAAAAACAACTTGACAAATAAAGTGAGTTAAGTTATACTATAAAAGGAGTAAGCTTTATAATGAAAAAGAAGATATTTGTTAGGGGTCCCGTCCTCTCACAAAGCGGGTATGGTGAACAATCTCGTTTTGCACTTAGGGCCCTTAGATCAAGAGAGGACCTATTTGATATTTACATTCANCCAATCNCATGGGGCCAAACTGGTTGGGTATGGGAGCAGANTGAGTTCCGAGAGTGGGTAGATAGNAAGATTACCCAAACTCAGGTTTTACTTGAAAGAAAACAATTACAACCAGATATTAGCCTNCAAATTACAATCCCTAACGAATTTCAAAAGATGTGTCCTGTAAACATAGGATACACTGCTGGTATTGAAACATCAAAAGTGGCTCCAGTCTGGCTTCAAAAAGGCAATGAAATGGATAAAATATTGGTTGTTTCTAATCATGCAAAGACTACATATGCTAACACTGTAGTTCAAGCCCAAAACCAGCAAACCGGTGAAACCGCACCATACAGACTTAATACTCCGATAGAGGTTGTCTGGGAGACCACGCCCACCTCTAAATCTGAAAAAATTCCTAATTTAAAATTGGATTATGATTTTAATTTTCTTATGGTATCTCAGATTAGCCCAAGAAAAAACTTTGAAAATGCTCTAAAATGGTGGGTTGAAGAATTCATTGATCAGGAAGTTGGCTTGGTCATTAAAGGTAATATTAAATCAAATTCAATTACTGATTGGTCTTACTTGGAACCAGCCGTTAAAAACACTTTGTCCAAATACCCTGACAGGAAGTGTAAAGTTTATTTATTGCATGGTGATTTATCAAGTGGGCAAATGAACGCTCTTTACACTAATCCAAAAATCAAGTCTATTGTTAATATCGCTCATGGAGAAGGTTTCGGTCTTCCGCTGTTTGAGGCAGCCAGAGTAGGNCTACCAGTAGTAACAATTGGATGGTCTGGGCAACTTGACTTTCTATCAAGTGGTGACGATAAATANTTTGAAGAGGTTGAGTACTCACTTCAGCCTGTACAAGAAACCGCTATATGGNATGGAGTAATTCAAAAAGATTCCATGTGGGCATNTGCTGATCAAGGTAGTTANAAAATGGCTCTAAGAAAGGTATACAAGGCCTATGATGAGGCCCAAGAACGGGCCCAAGAAGCAAAAAAGTACATTGAAACCAATTTTAATGAAGATAGATTGTTTAAGATTTTTTGTGATGCTATATGGACACCAACAGGCGAAGAACTTGAGTGGGCCACCGCACTCAGTGAGATTGAACTTGTATGAAAGTAATTTTTGTTTCTGACCTTTTCTCTGAAGACCTTATAGGAGGAGCAGAGCTAAATGATTCCGTGCTAATAAAAGGCTTAGCGGACAAAGGCTACGAGATAGAGAAGTTGAAGTGCTCCGAGATATCAGACGAACAAATCGTTGTTAATGACTTATTTATTATTTCAAATTTCACGATGCTTTCACAGCGCCATAAAAACATGATCATGCTTAAGAAATATATAATCTATGAGCATGATCATAAGTATATTAAATCAAGGAATCCGTCTGTGTACCCGGGGTTTATTGCTCCAAAGTCTGAATTAATTAATATAGAATTCTATAGAAAGGCATTTAGAGTCGTAGTGCTGAGTGAGATTTGCAAAGAGGTGATTGAAAAGAATTTGTTAATCAACAATGTAGTAAACATTGGGTGCTCATTGTGGTCAAAAGAAAAACTTGACTTCATAAGGTCATTACAAGGGGGTACAAAAAAACAAAAATATTGTATTATAAATTCTCCAAACCCTATAAAGGGCACAAAAGAAGCAATTTCCTTTTGCAAGAGTAAGAATCTAGATTATGAGTTGATCGGGCCATTGCCCGAAAAGGAGATATTAATCGAGTTATCTAAGTATCAATATTTTGTTTTTATACCTCAAGTTTTGGAAACCTTATCAAGAATCACAGTTGAGGCAAAGATGCTCGGCTGCAAGGTGCTGACCAGTTCAAAGCTGATTGGAGCAGCTTCAGAGGATTGGTTCAAATATTACGGAATTGATCTTTTGGATATTATAACAAATAGGGTTAGTAAAGCAATAGACACTATTGCTCAACTATTAGAGGACAATACCATAACTGTGGTTTTGAACTGCTATAGAAGACCAGAATACTTAGAAGAGCAAATTAAATCGATAAGAAACCAATCTATTAAACCAAGCGAAATTTGGATTTGGGTAAACTACCATAAAGATAATAAAGACATTGATTTTACGAAATTCAACTGTGATCGTGTTATAAAAAATGATTACAATTGGAAGTTTTATGGTAGACTCGCCGGGTCCTTATTATCAAATAGTAAATACATTGCTATGTTTGATGATGACACAATTCCGGGACCCAAATGGCTAGAAAATTGTCTAGACACCATGGATACAAACGAGGGTATTTTAGGCGGCGCCGGTGTCATTCTAAGCGGTGATCGATACACTGGTCACACTAGATATGGCTGGTCATCACAAAATGATGAAGTAGTAGAGGTTGATTTAGTGGGACATGCGTGGTTTTTTAAAAGGGAGTGGCTAAAGTATCTCTGGATGGAGAAACCATTTACTTGGGAAAACGGAGAGGACATTCAATTCTCCTACTGCGTTCAAAAATATGGTAATATTAAAACATATTGCCCCCCTCATCCAAAAAATAAAATAGAAATGTTTAGTTCTACCAAGGGTTATGAAATGGGTGTAGATGATAAAGCAACTTCGAGATCAAGAAACCACAGCGTATTTTATGCCCAAAGAGATGCGTGTGTAAAAAACGCAATAATAAATGGCTGGAAACCTATCAATTTGAGGAAAAAATAAGTGTTCGGAAAAGAGAATAAAAATTATAGAGAAGATTTAGAAATTATAATTGAAAAGCTAAAAAGCAAAGAGCCTTTTTCGTTTTCAAAATATGCTGATGGAGAACTGCATATTTTAGCCAATAAACCGATTAATAATGGTGAGTTTTGGTTTGTGCCCGATGAGAACCATGAAAACAGGCAATCAATGATTGATTCCTTAAGATATAAAAATGATAATTATTTTGTTGGAATCTCTTGTCCATGTTGCATAGGAGGATATACAGTTCATAACTGGTTTAAAAAACAATCAGGACAAAGTCTAGAAAACTTGACTTGGGCTAATTTATTCGTGAATGGTAATCACTCATATTATATTAAAAACATGGTTCCTTTGTATTCAGAATATAAAGTTGTCTTAGTTTCTAATTCAGATTCTAATCTAGACAAGTTACCCTTTAAAGTTAGCAAGCATTTTACAATAGGAAAGAATGCTTGGGTTGACGATACTTCTTTAATTGGAGAAATCAAGGATTATATAAATGAAGAATCTATTGAGGGTCATTTGTTTTTATTTTGTGCCGGCCCATTTGGTAACATCTTGGCTCATCAATTGTTCGCCTACAATAAAAGCAATACTTATATTGATATAGGCTCCACTTTAAACCATTTTCTTTTAGGTGATGCCGGNAAAAACCGAGGATACCTAAGGGGCGAACCATCCGTTAATAAAATATGTGTATGGGGTGAAGAATGAAATTGATATCCCACCGAGGTAACATCATTGGTCCTGACAAAGATCAGGAAAATAAACTGGAAT
>JGI25127J35165_1000385_pt1 | contig 13361 bp, 5 predicted proteins | sample ETNvirenome_2_30_FD_35165 | JGI IMG/M metagenome (IMG submission 35165) | reverse complement strand
TGGAAGAATTACTATAGATTCTTCATTCACTGATACAAATACTGTTACACGATTAGGTGTTAACGGACAGAATTATACCGATGGTGATCTTAATCTTATCGGAACTGGTGCAGCGACAATCACCCAGTCTGGTAGAACATTTACCATCAATGTTAACGACGACAATACAACATACACTGGAGAGAGTGGTGTTACAATCACTGGTGATAACAAGATTAAGATTGGACAACCTGTAGGTCCAAATGATCCTGTTACATTCCAGCAAGTAACTATTAGTGGAAATTTAATTGTACAAGGTACAACCACTACAAGTAATACAGTTACTGTATCTACTCAAGACAAATTTATTAACTTAAATGATGTTGTAATACCTACAGATTCTGTAGCAGATGGTGGTGGAATTAGACTTAAAGGTGATTCTCCACATACTATTCTGTGGAGTAATACTAATGACTCATGGACTTCTTCTGAGCATTTTGATCTTGCTAGTGGAAGAACTTATAAAATCAATGGTGATGAAGTCATTACCAGCACAGGACTTGGAAATATTATCAGAGCATCAAGTTTAGAATCTGTTGGTGTTCTATCTGCTGGTAGATGGGAAGCACAAACTATCGGTATTGCATATGGTGGTACAGGTCAAACTAATGCTAATGATGCTTTGAATGCATTCTTACCATCACAAGCAGCAAACTCTAGTAAGTATCTAACAACCGATGGACAAAATACATCTTGGGCTTCTATACCTCCAACATATAATGGATGGAGTATTGGAGATAACAGTGTTACCACATCTGTAGACTCTAATGATATTGTTAGATTTATTGGTACTGGTAGTGCTTTAGTCAGTTTAGATAATGTCCAGAAAAGACTAACCATCAATGCTGATAACACAACATACAATCTATCTGTAGAAAATCAACAGCAACCAAATAGAAAAAGTATTCGTTTAACAGATAATCTTGGAAATTCTGAAGAGGTAGTTTTATCTGCTGGTACTGGTGTTACTCTAACAAGAACTGGAACAAGACTAGAGTTTTCTGTTGCTCAAGACCTTAGCGCAAGTGCAATACCTACTTTTACTGGTATTGATGTTACTGGTACTGTTAACGCTACAACATACACTGGTTCTGGAGCACAACTATCAAACTTAACTGGAGTTCCTAACGGAGTTTATGGTAGTTCTGGAGTCATTCCTGTTATATCTGTTGATCCTAGTGGTAGAATTACAAATATTTCTACAGCACCAAACACAGGTGCAGCAGGTTCTGGTGGTATTGTTGCTGGTGGTAGTGACTACTCAATACAATATAATAACAATGGAGGACTTGCTGGTTCAGATAAAATTAAATTTGAACCTATTCAAGGTGAGTTAACACTTAAAGGATATCTTGTATCAGATAATATTGTATCTACTGGTGCAACAATTACAGAACTACAAGCACTAGATTACATCAAGTTCCCAAGTAAAACTATTAGTGAACGTGATTATCTAAATGTTCTAAACGGATCTGTAATTTATAATAATGTTTCTAACCGACTTGAAATGTATCAAGACGGTGAGTGGATTCCCATAGGTGGTATCACACAACTTGGAGATCTATTAGATGTTCAAGCAGGACACCCTGGTGATGGACAAGTTCTAAGTTTTAGTTCTAATGGTAATAGATGGGTTCCTACTACTGTTACAGCTGGTGGTGGTATACAACAGAACAGTTCGATGGTTGTTAACAACAACTCTATCCCCTCTGGTTCTGGTAGTTTAACATTTAACTCTGCACAAAACCTACTTACATTTACTCCACCCGATATCAGTTCATTTATTTCAAGTGAAACAGATCCAATATTTTCTGCATCACCCGCAGCAAATATTACTAGTACAAATATTTCTAATTGGAATACAGCATATAATTGGGGTGATCATTCTATTGTTGGATATCTACAAGCAACAAATACAGATAAAGCAAATTGGAATTTAGCGTATAGTTGGGGTGATCATTCTTCTGCAGGATACTTAACATCTGAAACAGATACTCTTGATAGTGTAACAACTAGAGGTAATACCACTATCAACAATATCTCAGTTGGACAATTAACTGCTGGAGGTTTAACCTATCCAAATACCAACGGGACATCAGGTCAAGTTTTAACAAGTGATGGCACAGGAAATATTGTATGGTCAGCAGGTAATAGTGGTGGATCAACTGTAACTGCTATAGATCATCTTACTGATGTTACTATTTCATCTCCAAGTTCAGGTCAGGTTCTTTATTACAATGGAAGTAACTGGACTAATGGTGTTACCTCATCTTATGGTGACTCTGATGTAAGCACACACCTCAATACTTCTAGTGCTTCAGCAGGTCAAATTCTTAGTTGGAATGGTACTGATTTTGTTTGGGTAGCAGATCAAACAGGAACTACTGGATCTACTACTTTTGTAGGACTAAGTGATACTGCATCTTCGTTAGGAACTCCTGGACAATTTATTGCAGTTAACTCTGGTGGAACAGCACTTGAGTTTGTTGCTGCTCCTTCTGGTGGAGGTGGTGCTAATGTAACCATATCTGATAACCCTCCTGCTAACCCTACTTCAGGTGACTTATGGTGGGAATCAGATAAAGGAAGATTAAAAATTCTCTACTCTACTGTATGGGTTGATGCCAATCCTGTTGGAGGTGGTGGCGGTAGTGGTACATCCTTTACAGTTGGTGATGTAGATTCTCACCTTAACACTGGTGGTGCTACATCAAATCAAATTTTAAGTTGGAACGGTACTGACTATGCTTGGGTAGCACAGGTTGATACTGATACAACATACACTGCTGGAACTGGTATCAATCTAGTAGGAACACAGTTTAGTTTAGATTCAACTAGTTCTCCTACGTTTGCAGGAATGAGTTTAAATGGAACTGCACTACCATTTACTGATGGAACATTTGATCTTGGTAGCACAACTAAGAAATGGAGATTTGTATACACTGATGGATTAGTTGCTGGTGGTTTAACTTACCCAACTTCCAACGGGACTAGTGGACAGGTCTTGACCAGTAATGGATCGGGTGGCGTCACATGGTCTACCGTATCTGGAGGAGGCGGTGGTGGAGCAACAACTCTTAATGCTCTAACTGATGTAACCACTGGAACTATAACTACTGGAGATGTATTACAGTATGATGGTACAACAAGTCAGTGGGTAGCAAATAATCTTGACGATATACCTGGACAACCAGTAATCTCATGGACTCTTACACAAACAGCAGCGACTCATTATGTATTTGCTGGCGAAGGATTCCCTACAAACGCTGAGGATCCAACTCTATACCTCATAAGAGGTCAGACATATGTCTTTAAAAATAGAACAGGTGGACATCCTTTTAGAATTCAATCGACTACTGCTCAAGCAGGTGGTGGTACACAATATAATAGTGGTGTAACAAATAACGATGCAGCTAATAATACAGATTTAATATTTGTTGTTCCAATGAATGCACCTGATACATTGTACTATCAATGTACAGCACATCCTGCGATGTTTGGAACAATAAATGTTCTAAATGCCCAACAGTCACTTGCTCTTAATGATCTTAGTGATGTAGATGCAGTTTCTAATGCTCAGAATGGATATATTTTAAAATATAATGGTGCTTCATGGGAAATGGCTCCCGATTTAACTGGTACTGCACCAACACTAAATGAAGTATTAACAGCAGGCAATACAAGTGCTCTAGCAGCAACAGTTGGAGACTTTACATGTAACAATCTAACAGTCAACGGAACGACAACCACAGTCAATAGTAACACTGTAAATATTGGAGATTCTAATCTTACTCTTAACAGTGATGAGACAGGTACACCATCACAAAATGGTGGACTCACAATTGAAAGAGGTACATCCACTAATGTAGAAATTCGTTGGAATGAAACTTCAGATAAGTGGGAGTTCACTAATGATGGTACTACTTATTCTGATCTTGGTGCTGGATATGGTGATAGTGATGTCGAGAGTTTGATGGGTCAATATGATTTCCATATTGTACCTACATCAAATGCTACTTATGATATTGGAACAGCAGAGAAAAAAGTAAGACACCTATTCTTAAGTGATAATAGTATTAAGTTTACTAACGATCAGAATCCTCCACAATCATTCTCTCTTGGTGCTCCTAATGGTGTGCTTACCTATGAAGGCAAAGAAGTTGTAACTGCACAAAGTAGTGGTTTTGCTGAGGGAGACGTTGTAAGATGGTCGGCATCTACTAGCGCATGGGTAGCAGATGCTCGTGTTACTGAAGCTGCTCCTGTTGGAGCTATTATAATGTATGGTGGATCAACAGCACCTGCAGGTTGGTTATTGTGTGATGGACAATCAACTGGTTCATACGGTGCTTTAGCAGCAATCGTTGGTCAATACGTTCCCGATCTGAGAGATAGGTTTATTGTTGGTGCTGGTTCCACTTATAATGCTGGTGCTACTGGTGGTGAATCAACAGTGACCTTAACAACAGATCAAATGCCAGCACATAAACATGATACAACATTCGATAATAAGAAATATTTTCCAGGTGGAGGTTCTACCTCGATTGGATATGGTGGTGCTGGTGGTTATCCTGCTGATACATTTAGTATGAGTAACGAAGGTGGTGGACAAGCACACAACAACTTACCACCATATTATGCTTTGGTTTTCATTATTAAGACTTAAATAAATACCCTTATGGCTATTACATTCCCATCGAATCCTTCACCAGGAGCTACACACACCGCAGCAGGTATTACCTGGGAGTGGGACGGAACCTCTTGGGTATCTCTTGCTCCTTCTGGTGGTGGAGGAGGTGGAGCGTCTGCTCTTGGTGATTTAACAGATGTATCACTAACTTCTCTAACAACAGATCAAGTCATAAGATATGATGGTACATCTGAATGGTTGAATGAATTAAATAATGTTATTAACGTAACAACAAAGGCAACTGATAATCTTCAACTACCTTTAATTCTTGGATCTGCTGCTACTGGTAACGTAGAAACATTTGCAGACAATACTCTTACATATAATCCATCTACATCAACCATCGCTGGTGCAGATATTTCTGGTAGTGCTACTGGATTATCTGGTAACCCTAGTATATCAATAACAAACTTAACTGTAGGTGGTATTGCTAACTTTACTAATCCAACTGATGCAACATTTACTGGAGGTATTACTACAGGGAATGGATCTTCTGGATCTACTCAATGGAATGCAGCATACAACTGGGGAGACCATAGTACTCAAGGATACCTAGTTGTTGGAGATCTCGCTAATATTTCTATCAATACTTTTAATGATGTTGATACAGCAACAGCGGCACCAACAAACGGACAAGCACTTATCTGGGATTCTACTGCTGGTAAATGGGAACCAGGAAATGCTGCTACAGCAGCAGAAACTGACCCTGTATTTACTGCTTCTCCTGCTGGTAGTATCACACTAGCAAAATTATCAGAATGGAATGCTGCATATGGATGGGGTGATCATGGTACTGCTGGATATCTAACTCAAGTTGCATTGCCTGATCTAACTGATGTAACAATATCGAGTTTGGTTACAGGTGATCTGATTAAGTATAACTCATCTACATCAAAGTGGGAAAATTTTACTCCAGCATATCTAACTTCTGAGTCTGATACTCTTGATACTATTACAGGTAGAGGTAATACTACATCCAATAATTTAACTATTGGTGACCTTACAATCACAGGTAATTTACTTGTACAAGGAACAACAACTAACACCAACGTAAATACTCTCAGCGTATCTAACAATGAGATTATTATTAATGACGGTACGACAGGATCTCCATCACAAAATGGATCAATCAGAATTGATAGAGGTACTGAAACCGATACAGTATTACGTTGGAATGAATCTACTGATAAGTGGGAGTGGACAAACGATGGAACTAATTATTACAACTTAAATAACTATACTCTTTCTGTAGGAACTACCTTAGCAAGTAACGAAGCTACAGTTACTCTTACCGCTACGGATGGTACAACATCTAGTTATCAGATTCTTGCTCTAGGTGGTACGACATTAACACATGAACCTGCTAACAATAGAATTACTTTCAATAGTGTTCAACCAGTAAATGCTGATTGGAATTCTTCTTCTGGATTAACACAAATTCTCAACAAACCTACTTCTTTCTATACACTACCTCAAGCTACCACTACTATATTAGGTGGAGTTAGAGTAGACGGAACTAGTATTACTATAGATCCATCAAACGGACAGATCAGTGCTGCTCCTAGTGGATATACATTACCNGCAGCAACAGGTGCTACTTTAGGTGGTGTAATTATTGGAGCTGGTCTTTCCGTCAGTAATACTGGTGTTCTTAGTTCCAATGTCCAATCTCTTCCTGTTGCTTCTGCTACTATATTAGGTGGTATTAAGATTGGTTCTGGATTAGCGATTGATAGTAGCACTGGAATTGCTACTGTAACTCTTCCAACTGCATCTTCTACAGTTCTTGGAGGAGTTAAGGTAGGAAATGGATTAGCTATTGATTCTTCTGGAGTTCTCAGCACTAACTCATCTGCAATTTCTATCGCATCACCAACTACTCTTGGTGGTATTAAAAATGGTCCTTCAATTAATGTAGATCAAACTTCAGGTGTTACTAATATTGTTCCTGCTACATCATCTCAGTTGGGTGGTGTAATTGTTGGATCAGGTCTTTCTATTACTGCTGCTGGTATCCTTAGTGCTACTGGCGGTGGAGGAGGAGGGGGAGGAGGTACTCTCTCCAGTAGAACAACTGTAAGTGGAACTACAATTCTTTTAGCACCTGGAACTTTTGATACGTTAGATATAACTGGGTTTAAATCATATGCATTAATTCAAATTAACTTATCTGATGCGGCATGGTGTCGCATATATAGTAGTAGCCAAGCAAGGACTAATGATACAGGTAGAACTTCTGGTGAAGACCCTGATCCTGGATCTGGTGTAATTGCTGAAGTGATTACTACAGGTCAGAATCAAGCACAAATTATTACTCCATTTACCGTTGGTGGAAATACTGAATCACCTGTTAGTGATAACATTTATTTGACTGTGGAAAATCTTACAACGGGAAACACAACAATCACCGCAACTCTCACAATACTGCAACTGGAGGCGTAATAGAAGATGGCTGTAACAAGAACTGTACATAGTAAACCAATTGGGTGGTCAAGAAGTGATGTTATCGACTTGATAGAAGATGCACACACTACAGTAGGAGCACACATGGGTCCTGTTACTGGGTTGGTTGCTGGTGTTAAATCTTTTACTTATGGTGGAGAAAATACTCAACGCAATACATCTGCTACTTGGGATTATTACTATGATGTTGCTCCAACTGCTTGGACAGGGAGTGGAACTGGTGCTACCTTTCAGGTAGGTGTATATAATGGAAAAGTAAGATCTGTAAACCCTAATCGTCCTGGTTCTGGATATGCAAATGGAGATATTTTAACATTAAATGATTTGGATTTTGGTGGTAATGGTTCTAATGGTGTACAGGATATTCAAGTAACTGTTTACATTGAAGGAGTTGCTCAGGGTGGTAGTACATATACATGTGAGTATGATTCTTCTGGTAACCTGACTGGTATTGATGCTAATGGTGCAGTCAGTACCAATAAAAATACTTCTGCAGGAAATATTACTATTGCTGAAGGCGATACTCTCTTATTGAAAGTTCCAACTGATCATGAGACTTATCTTTTATGGTATGATATGTTCACAACTTCTACCTTAGGAAACACAGGATATGAACAAGAGTTCGAGTGGGGAATGTCGGTTAAGAATGTTGTTAATCAAGGTGCTAGACAATATACTGGCGCCAGTTATAGTGAAGATAGTAAATATCTTAAATGGAAACCTTCTCCAGGACAAGCAGGAACATATTATCTTAGAGGAGAATATGCTTACAATAATTACAACACAATTACTGTAGTTGCTGCAGGACAGTCTAATATTGTTCCTACAACTTTTGGTCAAACAAACGCATTTTTTGATAAGCAAAATAGACAAGCAGCCGTTTCTCCTTGGGGTGTATGTAGAAGGGAAGTTCAGGAAAATAAAAAATATGGAATTACTTATCAAGCATATCAATTTAATGATGATGTTAATGGTCAAGTAGAAATTAATATTATTACAGGATCTGGTTACGCTCCACAAACAACAACACTCCCTACTTCATACACTATTGATGGTAACGCACGTCAAGCTAAAGGTCATGATTTTCATTACAATGATGCAGGTACAACTGATGTAACTCAGTATGATATAGCAAATTATTTGGGTGATGCTCGATTCAAAGGATCTCCTTATCTTGATAAGTATGGTTCCCCAGGTTCATATCGTCTTAATGATAGTTGGTCTGGTACTTCAACCCCATATAGTCCTTCACATTTTTCTACCGCTAATTATGATGATCATCTAGAACCCATCGCAGATAGGAATGCATACAATGCATACTCTCTAGATCTTATATCATATCAGTCTGGACTTGATCCAAAATTTGTTGTTTATTCTTTCAAGCAACCTAACTTATCATCAACTAACTTAGCTGATAATACTTTTATGACTTGGTTTGTTCATGATTATACAAGTAGTTTATTTGATTACAATCAATTGTTTTTAGGTGGTGTTACTATCATCCACATACCTGGTGATGCTAACCCAACACAACCTTACGTATCATTTGAATCTTTTCTTGCTGGTCAATTTGACTCAGGTAACTCGGTTTCAAGTGGTTTTTCTAAGAGATCTGCTGAGTATGGATTCTTACCCTCTAGAACTGATTCAACTTACGAAACAGGTCGAGGACCTTATTCTATGAGTACAACTTATGGATCTACATCATTAACTTCCCAAGAAGGAACTACTGGTTACGTTAATATCTACACCAGATCTAATTTAGATCATACTTATAGAGGTGTGGGTGGTCACTATAATAATAGTTACTCTAAAGAAATAATGCCCGATAGTACTAACTTTAACGCAGTTATTAAAGGTCTTCCTTTAAGTATAAAAATGGCTCCAGTACCATACTATCTACCTAATGATTTTGCTATGATTGATTTTGATGTCGCTACTCCATCAGCAAACATTCAACAGGGTGATACAATTACTGTTGGTAATCAAGAAATCTACACTATAATTACAGGATCATATAATCAAACAGATAGAACTAGAGGAATTCTATTCTGTGCTAGAACCACCTAATTGGGGGTAAGATGAAAAGGTTAATAGTAAAAGCATGCGGTAATTCTCCTCTAGAAGACATTCGTGCTTCTATTGAAGCGAGACTTTCTTATGCTCAGTTGCAAGAGAGTCTTGAAAGTTTTCGTATATTAATTTTTCAAATTCCTGATGAAAATATTGACCAAGTAAAAAATGATGTTCATGGTTGTGGTCACACATGTTTCTGGGATACAATTATTAAATTAGATCCCATAGAGGAAGAATCTAATTCTATTCAGGTAGATAATGCTGTATTAGATCCTCTTGATAATACAAAGTTTGCTGTAAACACTTATACTGCAACTCAATATGTTCGTGTGACTCAAGTCAACGGACAAAACTTATATGAATTTTCTCCAAATGGTAGCGCTCCTTGGTATAGATCTCCAAATGTAATAACTGGTTTCCCAAATGGATGGACAATAAAATTCGATGTAACTGATGCTTCGATGTCCAGTTTCCCTCTTAAATTTTCTGAGACACAAGATGGTACTCATAAAGGTGGTACTTTATACACACAAGGTGTTACTTATGGTACGAATAGTGTTGATATAGTTTTTTCTGGTGCATCAGCTGATAAATTATTTTTCTACACTCCTAGTTCACCTGGTTTGGGAAGGTATGCTACATCTCCAGATAGATACATGACCATTTCCCCGTCTTATAATACGTGGCATTTGAATAGAATTAGTAAGAATGGTAGAGGAACTGCATTAACAATTGGTGGTGGTACTTTCAGTTGGGATGGAGGAGATGGTGATGGTATTGATATCTATGTGATTGATAGTGGAGTTAGAGGTGCTAGTAGACCTACTGGTGCAGGAGCAGCACTTCATCCAGAATTATTTCATCCAGATAATAGAGCTGATTTAGATGGTGCATCAGAACAAGGAGACTATAGAGTATATTCTTTGAGTCATTATGGTGCTTCTGCCTTTACTCCAAATATTAATGAAGATACTAACGGACATGGAACTGCTTGTGCAGTTCTTGCAGCTGGATACAGATATGGAGTTGCTAAGAAAGCACGTATCTATTCACTCGCAGCATTCAATTCTCAGTTAGCTGGAACATTTTCTGATATTGCTGCAGCATATCAAGCAGTCATAAATCATCATGTTACTAATAGTGGTTACTATAAAAATAACAATAGACCATCAATTATCAATGCTTCTTTTGGTGCTACACAACCTAGTGCAGGCACACCCATCATTGAATTAAATGATGTGGGTACAGACTATCCATACAATGATATAGAAATTTTAGATGAGATTGAAAGCACTGTTTGTAGGTCACATAATATTATTATTTGTCGCTCTGCTGGTAATGGATTTTTATCAGCAAGTGATACTTTCTTAGGTCCTCTTCAAGCAAAAATGAAACCTGGAAGTAGGACTGGAGGACCAATAGATTATAGATTTAATGCTGTTGACTACGATCAACCTAAAGTTGTAGTTGGTGCTACTGAATGGAACGATACCTATGCTGATTTTTCTAACTACGGAGACGCTGTAGATGTTTATGCTCCTGGAACTAGAGTTGAATGTCCTAAGTATGACTGGACAACCACAACGAGTTACTTAGATGCATCGTGGAGTACATGGTACTCTAATATTAGTGGAACTTCTTTCTCAACACCTATTGTTGCTGGTGTTTTAGCAGTATGGTTGGACTATTTTAATTATGATTACACTACCACTGGGTTACCACAAAAAGCAAAAGACTGGGTTAACACTCCTAACCCAGGATTCAGGACAGATTCTGGTAGAAATACTAACTATCCTATCAATGGAATGGATGAAAGAGAACTTGTCTCTGATCCATTTACAACTAGTAATGGATCTTCTCAGATTGTAGTTAAGTTTAACCCAGCAGATGCTAGTTATTTTTTAGGAAATATAAACAAAAAAGTACAAATCAGAACACCTTATCCACCAGCAACAATTGTAGGTAATATTAATTTAACTGAAGCACTTAGACAATGGTGGGGAATCGTCGCTGAAGATGCTGTCGCAAATACTTTAACAATTGATCTTGGTACCAGTAATGTATTTACATCTAGCAATGTTAATGTTGGTGGTGCTGGACCATTTTCTATGGGTATCGTTACTGGTACATTCCAAGAAACTGATGGTCCTCACTATGGAAGTGTATCTTTAACTACTAGAACCGATTATGAAGAAGCTAATAATACTGGTTTAAATATTGGTACTGGTCTTCCCGTTGATGCTGGGTACTATAATTATGTAACTAAAACTTTTACTCCTCCTGTGAATAGAGGTATTATGTTCCCTTTTGTGATGAAACAATACACATGGGATCAAGGACAAGGAACAATTAGTCAAAGTCCTATTGCACATAACTCTAATATTAGTATTAATCTAGGGTATTCAAATGCTGTTGCTGTTGGTGGAGAAAGTCTTTCTGTAGGACCATGGACAATTACTGGTGATAGTTTAATTGGTACTAATATAACATTCAATACAACCACAGGATATCTTGAATCACCTTCTACCAGTAGTTATTTTCAAGACTCATCTTTCAACGTAACAGTAACAGATACTTCTACAGGTAACGCACAAACATATAGTTTTACTCTCGCAGGTAGTGGAGTTAATAATATAAGATCATTTACTGGTGGTTCTCCAGCAGTTCCAGGAAATCTTAAGTTTGGTTCTTCGGCTCAATCCGATCTTGATAGGTATTGGAAAGTTGATCCTGCTATTGATGGAAACTGGGGAACTTTATTTGGAGCAGGTAATCAGAATGTTAATAATATTACTGCGTCGAACGGAACAAAACCATATGGTAATCATACCTTCGCATATACTGGTGTTCAAATGCGTGATCCAGCACTCAATAAACTTTTTGGAAGTCAACATACTTCTGATTGGACAGATCAAACACCACCACCCACTCTTAACTACACCTTAACACTAAGTAGTGCAGATATGCGTGATCAAGGACTTAATAAAATTTTTGGAAGTCAACATACTTCACTGTGGACTAAGGGACCTCGCCCAGGAGTTATAAATTATACGCTCACATATCTTAACCCAACTGTTTTTGTTTCTCCTGGTAGACCTACAGCATTACTTGGGTTTGGTCAAATTTATCCTAGGTTCTTTGAAGAAGTTGATGAAGAAACAGTACCAGCAGAAACACCATCAGGGACAGGTCTTGCAGAAATTACGTACATGACTAATAACTCTCCACCTGCACCAGAGACGGGTACAATTGCTGGTCTCAGAACCAGTAGAGAATTATTAAAAGATAAGAGACCTAGAGTTGGATTGCTGTTCCCAAGAGGAAATACCTATAGGGCAGACGAGAACTAGTATAAATAGAATAGCAAATAATAAACATTATGGCAGATACAAAGAAAGTCGAGGAGAAACCGAAAGGTATCCTTGGTAAGATTAAAGAAGCTGCAGATGATAAAGAGGAACAACTAGCATACCTAGCGACTCTTATAAGAGTGATCGTTCTCGTGTGGTCCGCTGGAATTTTAACTTTAAACTACGTTAAAATACCTGGATATGATGCAGGAGAAAAGATTGATCCAACTTTCATAGCTTCGGTCTTCACAGGAACGCTAGCTACTTTTGGCGTCCAGACGGGAGGTAAGAAAAAGAATGCTGCTGGTGGTGGAGATGCAAACATATCTAAAAAAGATATGGAGTTTCTTATCGCTAAGGCATCGGAGACTGCTCCTGCACAAACTATCAGGATTGAATCAGGTCCTGTAAAAATTGTCCCAGACAAATAAAATCATGCAAAAAATTATTAATGGAATCGCTATTTTCTCAGGTGCAGTAGCACTAGGAATAGTTGGTCTCGGTGGATATGTATTCATTAGAAAGGATGCAATCATTGAAGACGTTAAATCAAAAATTACAGAGGCAGCACTAGGATCAGTCACTGGTTCTCTACCAGACATGCTTCCAAATGCAACTGGTCCAGCACTTCCTTCTCCTTCTATTCCTAAGTTCTAGGAGGTTATCATGCTTACTAATAAGTGGAAGTGGATATCATTTGGTGTGGTAGGCAGTCTATTCGCTGTCTCACATCTTGGTATGAT
>JGI25127J35165_1000381_pt1 | contig 13422 bp, 14 predicted proteins | sample ETNvirenome_2_30_FD_35165 | JGI IMG/M metagenome (IMG submission 35165) | reverse complement strand
GAGCCAGAGCCAGAGCCAGAGCCAGAGCCAGAGCCAGAGCCAGAGCCAGAGCCAGAGCCAGAGCCAGAGCCAGAGCCAGAGCCAGAGCCAGAGCCAGAGCCGAATGATCCGGTTGTGGTTGTTGTTGAAGACGATCGGGCCGCCGCACCCATTCGGCTTCCTGGCAGGCTGAAGCGGCCCAGGTCCCCGGAAGCCGATCCGGGAGCCAAGTCTGAACAGAAGCGGGCCAAGGCGGAAATCGACTTTATTGACGGGCTTACGTTCGTGTCTGCTGAAACGGATGAGATTGCCATTGAAACGATGGCGGGGATTACTGCAGCCCCCGCGGCTGCTTCACCCGAGCCGGCGCCGGGCACCGCGCGGGAGGTTGCCGGCCCGCACCGGGACCAGTCCCGCGGGGGGTTGGAGTGAGACCCTATAAAGCCAAGCATCTATAAGGATCACATCCCAGTTCTGATCAAAGCACGCCAGATTGCGTGTTTTGATCCAGAAATGGACGGGCCCAAAGGGACGGAATCACCAGAGTTTAAGGGCGGGGGCTACGCCACCCTGCCAATTGTTCGGACGCACTCGGCCGACGATCCACGGTACCTACGGTACCTAAAGGGTGCTCAAAACGCCCCATTGTTCTTGCCCTGGCTCTCTAATGAAAATGAGCCGAAGACACCCCTCCTTGAAACCCCGGTGACCTTTGAAACGGGCCCATCTTCGCTCCCGCTCAACAATGGCTGTTCGTGGGTGAATTTTGAGGGCGCATGGATGTTGATTTCCAAACTAAACGGTCCGAATGACCCGAGACTCCCTAGAGCGACTAACTACAAAATGCATTCGTGGTTAAATTACGACCCACTGATTGATGTCACAGTTGAGGTCACAGAAAACTTTGGGGGATTGCCAAGCAGTGAAAAGATCATTCTATCAAATTTTTACAACTTGAACAAAGCGTCGTCCGACGAAGTTAATCTGTGGTCTCTTTTTTTCTTACCACAAAAACTTGGCGTGTCTTTGATTTCAGAAAATGATGTGAAAGCATTCCGTGATGAAAAACCCCGGGGATCATCAGAGGAAAAAGCAAATGCACTTTTTGAGGCTTTTGCATTTGTTTTATTCAAGAAAGTGGATGTACTTTTGTTATCCCGACTCAGTCTGTCAATACCCCAGCTCGTACGCATGGCGGTTGAGACGGCCTGCCCACCACAGCTTCTCGAAGATCGCTACGTCCAGATGAGGGCCCTGACTGAATACCTTCACCGGATGCAGCTGAATGACAAGTACGGAGCCATGAAAAAGTTTTTGCGAACAAAACGCGGTTTCAAGTTTCTGCGATTCATACAGGTCGACTGTGCAACGGAAAAGGTTCTGTGTCGTGCACACGCCGCCGCGGGTGAGCCCGTTGACTCGTGGGCCAGAGACAAACTGAACAACATATTGGAATTCGGCAATGACGATCCAGATGCCCCCAAAGAATACGAGGAAAAATACTATTTGGCGCAAATAGCCAAAATGAAGATTGTATCCCCTATCTATGTTGAATCAGACATCTCAAAAAGTTATTTGACAAAAGCACCGACAAAGATGGGACATATGGATAAAGGAACCGCGGAATACAAAATCAATGGCATGTTCAAACAGATTGAAGGCGACCCTGGCTATGGTATCGATACGGCCAACCTTGTCGCCACCTATGGCACAGTCGTAGGGTTTTTCACGGAGTATTGGGTATATCTCCGAACCCAATTTGACGGGCTGAATTCAGCGGTTTTCAATCCCATTCCGGAAAGTGTTAAGAATCTGGAGCTCAAGCAGTTGACACCCGAAAATTTCGGTCTGGGGCCAGTGAACCCCGATGGTTCCGGTCCAGTGGAAACGCTACAGAAGGGGGGCCTCTACAGGCTGATGGGACCGGCAATCAGTGACACCTTTGGATCAATGTACTTTGCCACCCTGGCGACCGCGGGGTCGTTCGTTGACTGGACTCGGCCAAGTTTGTCAACTTAATTATTTTGGCATATTTTTTTTGCGGGGTGGGCCCGCGGACCCCGCGGGCCCACCCCGCGACCGCACAACCGCCGAGGCACAGCACACGATGGGGGACCCCAAGAAGTGGTCCCGCGAGCTTGCTTTAGCGCTGCAGAACCTCGAGTGGTTGTGGGAGAAAGCAAAGTCTGCCGCGGGGTCTGCTTCGGGGTCTGCTTCGGGGGCTGCCGCAGGGTCTGCCGCGGGGGCTGCTTCGGGGTCTGCTTCGGGGTCTGCCGCGGGGTCTGCCGCGGGGTCTGCTTCGGGGGCTGCCGCGGGGGCTGCTTCGGGGTCTGCTTCGGGGTCTGCCGCGGGGTCTGCCGCGGGGTCTGCTTCGGGGGCTGCCGCGGTCGAGTGTATCGAGAAACTCTTCAACTGGCTGTTGAGGGTGGCAAAGTTCATGGATAAGGCGGAAAAGGACACAGATTGCCTCCCAGGCGAGACGACCATGGAGGAGAAGTGGAAGCGCATGATGTCTGACGTTCGCAACAACCGGATGAGCACGGATGCGTTTTTCGACGCCATTCTTCCGATAATTCGAAGGTTACAAAACGGCAAAAAGACGGCCGCACACCTGTACAGCGTGAAGGAGGCGATTGCGGATCGGATCAAAGTTTGTCGAGACTTTAACCGTGCCAAGCTCCGACATGCGGGCTACGAGGGTTCCGAGCAGCAGAGGCTCGACCGGGAGGCCGAGCGCCAACGGGCCGAGCGCGATCGAATCCTGAGAGAGCAATACGCGCGGAAAATTGCAGAGCAGCGCATGGCAGCCAAAGCCCCGAGCCTCCCCAGCCAGGGACGCAGGGGGCTGAGGACGCCGGGGAGACGGGCCAGCCCGTCTCTTTTGGAGCAGAGCGCAACCCGAGGTTTGCCGGCCGCCGGAAAGAAATGAAAAGCGACGGGGCGAACGGGGTCGAATCCGCGGGATCCGGCAAAATATAAAGTCTCGGCCTCGGCCTCGGCCTCGGACTCGGCATTTTCGCCGCCGGCGTCGACATTGATTCATTCAACACAAGCACCCACACATTTGGGTACACGAATGGGGTCATGGACCTCAACCTTGCAACGAAGTACGCATGACAAATAAATTTATTCCAGAAATTTTATTCTCTCCCGGTGCCCACGTCTGCCCGCGACCCAGAACCGGCCGCATAACCCACACCTCCATGTCGTCATCGGACCCCCCCACCGATGCCGATGTGGGATGCCCACAAGAGTGCCGCCAGTCGTCATCGGACCCCCCCACCGATGCCGATGTGGGATGCCCACAAGAGTGCCGCCAGTCGTCATCCGGGTCGCCCGGAGAGGACGACGGCTTTGGCGACGACGACGGCCCCGACAGCGACGAAGACTGCACATGCGGGGTCGAGACTGCGCGGAAGATGGGGCTTGGGCCGCACCTCCGGGGAAAACGGTGGGTGTCGTGTCTCCAAGAGGACTGCCAGGACCCCAACTGTGGGGTTCATGCGGATGGCAGGGGCCACTGTGGCTTCGCACGTGGCTTCACACCCTTGCCAACGTGCAACCGCAATGCAGAAATACACGTTTTTTTTTGACGCGTGCGTTGCAATCCGCAACTACATCATGGACTGAACCGCGGCACCAGAATTAAACTAATTTAAAAAATTTAATTCCGTTCACCCCCCACATCCGGGCCGCCGCCAGTCCTGGACCGCAGAACCGGCGGAACCGAACCATGGAACAACCCCCCGCGCCAGGAGACTTTGGCATGTTCGGCAAAGGTTCGAGTGCCTGTGGGTACTTTGTGCGACAGCACGTGTGCAATGTCCGGGGCCAAAAATGGCCAGCCCCACAGATCCGCGCGTTCTTCAAGAAGGGCACGACGCAAAGGGACATCAAGTTTACAATAACAGCGGCCGCAGAGATTCACGCCGGAAAGAGACAGCCCGAGGGAACAAGAGACCGCGCGTGGGCGGCGGGCGTTGTGCAGGCCATGCTGGGCCTGGGCATGTTTCCAAATCCCGACACCTGTTTCCCTTCCCGGCGCGAATTCTACGACAATCTCGAAAAGGTGCTCGCGAGAATCGAAAAGAAGCGGAAGCGCGAGGACGGGCCCGCGGAATAATTAATTCTTTCATTTAAAATTTCTCTGCCACCCTCCACATCCGGGCCGCGGCCACTCCTGGGCCGCAGAACCGGCGGAACCGCGACGCACAGCTCTACGATGCGACCTTTCACCGGCACTGGACTACTTTTTTTTTCGGAACGGGCGCGCGGCCGGGGGCGCGGCGGGGGGCGCGGCGGGGGGGGCGGCGCCGCCGGCAAGCGCTCCGGACGCGGACGGGGGGCACCGCAGGGATTCTACGACCGGCTGACGTGGAAGGACGTGCTGTCGAGCCCGCACTGCGACAGCACCGAAAAACCAGACGACGAAGTCATTCGGAAAGCGGTAATCAGTGGAAAGCTCTTCGTGGCGCGCATGCGTGATGGGATCGGCGCTCCCATCGACCCCGCGCTCCTCGGCAACCCGATGGCCATCCCCGACAGCCCGACTGTTGGCGCCAACATTCCCGGGAAAAACTACGGGAACGTCGAGCTCGCGTACGCCGGCTGCCCACCACTCTTGCTGCTGAAAGAAACGCTGCCGTCTCTGATGCATGGCCGGTTCCCGCTGAGCCGCGACACGGTCACGGCGCGGGCCTCGGCTCTCCACGAAAAGGCGCACGGGCGCCCCATGACCGACGCCGAGGAGGAGCACATGTGGTTCATCTACCGCCGGTACGTGTTCATGGGCCTCGAGGACAACAACGTGTTCGAGGCCCCCCAGCCCGCGGCTGCCATGACGCCGGCCCAGGGGGCATGGCTCCACAAGCTCGTGGTCCGTCCCACGCCGCTCGCCGACCCGGTGCTCTGGTTTGTCCGCGAAAAGGTGCGGGCCCGGATACCGAGCGCCCTGTGGCCGGAACCCATGCCGTGGTACCCGCCCGTCTCGAAGAAGGAGGCAAGCCGGCTCATCGATGCGCTTCGGTAGAGAGTCTGGGTCATCCTGAATAAATAAAATTTTTGAAAAAGTTTTTATTCCGTTCACCCCCACATCCGGGCTGCCGCCAGTCCTGGACCGCAGAACCAGTGTGCCCGCGACGATGGCGTTTGACCTCGCTCGACTCTGCGACAGTGACGCCCGCCTGAGCGAGCTGGACCGCGACGGTGCCGCGGCACGCCTCCCCGACGATCCCTCTTCGATCGTGCACGCGCGGGCCCCAGATGCGTACTGGGGCATGATCGCCGCGACCAACGGCCGGGAGGATTTATCGGCGTACCTGGCGTGCATCAACAACGGCGTCGACGGGTTCAACGCCGAGCTCTATCTGCAGTGCATGCCCCCGTCGGCGGTCATCGCGAGCGAGTTTGTCAGCGGCGTCAAGTGGCCGTCCGACAAGACGTTCGGGCATGCGATAGACGCCCGGGAGCAGCTCGCGGCGAGGGGGCCCGCGTGCCTCGCGCAGTTCAGGGACGCGGTCGAGAAGGACCCGGCACCAGAGGCGGCCTGGGCCGCGTTTGCCGCGACAGTGGCCGACTTTGAGCCGGGCCACGCGTGGCCCGAGCTCTCCCGCGCCCAGAAGAGCCGGAAGCGCGCGGGATGTTCCGCTGCGGACCTTGTTGCCGATCTCGAGAGGGAGGTTTCGGCCGTCGAGGCGGACATGAGGCGGGGCGGCGGGACCCGGAAGCGGGCGCGCCAATCAGAATAAATTTATTCCAAATATTTTAATTCCGCCCACCCCCCCGCCCGGGTCCCGGCCAGATCTGGGCCGCAGAACCGGAAGGCCCACCGGACCATGCCCACCCGCGTGACGGACGCCGTGTATGACCCCCGCAGTGGCGACTACACGTTCGACTTCAGCTTTCCCCTCACGGCGCTCGGCACAGACTGAGTCAAGGCCGAGTTTGGGCACCTCCCACTGGCAATCGTGCATCTGATCTGCTTCGACGTCATCAAACACGGCCCGGCCAAGTACAGGGACGCAAAGGATACAATCGCCTCCCGCATGGCGCACCGCAAGTTCGACAGCACCGCCGAGCCGCTCAAGTTTGCCCGGGCACGCCGCGCCTTTTCCGACGCGTGCGTCGCCATCCACGCCTACATCATGGGGTGAAAATAAATTTATTTCGGAATTTTAATTTCCTTCACCCCCACATCCGGGCCGCCGCCAGTCCTGGGCCGCAGAACCGGCGAGCTCGAAAACCGAGAACCGAGAACCGAACCATGGAGGAGCAGCTCTCGGCATCTGGCGGCCTGGCGGCCCTGCTCCCGGCCCTGCTGGCCGCCGCCGGCGGGCTCCTCGTCATCGAGCCCGGCACGGGCATGCCCGTCAAGTGGGACGCATGGGACTGGTGCTGGGGCACGCGCTCCGGGGCCCCGCCCGCCACCGGCTCGTTTGGCAAGGTCCGCCGCGCCGAGGAATCCTACCATCGCCACGGGCAGGACATGGCCGCTTGGATGCTCCGGAGCATCGAGAAAAAGATCGGGCTTTCCCTTGGAAGCCTCAACTGGTTCCCGGACGGGTACTGCTACCGCGACGGCAAGGTGGGCGGCGAGAGTGCCCACCGCGACGCCGCGCCGCCGCACATCTTCGCCTCGTGGGTCGCCTCGACGCCGTCGTATTTTACCTACGTTCGGGGGTCGTTCACGCCGCGCGGCACGGTCGGCGGTCTCCACGGCGTGGCGGCCGACGCGTACCCCGAGGATGCGTGGACCACCGCCGTCATTCCGGCGGGCTCCATTGTCGTGTTCGACCCCACCCTCACGCATCGCGTGGCCGCATTCAACTACAGCAAGGCGCCGCAGCATCGGTATTTTTGCGGCATTTCCACCGGCCCGCCGTCGGACGCGCTCGTCCACGCCATCCGGACGGGCGCGTACCCGAACGCGCCGAGCGGCGAGGCCCAGACGGCGTTTCCGCGCCTCTGGTACATGAACTGGCCGAACAAGGCAATCGCCGCCGCGCGCGATCTTCCCGAGCACGAGGTCGAGACGCGGACCGTCACCGCCGCGATGAAGCCCGGCACCCGCGCGCGGATCGCGGCGGCGCTCGGCGTCCCGTCGGTCGAGTGCGGCGACGCGTACGTCGTCCCGAAGATGTACCCGCAGCCGATTCCGAGCGAGAAGCTGGCCACCCTCGGCCCCGAAATCGCCCGCGCGCTCGAGCTGGTTGGCGCGGGACCCGGTCCCGCGGCCGGAAAGAAGCGGAAGCACGAGGACGACCCCGTGTCCCCACACCGCGCGCGGCCTCTCACCATCCTTCCCCCCTTCCTTCCCGGGGCATGTCAGACACCGGGTCGGAATCAGGGGAAATCCCAGTCTCCAAGCTGCCAAACTCGTTCACTTTGGCCTTCACTCTGAACCTTATTAAAAGGGCCGTGTGCGCAGCGGCGGCGTCTGCCTCGACCCTGAACATGAGCGAGAGTGACCTTGGCCTCTGCGTTGCCGCCCAGCTCCGAGAAGACGGACTTACCGTCGCACACGAGTACGCCGTCGTGCCAAATTGGACCACCTCACGAGGCACACGCGTTCCGCTCGCTGCGCGACGTGCCGACCTCGCCGTCTGGCGCTACACGGAGAAAATTCTTGTCGAGCTCAAGATGGTCACGTCCACGCCGCGGGCCGAGGACCGGTTTTGCCGCCAGGCCGCAGCCTACGCCGAAATCGCGGGGTGCCCGTGCCTCCTCGCTGTTGTGAGCAAGGGAGGGCCCGGCACGCCCGCGTTTGAAGAATTTGGCACCGCGCACGCAGAGGCGGGGGTGGAGGTGGTGAAGGGAATTTAAATCACGGTTCGCCGCCCGTCCAGTCGTACAGCGCCCCCTTGCCTTTACTTGATACCATAATAATGCCGCCTCGCCTCTTTGTATTCGGGGCGGTCCTCAGATCGGTTCCTCAAGAATGCTTCTAGCATTTTTTTGGGTTTCACGAATCGTTCGTCCTCACGCTCCTCTGAAGTAGGAGATCTGAGTCTTTTCAATATTTCGACAATCGTAGCATTTGTCATTTTCCTTTTTCGGTATCCATTAAGAATTGTGTCCCGCGCGGTTTGCCACTCATCAAAGAATGCTTGTTCTTCCGCCGCAGCCCGTTCCGCCAAATCCTTGGCTTCGAGCGCGGCCCGTTCCTCGGCGTCGAGCGTATCGCCGTCCTCCTCCGAGCTTGAATCAAAAAAGCTACGGAGGCTCTTCGCTGCCGCTGCTCTGCCTTCCTCCTCTTCCGAGCTCCTCTTTTCCCCGCGTCCACCACCGTCCTCTTTGTCGTCGTCACTCACAGATCCCTCAGACTCTGAATAGAGATACTCTGGTTTCCTCACGTAATTGAAAAGCGCGGCAGGCGTGGGAAACGCTTCCCGCGTCTCTTCATCGGCATGACTGCGCACAAATTCGTCGTACGCAAGACCCGCTTCGGCAGCGCGGTTGGCAAACCCCGCCAACTTCCGGGATTTCCCTACACGTTTGTACTCGTCAAGCCCGCTTTTGTACTCTCGAATGGCATTTTTCGCAACACCTTCAAGCCGGGCTGCCTCCTTTTTCTCTTCCTCCAAAAACCCCTTGTCTTCCTCTGCTCTCATTCTCTCTTCCTTCCACCCCGCCACGTTTTTCTCTGCGCTGATTCTTCGTTCCTCCAACTCTTCCGCCTTCCGTGAAAACCAGCTGGTTGCAAAATCTGAAGTTGTTATCAAGGCTTTCTCAAAGAGCTCGACCCAGTCTTCCACCGTACCAGGCCGGTACCGGTGCGGCTGTTTGACGCCGCCCGTCGCAGGAGCGGACTTCCGGGCGGCCTTGGTGGCGAGCTGGGACCGCGGAGCCCTTCCGCCCGTCGACTTCCGCGCCGTCTGTTTCGTGCGCGCGCCCGTGTGGATCCCGGTCGTCCAGGAGAAATACCCGCCCCCCATTCTCCCCGTCCAGACCAGGCCGGTTGTGTGCCCAATTCTCTGCCGCCACTTTATACTCTCCTAAAACATGAAAAAAAAGTTATGATAAAAAACCCCCCGGTCTGCCTCACTCCCGGTCGCAGTCCCGGCCCGGCACGCCCGCGTTTGAAGAATTTGGCACCGCGCACGCAGAGGCGGGGGTGGAGGTGGTGGAGGGGATTTAAATCACGGTTCGCCGCCCGTCCAGTCGTACAGCGCCCCCTCGATGCGAGCACGACTATTCGGTGGTTCGTCGTCCGAATCTGAATCACCTTTCGAATCCGAATCATAACGTACTGCATCATGTAGATACGCAAAACGAAGACGAAAGTTCCGGTAAATGGTCACAGCAGACGGGTCCACGCCGAGGTCGGCCACGTCGACCTGTTGTTGTCCCGAATCATTCGCCAGGTACACACGTCGCAACGATGTACAGCCATCTAAAATGTTTTCCCCATACGTTTCAACCGAGCTGGGCAAAATTATGCTTTTCAAGCTGGTGCACTCTCGAAAGGCATACATTTGTATCGTCGTCACCCCCTCCGGGAGGTTGATCGAGGCCAGCGAGGTGCAGAAAGCAAAGGCACTCCCTCCGATCGTCGTTACCGTCGTCGGAAGGGTGACTGAGACCAGCAAAGTGCAGTGAGCAAAGGTATTCCCTATTATCTTCGTCACCGTCTTTGGAAGGGTGATCGAGCGGAGCGAGGTGCAGCGGCGAAAGGCATACCCTTCGATTGTCGTCACGCCCTCGGAAAGATTGATTGAGGCAAGCGAGGTGCAGCCGGAGAAGGCACCGTGTTTGATCGTCGTCACGCCCACTGGAATGATGATCTCGGCGAGCGAGGTGCAGCCGGCGAAGGCCCGCGTTCCGATCGTCGTCACCCCCGCAGGGAGGGTGATCGAGGCGAGCGAGGTGCAGTCCTCGAAGGCAAAGTCCCCGATCTTCGTCACCCCCTCGGGGAGGGCGATCGAGGCGAGCGAGGCGCAGCCCTTGAAGGCACTCCAGCTGATCGTCGTCACCCCCTCAGGAATCACAATCGAGGCGAGCGAGATGCAGCCGGAGAAGGCCTCCTCTCCGATCGTCGTCATTCCGTCCGGGAGGTTGATCGAGGCAAGAGAGGTGCAGCGGTAGAAGGCACCCTCTCCGATCGACGTCACCCCCTCCGGGAGGACAATGGTGTCGAATTCATCGCAGTCTCGGAAAGCAAACGCTTCGATCGCCGTCACCCCATCGGGGAGGGTGATTTCGACAAGAAAGACACAGCCATCAAAGGCACCCTCTCCGATAGCCGTCACCCCTCTGGGAACGTCGATGTGTACAGCTCTGCGCATTACCTCTTCATTCCTTGATCCGATGCGTGCATTTTCGTCGCACGGAATCTCGAAGCTACTTCCATCTTGAAAGTCCAGTCTCATTCTGAATTGGAACGGCTCCCAGGGATATGGCGGCGCTATTCTCGATTTCAGGTACGCTTTGTTTTCGTCGCTCAACTCCTTTCTGGTTCTTGGATTCCCGTTGTTCCAGATACTTTGGATCACGATGGTTTCGCCACGCTCGTCTTGAAAACAGTGGCCGGGTCCCCGCTCGGGCTGAAGCACAAGCCCGGGCCGAGCCGGATCAAAGTCGACCAGTGTAATTGGGTCTTCTGCGCCGACGCACCTTCCCGAGAGTGGAACCTCGCCGGGAAACTCGCCGTATTGAGACGGGCCTTGACCATTTTGAACTTCTGTATACTCAACATATTCGCGTTCGTCCGCGTCAATCTTTGGCGTTGAAAAGTGGACGGGGTATATCGCGCGCTCCGCCATGATTGACCCACACGCGGCCCACTCGCTTCTTTTTAAAGTCCCGCCCGCTTTATACTCGGCCCGCATCCCGCTTCCGCCGCCGCTCCAGGCCGGACACCTCTGCTTCGAGCTGCGCCCGGTTCTCGGGGGTCGCGACCACCGTGTTTCGCATGTACAGGCGAAACTCGGTCCGCTTTGCACGCGGAAAATCAATCTGCTGCGCGCCGCCGCGCTTTAGCCGCCAAAGCGTGTGCGGGATCGAATCGGACAAAAGCTTGAGGCAGGTGGGAAACGTAACAGATACGACTCGGCCCGTGGCTTCGTCCCGGACAATCTCAATCTCCTGCGTCCGGCTCGGCACCCCCGGGATCCCCGCCGGGCCGGCTTCGCGAAAGTTCCGCTCGCTCGAATACGACCATCTCCACAGAAACGGCATAAAATTGTACACGGGGACCACCAGGTTGAACTGGAACCGCGGAACCCGCGGCATGCCGGCCACCCCCATCCGAAAAACCAGAAATTTCGGGTCGTGCTGCTTCCCCGGAAACTGGCACACGGTCTCGATAAAATCGTGCGCCCGCTTGTACAGCGCCACCGCCGTTTGCCGCGCGGCCTCGGACAGTCCCTCCACGGTCCGCGCGCGGCGGGCCAAATCACGGCACAGGTCCGTGCTCCACACGATTCCGGGCGCCGTCTCCACAGCGCCCGCGGCACCCGCGGCCCCCGCCTCCCGGGTCGCGCCGTGTCTCAAATTCAGCCGCAGCGTCTGCACGACCATGGTGCCAATGTCAAGGCCGCGGAAAACAGAGACCGTGTCCCGGCCAGAGCCGACCATCGTGTTCGCGGCCACCTCGTAGTCGCCCCTGTCGCCCGCCACCGTCGCTGGCGGTGCACCTGCAGCGTTCAAGATACTCGGCACGACCAACGGATTTGGACCGTGCATCGCCAGCTGCATTCGGGCCTCTCTCATCCTCGCCGCGGCCGGAGACACCCTGGAAACCGGGCTAAAATCATTTCTGCGCCACAGATTCTCAGCCACCATGCCCGGCGGGCCCCCCGCCTCTGCCCCCGCCGCGCCGCGCCAGAAGAGGACGCCGGCGGCGACGAGGTTCCGCTCGATCGTGTCGCCCGGCACCGAAAGAATCTCGCGGAGCACGTCGCGAAACCGCCGGCACACGCGCATCAGCCCGCCGTGGAACGGCACCATCGCCAGGATGGCCGCGAGCAGCTCGGTCGGGAGCGCCGTGAGGGGGTCCAGATTCCGGCCCATGCCGCCGCGCCCGGTTCTGCGGCGCCGGGAAATACCGGACCGGGTCTGGGGGTGGGAGAAGAAATAATTTATCTGTAAACTAAAAATGGGAGCTGCCGGGTCCAGTCCAGTCGTACAGGTCTCCTGCCGGTTGAATTGCCAGCCTGTCGCGTTCCCGCCTTGCCTGCTCGTACCGCACCCTTGCCTGCTCGTACCGCACTCTCAGTACACGGGCATTGTCGTGCACATCTAGGATCATCTCAACCACTTCGATTGGAAGCCGGGGACGAACCGGCAGATTCAGGAGCGCGTCCCTGCGGGCCTGACGCTGAGACTCTTCGTGCAGCAAAAACGAAAACGCGTCGCGATTCGGCAGCCCGGCAAACAATGTTGCTGTGTACTGAAGTGGGAAAGGCTGCGGGGGCGGCAGCAACTCCAGCGTTCTCCTGGCATCGATGCCAAAGCGATTCCACGGCCTTCCCGAGTCGACAAGCGCCACGAGAGCACTGCGACCGGCAAGGGCTTCGGGCGAATTCCGGGTTGTTACTTCAAGCCTGCCGTCAGGATACTTGACGATCACAATGTTGGCCCTTTGAAAAGTCTTCCATACCTCCATTATAGCATCCGGATTAAACGACGGAACCGCCAGGGCAAAAATATTGGGGCAACCCCTAAAAGCCTTGGCGATATCATTCTTGAAGCTGTGCTCGTCGTCACACGTAAAAGGTAGATCGACGGCAACAAGACTCACACAGTTTTCAAATGCGTATTCTCCAATAGAGGTGACGCCCTCGGGGATCACAATCGACTTCAGGCTCGTGCACCCTTTACAAAAACCCGAGGGCACGTGTTCAATGCCAAACAGAAGAGTGAGAGACACAAGGCTGCGGCAATTTTTGAATGCGTCCGCCATAATAAAAACGACAGTGTACGGAATCTCAATTGAGACAAGGCTGTGAAGGTTTTCAAAGGCGCCAATCCCAATCGCGTCGACATCAGTCGGAAACACAAAAGGACCGGGAAATTCAGACGGATCCGGGTATCCTGCCTGTCTAATTATTGCATGAACCTCGGCACTTTCCAAGAAACGCCCGCCCATGGTGGGGGTTCTGCGGCTCAAGCGCGCCGGTCTGCCCTTGAGTGGACTGTAAGGAACTATTTAATTTAAAATAAAAAACTCTGTCTTTATATCCCCCCTGGCAGCGGCCGGAGGGCGCGGAACGTGACCGTGCCCCACCGCTGGCCCGCATTATGCTTCCGCCACTGCACGGAATGGACCGCGTTGACGAGGTCGGCCCGCAGCACGTCGCCGTGCCGCAGCGTCACGACGGTCCGGCCAGAGCCCGGCTCGAGATCCTCGATCCAAAGATCGCGCGTGGCGCCGCGGTCGGCGCCGACGACGACCATGACCACGTCGTGGTCCGGGTCGTTCATCGGCTCGTCGTCCCGGTGGGC
>JGI25127J35165_1000377_pt1 | contig 13480 bp, 21 predicted proteins | sample ETNvirenome_2_30_FD_35165 | JGI IMG/M metagenome (IMG submission 35165) | reverse complement strand
TAGCATTGGATGCTTCTCTTGCATCTAGCTGTGTTTGAATATTTGAAGTTACACCATTTAGATGTCCAAACTCTGTATTAGAGATTGTACCATCATGAATTTTTGTAGCATCAATAGCTGCACTTGCATTGATGTCTGCATTTACAATAGCACCATCATTTATTTTTGCTGATGTTATTGCACTATCTGCAATCTTTGCAGTTGTTACTTGGCTATCTGCTATGTGTGCTGTATCAATTGATCCATCTGTATAGTGTTCACTATCGATAGCATCATCAGCTATCTTAGCATTAGTAATTGCATCTGCTGCAATTTTAGCTGTTGTAACATTACTATCTGCTATTTTAGCTGTAGTTACTTGTGAGTCTGCAATATGAGCTGTGTCTATGGATCCGTCAGTATAATGTTCTGAGTCAATAGCATCGTCTGCTATTTTTGCATTTGTTACTGCATCAGCTGCTATCTTAGCAGTAGATACAGAACTAGATTTTAAATTAGCTGCATCAATAACATCTTCAGGTATAGCATCATTAGTTTTTGATAATATACCTACATATATTTCTAAACTTTCATTAGATAATGATCCACTATCCCATGTAACATTTACTGTAGTATTTGTTGAAAATGATGAACTAGATATAGTTCCAACTATTGTTCCAGTAGATGANCCTACTGCTTTTATTCTTCTTCCTGCGTGATAAAAAGNTGTTACGTTTGCACCAGCAATTGTAAATGAAGTTGCACTAGCATAAGCTGCTGTAAAAGATCCATCTCCATCACCATAGATAACCCATTGGCTATCATTATAAAATTCTCTTATTTCTGCTGCTAATCCTCTAAAGGCATTATTAATGTTAGAAGGCAACATACCTTCTGCAACACTAATACTTCCTACTGTTGTATTATTAGCTGCTGTTGTTGAATAATCTTTTATTCCCATTTATTCCCCCATAAACCAAGTAAATGCTTTGTTNTTTTCTTTATTTTTTTCATTGATCAATGCATTGATAGCTTCCTCAATTTGTCTTTGAAAGAACTCTTGAGTTTCAAATGAATATCTAACATTGTCAATATCTGTTTGATCTGTCATCTTAATCCTGATTTAGATGCAATAAGATCTATGCCTTGTGCATTTGTCCATACAACACCACTTGGTGTTTTTACATTAATTTTAACATATCTTCCAGATTGTCTTACAGGATTCATACCTGAACTGTTCATACTAGAAGATGATGATACAGTTNCACTATTAGCTAATCTATCTCTACTTTTAATAGTTACAGTAGCTGGTGCATCAACTATAGGTCTAACTCCTTGAACACTAGCTCTATGATTTGGAAATAGTTCTAACTCAGATGTTTCTATTTCACCTTCATTAGCTGTTCCTGAAAAGATAGCTGCTTTAAAATTATTATCTATAGCACCTAAAAATAACTGACCACCATTCCAAAAATCTGTATCTAGTGCAATATTAATTGCATCTAGGTTTTGAGATATAATATCCATAAGCTCTACAGTATATGCACCCACAAACTGGGTAAATATGGTACTAGCATTTGCTTCTGCTAATGACCATTTTTTTGTAGCATAATTATATATCAAAATTCTATCGCAAATTCCTGTTGTATTGGAAGTATTATTTACACTTGGGTACAACCATAAAGCAAGTTGATTGAATGGGTCAACAGCTGCACAGATCCTATCTGTATATGCTTTGTTTAAATTAGCATCAAAAAATCTATTAACTTTCTCAGCACCAATAGAGACAACATTATCGCCGTTAATTTCAAAAAAACCATCATCAGCATAAAAGAAAACTCTCCTATTATCTTGACAAACTGTTCGTCCATAAACGGCTCCTCTATTTGGTGATATTACTGATAGTCTAAATACTGTAGCTCCACCAACATAGTCCATACGAATTATCTGGTTTTGTCTAAATACGTATCCAATCTCTCCAGAAGTTATGTGTACTATTTCACCACCTGATCCTGGAAGATCTTGTAAGTCTGCTTGTTTACCTGTCCATGTACCAATATCATTGATACCTGACCATTGTATTCTGTTTTGGTTTGTAGGTTGATTACCTGTAACTAAAAAATCTCTAACAACTCCTGAAACTCTAAATACTGGTACTGTACCTGCAGTTGCTATTGATGAAAGATTTGCAAAGTTTGTTGATGAACCCATAAGATAAAATTGAGCTGGATCTTTACCATTACTTGCAATTACATAATTACCAAACTGTGTAAATGTAAAAAAATCTGTATCTGTTCCTGTTAAGGATCCTTTTCTAGATGTAAATGTACCACCATCTAATTGAAAGATGTCTGTGTTCTTTGCAACAAAGTTAAATACATTACCTGAGTTATCTCTGAAAGAACCTGCACCTCTACTATTAGCAGCAATATTATTTGTTGAATATTCTACTAAAGATGGAAATCTCTTATATGAATTAAGAGCATAATATACATTAGTTGCTACGTTAGCTCCTGGATTCAAGTGTTGTGGTTGATCAGGTAGCCATTCTCCAAAAGGTACTTGCATTATCTATTCCTATAAAATGATAAATCTGTTTGAACATCTGTTCTTTGTTGAACAGGTGCACCACCATAAGTGTCTTGTCTGTCATTATTTTCACATCTTTCAAGAGCTGATGAATACATACCTAACCAGTTTTGTAATTGATTAGGTTCTATTCCACCAAGAAAGTTAGCTGCATGATATAATGATCCATACAGATATATTGCTGGATGTTTTGCTAAGATGTAATTTGATGTATTAGTATCACTAAGAGCTGATATAGCTTTATAGTATGATAACTTGCCAGTATAACTAGTATCAGGGCTAGGGCCGAATCTGAATTTTTCCACTTCATTATCACTCTCCAATGTATATGCTCTTGGTCTACCAGTTCTTGATCCACCTTTTATTTCAAACATATTGTGTGGTGTTATATACTCTAGTGGAAACTTAGTAGATGATTGTAGTATAAAAAATGATCTTACAGCAAGAAATCCTGTTGGTACTGTAACTTGTTCAGCATCAATAGTAATATCATCTTGCTGCTCCATTTGTCTAATTCTTAATTTTGCATTAAAATCAGCTTCTGTTAATTTAATAAAGTCATCTTGTATTTCTGTAGTTAGATCAGATCTATTTAAAAAATTAGCTATAGATGATTTCAATTGTGAATATGTTGATAGTGCCATTATAAATTACCTTCTGCTGTTCTAAAATATCTAAACTCGTTACTATTTAGTTTAGTTCTCATAATTTTTCTTTGAATATCTTTTGGTAAAGCAAACCAATTGTTACTACCATTATATTCTTTAGCCCAGATCTGTAGTACTAATGGAGGTACACTAGCAACTCGTTTCATTTCTTTAGCTTTAGAAAGATACCCATTATCATGATTGTATAACTCTTTATTTCTTTTCAACAATGGATTAACATTTTGTTCATTGTTGATAGTAAGTTTACCATCTGACTCTTGGATATATCGAGTCTTTATTCCACCATCGTATTCTACAGATCGAACTTTTCCCATTACTCTGATAATTCAGTTACGTATAGATTAACAGATCCTATGACTGCAACTTTCTCACCTTCAGATACTTTGAAGTATTCTGTATCTTTTGAAGGTAAAAATATTTTTGAAGTAGTTGCTGTTGGAGATGTACCAAACTCTATATGGCAATCTGCATCTGCACAAACTCTAACATATTCAATATTAGAACCAAATGCACTTGATGCTGCAGAAGAACCAGATGAATTAACTTTTTGCGTTGTAACAGGTCTCATTGCAAAATGTGCCATGTTACTCCTTATCTTCTAATTACAAAAGTTACGTTAAGTTTTTTTGCTCCAGTAGATCCACCATCAGTAATCATTTCGATAGTGCCATCTTCTTCTACTTGATTAGCTGCTGTAGGTTCTGCTGTATCTACGTCACCAGCTGCTGAACCTGAATGTGCAACAGTAATTCCACCACCAGTAACTGCAGTACCACCTATTTCAAAAGATATTGCTGCGTTACCACCAGAGATTGCTCCCTGTAATGATGTAATAATTTTAATAATTTTACCTGANTCAGGTACTGGTACAAAAGTTGATGATGCTGTGCTGACATCAGCTATTTCAGCGTGTAAAAAATAATCGTTTAATGTTCTCATTATATTCCTTAATTGTTCCGATCCTAACCTTCTCTCAGATCTTCAATTGTTTAGAATCTGCTGGGGGAGCAGATTTGTAGGTTACTCCCCCAAACAGTTATTATTATTATGAAGTAGTTAAGTCTGCAACTAAGCCTGATGCACCTTCATTTCTAGACTCTAGAGTAGCTTCTACTAAAAGCTGTCTCTTTTCAGAGTCACCAGTTTTTGAAAGTTCATGCATAGTGAAGTCTCTTAAGAATGCAACTGCAAAATAGTTCATGTCTAGTACATAAGCATCTCTATCTCTAGAGAATCTGTTAGGTACTACTTGCAATTGACCGAAGTCAGATGCGTATACATCAACTGAAGTATATAAAGTTGCGTCTGCACCTGCATCAAATCTTGTGCTGTTACCAGTAAATCCTGATAATTTTTGTTTGTTGAATGGGCCGACCATGATCATTGACGGATCACCACCAGCATTCCAAACTGATTTGATTACAGATTTAAGAGCTGCTTCTGTGAAAACTCTTTGAGTTCCATCAGTTCTTGCTGTGTTACCAGCTCCACCTGATGAACCAGATGCACCTAGATCATCATTAGTTGCAATCCATGCACCTAAAGATCCAAGTTTTCTAGCAGTTGAAGCATTACCAGTAACTTCTGCTTGGTTTCCAGTAATAGTTGCTTCCATGTCTCTTTTTAACTCTTTTGCTTTTTTAGCAATTTGGTAAGCTAATTCAGATGCTCTACCTGCTTTGTCTACAGCTTCTTGAGTTCCTGTGATTACAACAGTTTTGTCCATAATCTGTGAACTGTTTGAAAGTCTAGATGTTGCAGTTACTGCATCTAAAGTTGCTTCATCACCTTCGATAACCGCATTTGAAGTTGATGCTGCTGCTAAAGAGTCAGTTTGCCATTCGTGTAAAACTGCAGTAGCTTTTGTTTTAGCTGCTGAGCTGATGAATGGCGTATCTGTTGGAGAGATACTATAGATTACATCAGAAAGATCTTCTCTTTCACCTACGGAATCATAAGTATCAAATGTATTTGTTGGTTGTGCCATTTGTTATTTCCTTTGTTGAGATTTAAGATTAATAATATCAAGCAACGCAGATTGGGCATCTCCAAGATTTCCTGTCTTACGTAACTTGCTTATTTTATTTCTTATGTTTTCTCGACCAGAACTAGTATTCGATTTAGCAACACCTGACTTAACAACCTTTGGTGCATTGGCTACTTTCTTCTGAACTATAGGTTTTTTATCTTTTAAAGATTTATAGCTCATAGCATCCTTTGCAACCAATAAGAATCTGTAGTCTGCAAGGGATCCAATCTCTTGATCATTAAAACCATAATCTCGTAATGTATTACGTATATTAAGTCTGAATGAATCAGATTTATTTGGATCTGAAAACTCAGGTATCTTTTGAGCTGCTAATTCTTTTTGCGTTGCAAGAAAGTCATCATATTGTTTCTGTTGTGCTTCTCTAGCTTTGGCTTTCATATCTTCAATCGTTTCTGATTGTTGACGTAATTGAAAGTCNAATCTAGCAGCTGCAGCAGGATCTTCTTCATATAATTTTTGAAGATCTTGACCACCTTGCTGTTGTCTGACAAACGCATCAGCAGTTGCTATTGTATCATTTAGTTCTGCAAGTCTTGAATCATAAGACTGACGCAAACTCTGCTTTTCAGCTTCAAGATCTTTTCTCTCTAAACTTAAAGTATGAGTTTTTTGTCTATAATCTGAGTCTCTAGAATAACCAGCTTTCAGTTCATCAAGGCTAACCTCTATCTCTTGACCATTAACTTTTAATTGGTGGAGATTTGGTTCCTCTAATTCTGTTTGTGTTTCTTCTGTGACCTCAGTATTTTCAGTTTCTTGTTCTGGAGTTGCTTCAGACTCAGCTTTACTCTCTTGAACTTCCTGTGTCTCAGGTTTAGATTCTGAAGGTTCTGCTGTTTTAGTTTCAGTTTCTTGTTGATCTTTTGGATTCAATAATCCTGAAATTTTTTCAGCAGCACCATCTATGTTTTGTGCTTCTGACATATCGTTCCTTTCATGGTTGACGAATTTGAAGTTGCGTTAGCTTAACTTCTTTTATTTAATTGATCTAACTCTTGTTGAGTTAGCTTTCCACTTTCCATGATACTTTGTAAATGACCTCTGATTTTGTCTACAAGATTGTAGGCTACCCAAAGATATGTACGCTTATCATCTTCAGTGAATTTTGTATTAAAGATTTCTTGTTTATATATTTCTAAGAGATCTTCAAATGCTGTCTTTAGCAGGGGATCGTTCAGGAGCTGTTCTGCTCTTTTGCCCTGCCTGATCTGTGTTTCCTTGTCCATTAAAGAATTGTCCTTGACCTTTTATAATTTCTTTCATCAATTCACCAGATTTATTTAGATCAGCTTGTTCTAACATTGATCTACGTTTCAATTCTAGTTCATCAATTTTAGTTCCGTATTTTAACTCAAGATCTTTAATTTTCAACTCAAAATCTAATAATTCTTTTCTCATCTGAGATTCGATACGTTTCATCTCTACGTTGTTCTTCATAGTAGCTCTTTGGTTTTCACCTTGTACTTGAGCTAATGTAACTTTCTCGAACTCAGTTGGTGGTTTAGGAGGAAGTGGTGGCATTTGTGCTGCACCTACATCTGGATCCATAAAGAATGGTTCAATACTATTTAAACCTGCATTCTCTACTAGTTTCTTTAATGAATTATAAATGTTTCTTAAATTAACCATAGGGCCATAAACATTTTGTTGTAAGTTTATTGCCTGCATTTGTCTTTCTAAAATAGCATTAACAAGGATTAGTTGTTGTTCTTTTGATCCAGTACCTAATCCTACTCTAACAGTAACATTTACTCTATCCTTCCATTCGTATGGTCGCATAGGTATATATTTACCTCTAATTCTAACAATCTTTTCTTTTTGTTGATATTTACAAATAAGTTCAAATAATTTTAGACCTAAGTCTCTTACACCTGTTTCTGCAAATATTCTAGCAATCAACTCCATTCTCATTTGAGATTGAGTTAATACTTGGTTCATACCAGTAGCTGTTTTATTATTTAATGAATCTGAATTTAAACCTTGTGCAGTTTTAGTTACACCAGTTCTAGATTCTTTGACAGCATCAAGATAACCTAACATACCACTAGCTTGTTCTGTAATTGGTTGAGCCTGTATAGGCATCATTACATTTTGTGGTGGTTGTTTAGTTCTTACAATACCTCCAGGTCTATTGGTAAGTAGATCATCCATAGCTACTTGACCATCTTGTATTGCAACTCTATTGTTATTAGTTAGATACATGTTATCTAACATTTGTCTCATAACAGTAGATTTAATTAATTGTATATCTTCTACTAGTTCTGCAATAGATCTACCATGAAATCTGTGAGGCATGATAACTGGAGTCATAGATATAAAAGGCATTGTATCTACTTCTTCTATATCTAAAATTTTTGTAGCTTCTCCAGCAGTAGTAATTTTAAGTAATTCAGCTACACCATCTTCATCTGCATCCATTCTTAAATATGATTCATGGATTAATACATCTTGTGTAGATTCATCACCATCTGTTTGACCATGAGAAAAGTCTACGTTTTGATGTCTTACAAATTTATCTTCTGTATAATAATCAGTATCACCAGTTGGTAAAGATGCAACTAGATCTGCATCATATCCCATTTCAATTAATTCTGATTTAGTCTTTTGTGTTCTATGACAAACAAAGTTTGCACTATCAATAGACTTACATCTTCTTTCAATTAAAAATTCTTCAGGTGGTACAGGCTCTATTCTAACCTGACCATATAATTTTGTTCTTTGAATAACTACATCATGTAGTTTGATCTTATCAATCTCTTTACCTCTATCATCTGTAATAGGTTCTTCATATTCAGTATGATTGGTAACTTTTACTTCTGCATCTTCTACAAGATCATTGAACTCATCTTCAGTTAGTCTTGTATATTCTTCTCTTTCAGTTTTTTTAGAATCATCCCAAAATACTTTTAAGATTCCATTCTTTTGTATCAATGCATCTTTGAATGCAGAATATAATGCTAAGAATCCATTATTTTGTTTATAAAAAATATGATTCAAATAATCTGAACATTGTCTAGCCATTTCTTCATCTTCAGGCCCAACACCTTCACATTCAAATACATTATCACCAGCAGTAAAGATCTTCATTAAAGAAGGCATTAAACTTTCTACTGTGTCCAGGACATCGTTAGAAACAACTTGAGAACGCCCTTCTTGTTCATTACCAAGAGGCATTCCTAAATAATATTCTAATGATTTTTTTCTTCTTGCTACAAGCTCACCACCAATATAACCTGATGCTTGATGTATCTCGCTTGATAATACTCTTAATATTTCGTCTTGTGATTTCATACTACATATTTTGTATCTACATTAATTGGTGCATCCCAGTCTGTTGTGTCTATTGGTTCTGCAACACATCCATACCTAAAGCTATCAGCTGCATGTGAACACCAGTTGTGTAGAGGTTTGTTTTTAAATACTTGGTTCTTTTCATCCCATTGTTTTCTGTATTGACGTAATGCATCTAATCCTACTTTACATTTTTCTCTATCAAAGTAACAATTAGGTAATGCATTTCTAACAGATTCAATACCATGATCAACTTCTAACTTTGGAGCTATATCAAAATCTATACCTAGTTCATTTGCAACTTCAAGTCTAGATTTTCCAGTTCCAAGTTCTCTTGCCATTATATCATGAGGAGCAATATGACAGGCATAATCATAGTTCTTTTCTTTCAATACATCTGCATAATGAGCTAAAGATTCACCAGAAGTTTCATAATAATCTACTAGATGTATCTCTTGTCCAACTCTTTGTGCAAACCATATTGCAGTAGAATCTCCAATCCCNAAATCCCACCANGTTTCTATACCTACATTTGTATCTACAGGCACGTAGCCGATTCTTCCATCCTTCTCGGCTTTTGTTATTAATCGACCATAATAACTACCAGACACAGCTGCAGTAAATGAACATTCAAACTCCTGTTCATATTGTTCAGGTGTCATGATTGAACGTGCCTGTTCCAGCTCCTCAACTGGAATTACTTTTGTATCTGATGCTCGATATAATTTTCCATACCAATCATCATGACCTCTCAAAGCAAAATCATATACTTCCCAAAACTGATTATGCCCCATAGGTGTACCAATAAATAAAACCCATCCTAATTTATCAGCTACAGCAGGTCTAACAATTTCTGTCCATACTCTTGGAGCCATGATAGCATACTCATCGAGTACAACTGCATCAAATCCCAACCCCCTGATAGAGTCTGGATTGTCTGCTCCAAATATTTGTATACGTGATCCATTAAATAAATCTATCCTTAGTTCTGATTCATTTCTAGTTCCACCTATTTTCAATAGTGGTTGTGTGTAAAATTTTAAATATTCCCAAGCAATTGATTTACCNTGACGATATGTCGGAGCTATGAATGCACATAAAGCTCTAGGTTTATCTGCTGCTGTTTTTATTAATTCGTTTATAGATAATACTGATTTACCAAATCGTCTATGACAAACTAAAACGCTAAATCGTTTTCTATTTTTATGAACTTCTAATTGATATTCTCTAGGTCTATATGGTACTTCTACTATCTTAACTTTCTTTTTCCCATTGGACTTTGACTTGGACTGGTTCATCTATGCTCATTTTTGTGTTTGATGATGTAAGTCTTGCATGAACATAAGGTGCTGCTTTTTCTGCTGCATACATTTTACGTTCAGGCGAACTTGCAGGATTGTTTAACACAGATAATAAATAATCTAAAGGAGAATGATTATATTTTTCTGCCATCTCCTGCATTGTTTTCCATAGCTTCTTAGATTTGGAACCTACTGGTCTACCAGCACCTTCTCTTTTACCACCATGTTTTATTTCATTCTCATGTGATTTATCTTCAGCAGTACCTTTAGTTTGCATAAATTTAATTTTTTCTTCCATATTTATCAAACCTTCTTGCCATAGGATATTTAAACGATTTTGTTTCACCTATTTTTTTAATAGCTGCACCAGCACCAAAAGCCAAAGTAAGTGGATTAACTGCTACTTTTCCTGCAAACTTTATACCCTTAACAGTACCTTTCTTTAGAAAATCCTTAATCGGAGTTTTCTTTTTAGGTCTTTTTATAAAGTTTCTGTCGCCTGCGTATATTTTCATTATTTCTTTTTCTTTTTCTTTTTATTTTTTTTCATGTTAGACTTTATTATTTCTTTTTGAAGTCTTGGAGGTAATGTTTTTTGTGCTTTAGTTAAGCCTTTCATTAGTATCCTTTCATTTTTTTAACTTTCATACCCTTTTTTTTAGCAGCTTTCTTAGCAGCCATCTTTCCTTTTTTTGTGTAAGGGTATTTTTTCTTTCCTACCATTGGCATAGTTTTTATCCTTTCAATAATCCACGCATAGCAGCATCTCTTGTTGTAGGCATAGCCATTTGATTTGGTCTTTTGCCCATCTGTGCCATTTGTGGGGTTGGTTGTTGAAGTAAGCCTTGTTGTCTTGCAACTTCAGGCATCATTCTAGATCTCATTATAAGACCTAATTGCTGACCTTCTTCTGGAGAAAGTCTCATCAATTCATCTGCTAGTTTTTCTAATCTATTTTTTGCCATTTAAAAAAATTTCTTTCCATTTCCTTTATAATTTAAAACAGATTCAACTGTTTCTAATACTTTTTTTCTTTCTTTTTTTTTTCCAATAGCAGAACCTACATAAGCTCCACCTAATGTTGATGCCCCATATTTATAAACTTTTTTAGGAGTTTTTTTTGCAAGTTTAAAAGCTAGTTTACCAGCTTTATATGTTCCTTTTATAATTGGTATAATCATTTAACAATTCCACTTTCTTAATGCTTTGTTTATTCTACTATTTGGATCTCTTGCAGTTTTGGCAGAAGTAAGTTTACTTTTCATGCCTTTCATTCTAGCACAGAAACTAGCTCTACGTTTAGCTGCTTTTGATCCTTTTTTTAATTTTGATGGCTTTGTAGTTACTGCCATTTTTAGCTTAGATCCAGGATTAGCACGTCTATATGATGCTATACCTTTCCTATTCAAACCCCCACTTTTGGATTTGCCTTCTTTTCTTTGCCATGCAGGTGTCTTAGCCATTTTTTCTTTTCCTTCCAGATGCTGTTACTGACCATTTGACTTTTCTTGGGCCAGTTTTTTTACGAGCTTCTGACTTACTTATTCTTCCAGCTACAGATCTTGGTCTACAAGCAGGATAAGGTCTGGTTTTTTTTTCTTTGCCAGATCTTCCACACTTCTTACCTGTCTTGACGTCTCGCCAATCTTCAGCAAACCACTTTCGTAGTCCACCTTTTGCCATTAGTACTTGCCACCACGTTTTTTATACGTTTTAACAAGCCATGCAGAAGCATATGCGGAGGGCCAAACCTTGAACTTTCGTTTGGCTTCAGATTTTACTCTATTGTATAGTGCTTTGTTTTTAGGTGTTGCCATATTATATAAACTTTTTTGCGTATTCTAAGATTTTAGTCTTTTTTCTAAATTTTTTAGATTTTAAATCTTTAGTAAACTGTTCTTTTTTAGCTTTTTGTTTAAGCATGTCAATTTTAAAAACGCTATAAGGTACTTTTTTCATCTTCCTTGCCTGTTGTATTTTTTAAAGCTACGTTTTTCCGATTTATTCATCTTTTTTTTGTGNATCCTTATCCTTTTNTTAGGTTTAGGTCTTGGNACAAAGTGAACAAACTTACGTTTAGCCATTAATCGTCATCAAATATATCAAAAGCTACTGCACCACCAATTGCTGCTGTAGTTTTAGGGTATTTTTTGGCTAATTTTTTAGCTTTCATCGTACCTTTGTGAGCTTTTTGTGATGTTCCTGTAATAAATTGGCTAGTTTTTGTAAAACCTTTCTTAGATGCCATATCTGCTGCCATCTTAGAACCAGTTCCTAGCTTCTTTTTGCCTTTGTAAAGCATTCTCAGTATTTTCATTCCTGCTGAGCCTGCTGCGAATGGTATTGCCATTTTCTTCTCCTTGTTAAAATAAACCCCCTCTATGGCCCATTAAAGGCTACATTGGAAGTAGTTGTATAAAACCCCCCTATTTGCACATTCGACATACATGTCGATGTTGCAGGGGTAAGTTCAAAACCCGTCGATTGCTGTCGCAATCGTCTCTTTTGTCGTTATTGTCAGCTTCGCTGTCTTTTGTTTGTTGATGTTGATTTATTGCTGTTGCCTGTAGCAACAATAAATCAATGTTGTTTATATATATATCAGTAGTCAATTAACTCCTGGCGAAATCAGTTGATTAATTGATTGCTGATGTTGAACTATCCTGTTGATATTACTGAATAACTTGATTGCTGTAAATCAATAGGACATACAAATAAGTGCTATATTCACACCAATGTGGACAAGCACAGAAAGGATATAATATGTTAAGTACAATAGTAATGGTCTTATTAGCTATATGGTTATCTATAGCTATTATTACACAAGTAGCTGGTATAGGAGCTGGATACTCTCTTATCAGATCTTTCACGCAAAAACTAGAAAAGTAGGAGATGATATGGATTATAATATAGCTAGGATAATAGAGGATGATAGCATACAACTACAGCTACCATTCCCTGAAATGTCTAATATTCACCCATTAGATAAGAAGATGAAAAGAATATATCCAAAGTTCATTGTTACCAGTAAAAATAAACTTTGTCAGAAAGGAGACAATAATGACAAATCAAGTAGATAATAGAACACCTGAACAGAAGAAAGAATATGTTCAGAATAAGACAGCTTATTGGCCTAAGTCAATATATGCTGAGTTTCAACAAATGAGACGTATCATGTTGAAATTAGCTGAAAAGAATAAAATTGATCTTGAAGATATGGATGATCAATTACCAGGTGTATAAATAAAATTGGCACTTGCCTAGTCGCCTTTGGCTAGGCAATGCCTGATAAAATTCAGTCTCGAGGCTTATCATATGATAGAGCTGAGTGATGTCCTACGCCTACTAGGATTAGTAAGCCGTAAAAAGCAAGTAGGCACTAGATGAATATGTGGTTTGTTCACCATTTTCCCACTGCAATGCACCTACAGATAAAAATGGTAACAAGTGACGCTGTAGGTATTCAATAAAAGAAAGGATAATATATGGGATTAGATCAATTTTTATATAAAAGACCAAAGAGTAAAGAAATTGGTTATTGGAGAAAGCACAACAGATTGCAAGGTTGGATGCAAAATCTTTATGAAAATAAAGGTGGTGAT
>JGI25127J35165_1000376_pt1 | contig 13504 bp, 15 predicted proteins | sample ETNvirenome_2_30_FD_35165 | JGI IMG/M metagenome (IMG submission 35165) | reverse complement strand
CTAACTAGCTTTGTATTAGTTTGGAGAATAGGAGAAAAAATAATTACAAAACATTGGACTTTTTTGCCAGAGGATAAATACGAAATGAGAACAGGAGGCAAAGATGGAGTAAACTACATGGAATGGGCAGATTATTTAGAAGTTACTCCAGGCAATGTTACAGATTATAATTTTGTACAGGCCAAGATAGAAGAACTTGCAGAAAAATATAAGATAACCTCTATAGCTTTTGATAGATGGAATAGTAGTCAGCTTGTCTTAAATTTAGTAGAGGTAGGATTAAAAATGAGTGCTTTTGGTATGGGCTATAAATCTCTAAGTCCAGCAGCAAAAGAAATAGAAGCAAAAATATTAGAACGAAATTTTATATATTTTAATGACCCAGTAATTAGGTGGCAGTTTGGAAATGTAGAACTACAAGTAGACCCAGCTGGAAATATTAAACCAGATAAAAGCAAAAGCTCAGCCAAAATAGATACTATAATGGCTTTGTGTATGGCAGTAGGAGAAGAATTATTTAGCGAGACTCCAATAGAAAGCAAATATAAAAGAGATGGAGCTGGATTTTTTACAATATAAGCTATTGCTTTATACAAAAAAAATATATAAATTGCAAGAAATATTTATTTAATGGGATTTTTTGACTTTTTTACTGGCAAAAAAAATGAGCCAGAAGAGCGTAATTATTTAGATTATGCTATAGGAAATGTAAGCTCTAAGAGTGTTTTAGTAAATCCAGATACTGCTTTAAATTTTTCTGCTGTATATGCAGCAATTAGAGTAATAAGCGAAACAATAAGCCAATTACCTTTTTGTTATTACATAAAAACAAATAATGGCAGAGAAAAATATATAGAAAGTCCATTGTATTTATTAGGACATAGCGAGCCTAATCACATACAAACTAAATACATATTTTTTGAAACTTTAATAAATACTTTGCTTTTGTATGGTAATGCTTATGCACATATACAAAGAAATCAACGAGGCCTACCTATTGCATTATATTTATTACATCCAGATGATGTTAAAGTAAATTATGTTAATGATGCTTTGCTTTATGAAGTTAAAGATGTAGGGAATTACGATTCTTCAGATATAATACATATTCCAGACATGGCTTTAGATGGTATTATAGGGCAAAGTAGAATAGCTGCAGCTAAAGATAATATAGCTTTAGGTATTGCAGCTCAAACTTATGGAAAAGATTTTTTTGAAAGTGGAGCCAAAGTTAGCGGAGTATTAAAACATCCAGGCCAACTTGGAGCTGATGCTATGAAGTCTTTGAGCCAACAATGGCACAGAACTTACCATAGTGGATATAAAGGTAATTTTAAAACTGCAGTACTAGAGGAAGGCATGGATTATAAAGCTATACAGCTTAGACCAGATGAAGCTCAGTTTTTAGCAACTAGAAAATTTAGTATTTTAGAAGTAAGCAGAATATTTAGAGTACCTCCACATTTATTAGGAGATTTAGAAAGAGCTACTTTTTCAAATATAGAGCAGCAGTCTATAGAATTTGTTACACACACTATAAACCCTTTAGCTACAAAGATAGAGCAAGAGTTTAATAAAAAGCTAATTTTTGAAAATGATAAAGGCAGTACATATTTTGAATTTAATACTACTGCTTTATTAAGAGGAGATAGCAAGAGTAGAGCTGAATATTATGCAAAATTATTTAGCATAGGTGCTATAAGTCCAAATGAGATAAGAAGAAAAGAAAATATGAACGACAGCGAAGATGGTAACAAGTATTATGTTCCAATGAATATGCTAGCAACAGATAAAAAGCAAGACAATGAGTAAAGATTTAGAAATAAGACAATTTGAATGCCAGGAGCTAAGAGCAGAAACTACAGAAGCTGGAGATACTATTGTAAGAGGATATGCTGCAGTATTTGACCAACTTAGCGAAGACTTAGGAGGCTTTAAAGAAAAAATTAATAATAGAGCTTTTGATAAAGTGCTAGAAAATGATGTAGTAGCTTTATTGAATCATGATAATAATATAGTATTTGGTAGAACTACAGCTGGCACATTAAAATTATCTGTAGATGAGAGAGGTTTAGTATCGGAGATAACTATGCCAAATACACAAGCTGCAAAAGATACCATAGAGCTTATGAACAGAGGAGATATTTCTAAAATGAGCTTTGGATTTTATGTAGATAAAGATAAATGGGAAGAAGATAGCACAGGATTTGTACGAGAAGTCAAGGAAGTAAAAAGACTAATAGATGTTAGTTTAGTTACTAGGCCAGCTTATCCGCAAACAAGTGCTGCTGTCCGCTCTTTAGACCATCACAAACAAGACAACAAGGACAATATAAAAACAAGAAAAAGTAAATTAACACTATTAAAATTAAAAAAGTGAAAAAAACTTTAAAGCAATTAAAAGAAGAGCGTCAAGTAGCACTAGATGAAATGACTGCTCTTATAAATGTAGCAGAAGCTGAAGACCGAAATCTAACAGATGAAGAACAAGTTTCTTTTGATGCTACAGAAAAAAATGTAAATGACTTAGGTAATCGAATTGAGCGCTTAGAGCGTTCATTGGAATTAGCAAAAGCTAACCCTGTAAATTTTGCAACACAAGATGTAAAAGAAACAGATAAAGATTTGAGAAAATTCTCATTTGGTGCAGCAGCTAAAGCAGCTTATACTGGAGTAGTAGAGGGGATTGTAAAAGAAATGGATGCAGAAGCTAGAAACGAGTCTCCAAATGCAATGTATAGAGGGATAGCTATTCCATCTGCTGTATTGCAGTCAAGAGCTTTAATTACTACAGGCAATGCAAAAGGGACAGAAGTAGCATCTTTTGTAGACCAATTACAAGCTAATTCTGTTTTAGCACAAGCTGGAGCTAATTTTTATACTGGACTTAGTGCAGATAGAAAATTCCCAATAGTAGGCTCTTGTACTGCATCTTTTGTATCTGAGTCTGGATATACATCTGGAACTACAGAAGCAGCAGAATCTGGAGCTTTAACAGCAAAAACATTGTCTCCAAAGAAAATTATTTCTTTAGCGTCAATGAGTGCAGAGCTTATGGAACAAAACCCAGCAGTTGAGGCAGCAATGCAAAGAAATTTAGCAACTGCAGTAATGGCTCAATTTGAGGCTAACTTGTTAGCAGCAGCAGACCAAACATCTACTACAGGCTCAAATGGACCTACTTCTATTTTTAAAGATGTACTAGATGGAGCTACAGGAACAACTGGAATTACTGCAATGGCTATAGCTGATGTATTAAACTGCGAGGCTAATGTATTAGCTAATGATGTAAACCCAGCAGCTTCTCGATTAGCATACATTTTTAATGCTAGTGGTTTAGGTGCAGCTAAAGGTTTAGCATCTAACAACTATGTAGATGGTTATATGGACAATTTCCAAAAGACTATAAATACATACCCTTTCCAAGTTTCTTCTAACTTAGGTAGAGCAGCTGATGGAACAGCTGGAGCTGGAGATTATGTATTCTTTGGAGATATGAGCGACATTCACTTAGGCCAATTTGGTGGAATGTCTATCTTATTTGACCCATATACTACTGCATCACGAGGAATTGGAAGACTGGTAATCACTAACCTATTAGATGGTTTAGTAGCTCGACCAGACAAAGCTTTCTCTTTCTTTGTAGATACTAATTCATAGTAGAGTAATTTGTATAATAAAAAGGGATGGGATTAACCTCCTGTCCCTTTTTTTAAACTTAAATAAATGGCACAATTTGCATCTATAGCTACATATTCTGGAACAGAGGTAATTACACTATCTGAGGCCAAAGAATATTTAAGAGTAGGACACAGCACAGATGACACCTATATAACTGAATTAATAAAGATTGCTAGAGTACAAGTTACAAATGATACTAGAGCAGCAGTAGTTGATACTCAGATTGTAGAAACTTGTAAGGATTGGCCAGATGATGATATATTGTATTTAAGCTATGCTGGAGGAGTTACAAGTCTAACTATAGTATATTTTGATAGTAATAATGCAGCACAAAGTTTAGCAGCCTCTGATTATTTTAATTTTAGTACAGCTAATGGTATACCAAAAATACAACTTAGAAACACCTACCCATTATTTGATAGACTAGATGCAATTTCTATAAGTTATACTAGCACTCCTTTAGCTGAATACACAAAGCCTTTAAAAATAGCTATGTTGATGCTTATACAACACTATTACGATAATAGAAGCCCTGTATCTTATTTAAAAGTAGATGAGTTGCCACTAGGTTATAGAAATATAGTGAATCAATATAAAAATTATGATTGGTGATTAATCCAGGAGAATTTAGACATAAAACAACCATAAACATAAATACAGGCACTCAGCAAAGTAATTATGGAGATATAGTAGTTTCTGCAACTACAGCTAGTGATAGGTTTGCAAGAGTAAAATGGCTGCCAGGTACTGAGCAAGAAAATGAAGGTATATTGAATCTAATTAAAAATGTAGAATTTACTTACAGATATGAAACTATAACAGATGAAATAGATTTAATAGACAGCATAATTTATGATTCTGAAAATTATTATATAAGGAGCGTAGAATTTAAAGGAATGGGCAACCAACAGCTAGTAATAATAAAAGCACATACAGCAAAAAATTGATTGGAATAAAAGCAAGCATAACAGGAGATAAAGAAATAGATAGGCTATTGAGAGATTTAGGGCAAAAGTCCCTAAAGGATGCTGATATAAAAAGAGGACTAAAGCAAATAGCAAAGCCTTTAATAAAAGACATAAGAGGCAACATTAATAATGTAACAGGTAATTTAAAAAAGTCGATTGGAGTAATAAAAGGAATTAGAGGAACTAAGGGCAAGCCATTTATTTTAGTAGGTGCTAGAGTATATGGAAATTTTAAAGGATTTCATGCTCATTTAGTAGAAGTAGGAAAAGAAAATTTTGATGTTGATTGGACAGGAAGAAGATTTATAGAAGCTGCTTTTAATGCTAATAAAACACAAGCTCTATCTAAAGTTAGAGATTTAATGCTAAAAAATTTAGAAAAAAAGCTTAAAAAGTTTAAATAATGAGTTTAGATGGAAGAATAGCAAAAATTGGAGATGCTATATTTAGTATGCTAAAAAGTGTACCATTTGGAGGTGGGCCTAGTGTATTAGCTGAACCTGGAATGGACGCTGCTAAAATACAGCCAGAGCCATTATTAAATCAAAATGACCCAAGTGCAGCTGTTACTTATCAAATAGATGCTATTACCCCTGTATATGTTAAAACAGGAAATGGGGCTATTTTGCATGGACAACCAGCTTATGAAATAGTAGACTTTACAATATTAGTACACAATAGAGATTATGAAAACTGCTGCAATTTAGCAGAAGCTGTTATAGGTGTTTTAGTACTACCAATAACAAGTAGTAGCTTTGGTACAACTACTACATTTAAAATAAATGGAGTATCTTTAGAAAGCCTTAGCGAAGACTACAACAAACAGAGAAAATATTACACAAAGACNCTAACTTTTCAAGCTAGAGTATTGTAAAACAATTAAATATCAATTAAATTGCAAACTAAATAAATAAAAAAAAATGGCAACAGGATTAGTAAATGGAACTGACCTCCTATTAAAAGTGGGCAGCTCTACTGACAATGAGGTTATAGTGGCTTACGCTACTAGCTGCAGCTTAGAAGTTTCTGCAGATGAAATAGACCAAACAAATAAAAGCTCCTATGGATGGAAAGATATAATTTTAGGCACTCGCTCTTGGAGTGTTAGTGCTGATGCATTATATCAAAATGAAGCTAAAGCTGGAGAAAGAGCTTTTGTAGATTTTTGGGAGCATTTAGGAGGAACAAATGAGCGTACTAAAGTATTTGTAGAATTAACAATTACTGGAGCTGCTGGCTCTGATAACAACAAATATTATCATGGCTCTGGTTTTATTACCTCTTTAAGCGTAACAGGAGGAACAGAAGACCAGTCTACTTTTTCAGTAACTATAGCTGGGAGTGGAATATTAACTGAGGCAGCAGCATCTTAATGAAAGCTACTCCAGTAATTATAAATGGGAAAGACTATCCTGTAAAGTATGGCTTTGCAGCTCTGAGACATTTTAGTGATGTTACAGGTACTACATTAGGGCAATTAGGTGGATTAGGTAATGATATGACCATAACACAAGCTATCGCTCTGGTTTGGAGTGGCCTTAAAGATGGTGCTAGAGTAACAAAACAAGAATTTGTATTAGAGCTAGATGATGTAGCAGATATGCTAGATGAAGACCAGGATGCAATGGCTAAAGTGCTAAAGGTATTTGAGCAAAGTCTAGCACAGCCTAAAGGCTCTAAAAAAAAAGCAAGGAAGTAGATACTAGAGCTGGCTCTCTTACTTTTGATGATTTAGAGCAAGTAGCTTATGGATGGTTAAACCTTACTCCAGACCAACTAGATGACCTTACTCCTAGAGAATACGAGAATAAGCTAGCTGGTTTTGAGCAACTGGAAAAACAAAGAGACCGATTGCAATGGGAGAAATTTAGATTACTGGCAAGTACATTATTAATGCCACATACCAAAAAAGGTAAAGGCATCAAGCCTCAAAAATTATGGCCTTTTGATTGGGATAAAAAAATCATAGCTCCAAAAATGAGCAAAGAGAGGCTAGCTTATATAGAACAGAGAAGCAAATTAATTAAGAAAAATGCCAAGTAAAAGTGTAAATGTAAAGCTTGGAGCTGATATTACGCAGTTTCAAGGAGCTATGAAAAAAGCTCAAAGGACTTTTAAAAAGTCAGCAGCTAACCTAAAAAAGATTGGTAAAAGCATGACTATGAGTCTGACAGCTCCATTAACTGCTTTTGCTGGTGCATCTGTAATGGCTTTTGATAAACAGGCTAAAGCAGAGGCAAAACTTAGAACAGCTTTAAAAGGCAATGAAAAAGCCTTTAAAACATTAACTGCTGAAGCTACAAAATTTCAAAACATTTCTACATTTGGAGATGAAGAAATTATAGCACAGCAAGCATATTTAGCCTCATTAGGCATGACAGAAGAACAAATAAATTCTGTTATTGCTGCATCAATGGACTTAGCTAGTGGAACTGGTCAGACTTTAGATTTTGGTGTTAAAAATTTAGCTAAAACATTTGGAGGGCTTACAGGAGAACTAGGAGAAAGCATTCCAGCTCTTAAAAATTTAACTAAGGAGCAATTAATGGCTGGTGCTGCTGTTGATGTTGTAGCTCAACAATTTAAAGGACAAGCTGAAGCAGCTGCAGAAGCTGGTACTGGAGGCCTTAAACAATTACAAAACAGATTTGGGGATTTGATGGAAGGCGTAGGCAAAATGCTTATTCCTGTTATGAATACTTTACTAGATGCTATTGACTTTGTTATAGATGCCTGGACTAATTTAGATGGAGGCATGAAAATAGTAATTATTACTATTGGAGGTATTGTTGCAGCGATAGGCCCAGCGGTAGCTTTATTTGGTAGTTTGCTTAGTGTAATAGGCTTTTTAATTAGCCCAATGGGAGCTGTAGTAATTGCATTATCTGCCATAGCTGCTGCTATTATATATGTAGTAGATAATTTTGAAGCTTTTAAGGAAAGATTTACAGACTTGTCTTGGTGGATTAATATTTTCATAAAAATGAGAATAAAATTTAATGAGTTTGCAAAATTTTTATTTGATGGTTATAATAAAGTATTAGAGTTTTTAGGCATGGAGCCAGCTACTAATCCATTTGAAGTTGCTCTAATTGGATTAAATGCCTTACAAAACAATACAAAAGAATATAAAAAAGAATTTGGCTCTTTTGGTGATGCTGTAAGCAATGCAGCTACTAAAGCAAAAGATGCTTTATTTGGTATAGGTACAGCTATTGGAGTAGGAGGAGATGTTGCTGTAAGTGGAGGAGAATCTGGAGGAAGTGATGAGGGAGGCTCTGAAGAAGGTGGAGGAGTGCTTGGTGGTTTGTCTGCAATGCAACAGAAATTGATAGGATTAGCAGAAGCATCTACTCAGTTTGGTGTTGCTATGGCACAAGATTTTGCTGGAGGTATGGCACAGGCTGTAGTTGCTGGTAAAGGACTTTTAAAAACTATGGGGCAAATATTTATAGACCTAGCTAAAAAAATAGCAGCTTTAATAATACAAGCATTAATATTGGCTGCTGTATTTGCAATGATTCCAGGCTTAGGAGCTGCATTTGGAGGGCCTACAGACTTTTTAGGCATATTAACTAAAAGCATACCTGGTAGAGCAAGTGGAGGCCCTGTAATAGGTGGTAGACCTTATATTGTAGGAGAAAATGGTCCTGAATTATTTAGCAGTAATGTAAGTGGTCAAATAACACCAAACCACGCTCTAGGAGGTGGTAGGCTATTTGGAAACTTTACTCTTAGTGGTAGCGATATGATTTTAGCAATAGATAACCAAATAAGTCAAGAAACAGATGGCAAAGGTTTAGATTTAGTAACTGCCTCTGTAGCATCTAAATATTAATTATGAGTGCTTTATATTTAAAAAGTAGATTTTTTTCTGAAGTAGTAGGAGAACAATGGGATGTTAATATAAAAGCTAAAACCCTAACTGCTGGTAATGATACAGAGATAAAATTAACCAAGCAAGGTTTTAAGCTTAGATATGATAAAGGAAAAGATACAAAAATAGCAGAAATTAAAAAGTCTAGTGTAACCATAGGCTTTATTGTTGAAAATGCTACAGATGCTGCTACTTTAAACACCATATTAGGCACAGATGAGGGAGAATTTTATGTAGAAATAACAAGAGGCCCTAGCAATACTTTATTTTGGGCTGGTTGGATTAAGCCAGCGTATGATAATTATAAAGACCAAGCTTATCCTTACACAATAAATGTAAAAGCTACAGATAGTCTAGGTAGGTTATTAAATAAATACAATAATACACTAACTACAGCTAGTTCTAGTGATTTTCAAGATTTATATTATCCTTTGAAAATTTTTATGGACACTTTTGACTTATCAAGCTTGCCACAGCCAGCAGATGCTGCTATTTCTGGTAATGTAATAAGTTACTTTAAATGGTGGCCAGCTAATTTACCTTATAGCACAAGTACAAATGCTATGAGAAAAATAGTATATAATAGGAATGGCTTTGTATCTGACCAGGCTAACCATCCTAACACTATAGAAAGTTATTTGCGAGAGTTTACAGGAGTGCTAAAATCTTTTGGATTAAAGGTTTTTTATGCTGATGGTTACTATTTTTTGGTGCAAGACAATTCTTATGATGTAGATAGCTATTTTTGGCAAAGCTCAGCTGCTCCAGGAGGATATGAGCCACGAATTGACTATGGTAAATTTACACCTATAACTATAGACAACAGCTCAAATGTAACAGCCTCAAAAGCTAAAATAAAAGCTGGAGCTACATTTACACTAGAGCCAGAGTTAAATAGTGTAAGAGCTAGATATATAAAAGGCCATACCATTGCTAATTTTGACCCTACAAATGCCTATAGCTCACTAACTACTATTGGATTTGTTAGTCAAGGCCAAACACAACTAAACTTCAGCTTTAATGCTATATTGACTGAAAAGTGGGCAGCCTCAGCTGTTACTCCTCATGCTAATCAAGGAGGCTACATGACTGGCTTTTTGCAATGTAAACTAAAAGTAGGTACTAAGTATCTTAATGGAAACCAAACAATAGGAGCTGCTACTACAATGGGCTGGGAATGGAGTACAGATTCAAATAGTACATTTATACTAGCCACAGGCTTTGGAGTAAATAACAGCCAAGCTTGGCAAATACAAATGGAGCAGCTCGGCCTTGTTACATCTTATGTTGAAGATAGCCCTACAGGTTATGACACAGCCAAAAGCTCAATTTTAGTGCCAAATATGAGTCTTCCTCCATTAGGCTCTGGAGACTATGGAGAAGTGCAATTTAGCATGGGAGGAGCTATTTATTATTGGCAATTACCATCTACATCTTTAGTCTATGGAGAAATGGATATATTAGATTTAGTCTATGGTGGTGATGGTACTGGCTTAGCTACTTATGGTATGCCCTCATCTACAGGTCTACAAGTAGGAGTAAATACACCAGATACAAGAACTATAGAATTAATTAGTAGCCCATTTTTATCTGCTATTACAGATTCCAATATGACCTCTGAAGATAGCCAAATGGGGACTACTTATATATCTGGACAGAGTCCAGCTACAGCTGCAATAGATAAGGATTTAGGAGATATACCATTAGGCAATATAGCTACTGAAGATAGCACAATACACACATTAAGGCTTGTAAGTGGTGCAACAAATTTAGCCACAGGAGGTTTTGATATTGATACAGGCACAAGCTATAGAGATGCTACACAATTATTAGTTACAGAATATTTAAAAGTAAGTAACAAGCCTACAACAATATTACAAGCTACAATAATATCTCATGTTTACTCAGCACACAAGACCTTAATTTATCAAAGTACAATAGGAGGAGCTGATGAAAAATATATCTTTTTACAAGGTACTTTCACAGCTGCTAAAGATGAGTGGAGTGGTACTTGGTATAAATTAGATAAATCAAGTATAACACCTACAGAAACTGAAGATGTAATAATAACATTGCCAGAGCCCCCAGCACCAAATCCTCTTCCTAAAGTAACTAATTTTGCTGTAGACTTAGGACAAAAACTATTTTTAAAGTCCAATGTTGTAGGTATTTTAACTACTGCTTTAAGTGCTAATACAGCCTATACTCAGATTAGTGTAGGTGGTTTGTTAGCTCCAATAGTTTCTGGTCAAAAGCTAATAATTTGTGATGAGGTAGGAGGTAATCCACTAGGCATAACTACAACTAATAAAAGTGCAGCTGGTGGAGGCACTATAGATGTAAGTTTTACCACAAGAGTAGGCTATGCTGTAGGAAGCAAAATCCTTGTTTGCAGTTATGATATGGCTGGAGTAAATAAAATAATCGCTGGTACTAATGTTACTATAAGCCCTACAGGAGGCACAGGATCTGTTACTATAAATTCTACTAGCACACCAAGTTCTCCAACAAGTCCAGCTGGCTCAGATACACAAGTACAATTTAATAATAGTGGTAGTTTTGGAGCAAGTGCTGAATTAACTTTTGATGGTACTATATTAAGTACTAGTGTATTATTAGCCACAGATACTGATGAGAGCCCTACAGCACAAGTTGCTTTAGAGGATGCAGATGGGAATAGGATTGCCCAATTAGCTAGATTAGGTAGTGGAGGTAATGCACACATAGGGCAATTAGTATTAAGAGATAACGCTACTGCAAAAGTGCAAATTAAAGCTTCTGGCAGCTCCTATATAAATTCATCTAGTGCTAAACTAGGAATAGGAAATAGCTCTCCTACACAAGAATTAGATGTAACAGGAGATGCAGTTATTTCTGGCACACTAACAGCTAATGTTTTAGTAGTAGATACTGCAATACTTATATTGCCATCTGATTTTATAGCTGATGATGTAGGAAGACCTTTAATGATAGATGATTCCACAGGGGATAGATGGTTAAAATCACATAGCACAGCAAAAATGTATGCCTCTGTAAAAATCCCTAAAGGTAGAAAAGCAACAGATTTAATTATATATGGTAGTGGTACATCTGCTGTAGAAGTTTACGAGGCTACAATAGACTCTGATTCTGTTACAAGTAAAGGAACAGGAAACATAGGTACTGCAATAAACATAACAGATGTGCCAGCTAGTGGAAGCAATTATATATTAATAGAATTAGCCCAAACATCTACTGAAAAAGTATATGGTGGTAAAGTAACAATAACTTAAATATGGCACTAGCAAACAAAGAATCTTCAAGAATACACTCTAAAACTGGTAGAGATTTAACTAAAATGAGTGACAGCTATACCAATAATAAGCATATTGATTTAATTAACTATGACCCAGAGGCTGCTCTATTGCATCAAATACAACTAATGCAAAATGACATAGATGAGCTTAGAAGATACATTGCAAGTAATGAAATACTTACAGAAATAGACGCTAGTAATCTCCCTACATCAAGACCAAGAACATCTGGCTTGTTATATACTGATAGAGGAGTAGTTAAAGTCTCATAAATTAAAAGACATGGATAAAGATACAACAGAGAATATATTAGTAAATGGAGCAGCTATTGGAGTATCTTTGTCAGATTTAGAAACATGGCTAAGAATTACAGCTCTAGTGCTAGGTATTGCATTTACGCTATATAAGTTTTATATTGCTTATAAAAACAATGAAAAAGGCAGTACTAATTAGGCTAAAAGAAAACAAAAAGCAAACATTAGGCAGGCTTTTTATATTCAATGGCTTAGATATAGAATACACTTGTGGAACATTAGAATTAGCTTGGAAAGATAACAAAAGAAATAAAAGCTGCATTCCTACAGGAGAATATACTGCTAAATGTAGAGTCTCTGATAAATATGGAGACCACTACCTTATAGAAAATGTAGACATGAGAGACTACATTTTAATCCACCCAGCCAATTATTATACACAGCTTAGAGGATGTATTGCTGTAGGTCATGATTTTGTAGATATTAATAAAGATGGGCAAAATGATTTAACTTACAGCAGAAGAACAATGAGAGAACTTTTGCAAGCAGCTCCAGATGGTTTTGAGTTAATTATATTAAATAATGGAGATAAAAAGGATTAGTCCACAAGTATTAGACCTAGAACATGAATTTTGTGCTGGTTGGGAACAATGGTATTTATTATCTTCAGACAGACATTGGGATAACCCTCACAGCAATTTAAAACTGCAAAAGATACATTTAGACCAAGCAAAAGAAAGAAACGCTAAAATACTTGATTTTGGAGATTTGTTTTGTGTTATGCAAGGTAAATATGACAGGCGAGCAAGTAAAACAGATTTAAGGCCAGAGCATCAAGTAGACAATTATTTAGATGCAGTAGTAAATACTGCTGTAGATTGGTTTAGTCCTTATGCTGATTTATTTGCTTTAGTAAGCGAGGGAAATCATGAAAGTGCTATAAGAAAACACCATGAAACAGATTTAATAGAGCGATTTGTAACCACATTAAATTATAAAAATGGTACAAAACTTACAAAAGGACTTTACACAGGATATGTTAGATTTAGATTTAAAAAGAAAAAAAGTAGCTCAAGGCTAACACCAATACTATTAAATTATACTCATGGCTATGGCGGTGGAGGACCTGTTACTCGAGGAATTATACAAACCAATAGAAAAGCAGTTTATTTACCAGATGCTCAAATTTGTGTAAGTGGCCATATTCATGAAAGCTGGCAAATAGCAATACCTAGAGAAAGAGTTAACCATAAAGGTACTATACACTTAGACGAACAAACACACATTTGTTTACCTACATATAAAGAAGAATATTTAGCTGGAGAAAATTATCATAGAGAAAGGGGAAGACCTCCCAAACCATTAGGAGCATGGTGGCTTAGATTCTATTTTGAGCTTGGAGAAATTAAATACGAGTTTACAAGAGCAAAA
>JGI25127J35165_1000367_pt1 | contig 13677 bp, 16 predicted proteins | sample ETNvirenome_2_30_FD_35165 | JGI IMG/M metagenome (IMG submission 35165) | reverse complement strand
GTTGGGGTTGATCGTATTCCACCAATCGTTGACCACTACTTAATGGGTATTAGAATAGGTGGAAGAGCAAACTTATCAATCAAGAGGTCATGAAAATGGGTTACGGCTATGAGTATCCAGCTGCAATTATTATTACCGATACGGCTGCACATACAGGCAGATTTGGTAAAGTGCATTGCTTATCAAATGCAGAGGTGACTTTAGTTGCTGAGAACTTAACAGAAAATGGTTCTTCAACTATTAACGGCATCACCATGAAATCATCTTCAGAAATTTGTGGAGTTATTACAAGTATCACTCTTGCAAGTGGTCAGGTTATTGCTTATTTCTTATGAGTCTTGCTAAAGCACTAAAAAAAGCTGCCAGCGCTTCACTCAAAAAACTTGGCGGTGATGTGATTATCAGACAGGTAACAGCAGGGGCATACAATACCACTACTGGAGCTATTACAGAGTCTACATCTGATACAACTATCAAAGGTGCATTAAGTAATGTTTCAAAGAATCAGGTAAACGATTTAATCGAATCACAAGATAAGCTGCTGACTATTTCTGCTGGTGATCTAACATTTGCACCAACAACCAAGGACAGAGTGGTAATAAGTAACGTAGAATTTAAAATTATACAAGTTATTGTGAATGAGCAGAATAACACACCAATTAGTTTTGATCTTATCTTGAGGTAATATGGCCAGACAAATTTCTATTTTGCAAATCCCAAAGGTAATGGAGGAATCTGTAGAAATTTTGGTACAGGCAACAACATTAGAATGGACAGCTAGAGTAAAAAAGGCAACACCAGTATTTGAGCCTAGAGCTAATGAAAAAGGAGTAGGAGGCTCTCTTAGAAATGCTTGGCAAACACAAATAAAAAAATTTAGCGGTACTGTTTCAAATAACTTGCCTTATGCAGAGCCAGTTTGTTTTGGAGAAAATTTACCACCATCTTGGGGCGATGTTTACAGGACAAGACAGAATACACAAGCTGGCTATCCAGAACTAATAGCAAAAGAATTACAAACTTGGGCTGACGGAGAATATAGCAAGATTAAAAGGAGTATCTGATGGCTGCTACAGATTTAAACACAGTACGATCAACAATAGAGGCTAGATTAGCAACAGAACTAGCCAGCAGCCCCGCTATTCCTGTTGTTTTTAATAATATGACGTTTGACTCTACTGCTGAAGATACCTTTGTACAGTGCATTACAAGCTTCGGTGCGAACAGTTATATTACTCAGGGTGGTACAACTGATTCTGATAATTTGATTAATGGCTTAGTTTTATTGAATGTTTTTACAGAAGAGGGACTAGGTGCAGGGTCTAATCTTACAATTTGCAAAAGACTAAGGGACTTATACAATAGAATTACAGTATCAAGTGTTATTTTTGATGCACCTATTGGACCAGAAATACTTACATCTAGTCCGCAGGGTAAGTTTCAAACCCAAATCAGAATAACATTTACTATTTACGAGGATCTTTAAAAATGGCAAAACTTGTTATTACAGACGAAATGTTAGACGCTATCGAAGCTGTCAAAGGTGTAAGAGACCCACAATACTGGGATCCAAATTGTAAAAGATATATGGAGAATCAACAAAATTCTAAAAAAGATGTAAAAAACTCCGAAAAGAGTTAATATATTTGTAAATCTTTCTTTTTTTTGTCATGGCAGCTATTAGAGGCGATGTAGGCAAGATCATGTTTCATAACGCAGCAGGCACTGAAGCCGATATTGCTGGAACTAGATCTTGGTCATTATCAGTTTCAAAAGATACTTTAGAAACTACAGTTCAAGGAAACACATCAAAGACTTTTATTGGTGGTCTAATATCTGGTGAGGGATCAGCAGAATTGATTTATGACAACGCTGGAAACGCGGATTACCTATCATTTGTTGAAGATATATTAACAACTGGCGATGCTGGAGACGCATTATTTGAATTGTTCCCTGATAGTTCAGCTAGTTCTAAAAAGTTAGCTTTTTCTGGAATTATTACAAGTGCTGAATATGGTGCAACACTTGGAGAGACTCAGTTAATTAACATATCTTTCCAGACAACTGGTGCAATAACTTCAGACATATAGTAAATTAAGATTATCTCGCACTTAATTTATGGCACAAAAAAGAACCCTCGACCTTTTAAAGGAGTCGTTTGACCTCTCTAAAAGGCGCAAATTTGACGTTAAAGATGATAATGGTAATGTTGTGGTCAGTTTATATTTCAAGGCCATTACAAGGGCTGACAGAGCCAGAGCAACGCAAAGGGCAGGGAGTGATGATCCATTAGTCGTTTCGACACATATGCTTTGTCAGTTGGCAGAGAATGAAGATGGTACAAAAGCATTCCACCCAGCAGATTTTGCTAACTTGCAAAATGAGTTGCCAGAAAATGTATTAAATGAAATTGAATTGTTCTTATTTGGTGTAAATCAAAACGCAACGATTGATAACGCAAAGGAATCCTAAAGGGGGACAACTGGTTAAATTTTGAGTTTTTCCTTGCAACAGAATTAGGTAAAACAATTAGTGAATTGAGATCACAACTCACTGAGGAAGAGTTGGTATTTTTTGCTGGATATTATGAACTAAAGTATGATAGAGAAAAAAAAGAAGCAGATGCAATCAAGCGCAAATCAAGATATAGTTAAAGGAGTTATTGTTTAGTCGTGGCAGTTTCTAATGTAGAACTAAGAGTTAATGCCACACAAGCTGTCACAGCGTTAAAGAATGTTGATGGAGAAGCCAAGAAATTTAATACAACTATTAGTGGTACAAGTGGAAAGCTTAAAGCAACAACTGGAAGTCTAAAAGTATTACCAGCAGGGTTAGCAGCTACAGGCACAGGAGCTAAAACTGCTGCTGGTGGTTTTGGTGCGCTCACTGCTGCGGCTGCACCACTTTTGGGTCCATTAATTGGAATTAGTGCTGTTATTGGTGGACTTACAAAAGCTTTCGGTAATTTAGCTGCTGCTGATTTTGCGACAGCGAAAGTCAAAACTCTAGGAGTTGATGCAGACGCATTAAAACCAAAATTAGCAACTTTATCAAATGAGCTTAGTGGTCAGGTTTCACAGCTTGATTTATTGTCAGCTTCCTATGATGTAGCGTCTGCTGGTTTTGGCGAGGTTACAGAATTAACAGATGTATTAAAAGCATCACAGTTGGGAGCAACTGGTGGATTTTCTGATCTAGCTACAGTTGCTGATGCTACTACCTCTGTCCTTAATGCTTATGGTTTGAGTTCAGATCAAGCGGCTAAGTTAGTAGATGGATTTATTCAAACACAGAATGATGGTAAAATCGTTGTAGATCAATATGCCCAACAGATAGGACGACTTGCACCTATTGCGGCTGGTGCTGGTGTAGGTATAGATGAACTTAACGCTGCTATATCTACTGTCACTGCTACTGGTGTTCCAGTTGAATCAACCTTTGCTGGACTACGACAAGTTATTGCTTCAATACAAAAACCGACAAGTGAAGCTGCAAAAGCGGCTGAAAAACTGGGAATAGATTTTAGCGCTACAGCATTAAAGACTAAAGGACTCAGTGGTGTTTTAGCAGAAGTTGTAGAGAAAGGTGGAGCAAGTGAAGAGACACTGGCATTATTGTTTGGATCTGTTGAGGCTAGAACTGCAATCTTGCCTTTGTTAAATGACCAGTTAGTTACTTTTAATGAAAACTTAGAGAATCAGGCCAACGCACAAAACAAAGCTGCTATTGCTGCATTTGAAGCACAGAACACTATACAAGGACAACTTACTAGATTAGGCTCTGCATTTACTAACCTAACAACAGAAGGGTCTGAGTTTGGAATAATTATTAGAGAGTCTCTTAAAGTAGCGGCAGTTACAGTTGAGGCTCTAGGCGCTGCATTTAAAATAGTTCTAGCACCAGTAAGAGCCGTTTCTGCTGCTGCTGGGGAGATAGGTAAAGTTATTGGAGAGGCATTAGGAATTGATGCTACCAATGTATTGTTTGATTTAGAACAAGGTTGGATAGGTATTAAGGAAGCAATAACAGAGGCTTCAGATAGAGCTATTTTTATAGGTAAAGTAATCGGTGGTGTAATAGGAAATGCAATTAAGGTTGTTGCTGCTTTTATTAATGATGTAAGAACTAAAGTTGGTAATTTAGCACAAGGTATTGTTAACTTCTTCAGACAAGCTTTTGAAAAGATTGTAAGTTTTATTCCTGAACCACTTAAAAAACTACTAGGTGGCCTTGAATTACCTGAGATTGATTTAGGGATTCAAGGTATAAAAGATTTTGGCAGTGATTTTTTAAAAGGCGCTCAAGAAAATTTAGACAAATTAAAAGAAGGTTTAATTGAATTTTCTGGTGTCGAAAAAACGATAACTGACGAAAACAATAAACAATTAGATGCAAAAAATAATATTGTAAAAACTAATGGAGACATAAAAACAGGTGTAGACCAAATTACAGAGGCTGAAAGAAAAGCAAAAGAGCAAGCAAAACAATTAGAAGAAACTTTTTTTAAAATTGGAGAAAGTGTAAAAAGTGATTTAGTTGGAGGTTTGAGAGATGCCATAAATGGCAGTAAATCTTTTGGTGATGCTATTTCTGGTGTATTGAATAATCTAAAAAATAAATTACTTGATATTGCATTAGATAAAGCAATTAGTGGTATTGGAGGCTTATTAAGTGGCGGTAAAGGGTTTAGTGGTTTCTTAGGTGGATTATTTGGTGGCAAAAAAGAAATGGGTGGAAGAGTTAATGCTGGTGGCGCTTTCCTTGTTGGTGAACGTGGCCCCGAGATATTACAAATGGGTTCTAAAGGCGGTAATATAATTCCAAATAATAAAATAGGTGGAGGAACTACAAATAATGTTGTTGTCAATGTCAATGTGGAAGGTGGTGTTGATGCACAGGGAGAAGAAGAAGAAACCAGACAATTAGGTTCATTAATAGCTATTGCCGTGCAAAATGAAATTGTGAAACAACAACGTCCTAACGGCTTACTTTCTAGGTAAATGGCAACTTTCCCCTCTATTACTCCGACATACGGAACAAGAAAAAACAACAGCCCAAAAGCACGAATTACACAATTTGGTGATGGCTACCAGCAGCGTGTTCAGTTTGGATTGAATCAAGATCCAAAAGTTTTTAATTTAACTTTTAATGTTAGTGAAACTGACTCAGATACTATTGAAACATTTTTAGATGCAAGAGGTGGTACAGAAAGTTTTGACTTTACTCCACCCGCTGAAACTGGTTCAAGTAAATTTATTTGTAAATCTTGGACAAAATCTATACCTTATCTTAATAGAGCTATTATTAACGCAACATTTGAGGAGGTCTTTGAACCCTAATGGCTATACCAGTTTCCGAACTACAATCAATTAATCCAAGTTCAGTAATTGAACTTTTTGTAATTGAATTAAATACAGCCTTACATGGTTCAAATAATATATATCGTTTTCATAATGGTGCGAACATGAACGCTAATGGACAAGTCGTATGGGCTGGTAATTCTTATCTAAGATTTCCTATTGAGTGCAGTGGTTTTGAGTTTGGATCAAGAGGTTCTTTACCTAGACCAACAATAACAGTTAGTAATGTTTTAGGAACAATAACTGCAATAATACAAGATATAAATACAACAACTGCTGGCAATGACTTAAATGGTGCAAAATTTATAAGAATTAGGACTTTAGCACGTTTTTTAGACGCTGTTAACTTTGCGCCAGTTACAACTGCTTCAACTACAACTACTACTATTGCTGACCCCGCAGATGCTGAATCTGTGACTTATACAGTAACAGTGGTGCAAGATTCTGGTGGTGCAAATGTTTTTGCAATAAATGGAGTACAAAAACCAGTAATCACAATGAAACGTGGATCAACCTATATTTTTAATCAATCTCATTCTTCAAATGTTGGACACCCTTTAAGAATAAAATCTGATGCTGGAGGGCAACAAACAACAACTAACACTGGAACACTTGGAACAGATGCTACTGTGACTTATCAGCCAGCCTATCCCTCTGCCCCTAGCGATTTAAGATACTATTGCACAAGTCATGGTAATGGCATGGGGAATACAATTACAATAAATAATCCAAATACAACGACACAAACTACGACAACATCTTCAACAAGTCAAAGTAATCCTTTTGGCACTCCTGATCCCACAGCAGAGTTTCCACAAGAAATATTTTTTTTAGATCGTAAAGTCACAGAAAATAGAAATGTTATAACATGGGAGGCTCAATCTGCATTAGATTTAATAAACGTAAAATTACCAAAAAGAATTGCAACTAGAGATATATTTCCAGCTATTGGAGCCTTTGTTGGATGACTTGGAAAGATATTGCTTTAGAACACGCAAAAAAAGATGCACCAAATGAGGCTTGTGGTTTATTAGCTATTTATAAAGGCAGAGAAAAATATTTTCCTTGTAAAAATCTTGCTGAAGATTTAGAAGATCAATTTATTATAGATCCTGACGATTGGATTAACGCAGAAGATCAAGGAGAGATCGTAGCGGTATTTCATAGTCACCCAAACCACCCACCAACGCCAAGTCAAGCTGATCTTGCAAGTTGCGAGTACTTAGATTTACCCTTTTATATCGTTACTCCTGAAACATCAGATTGGTATTACTTTGAACCCTCTGGCTATAAAAAAAATTTAATTGGTAGAGAATGGAAATGGGAAATACAAGATTGCTGGAGTTTGATAGAAGATTGGTTTAAAGAAAAAAAAGGTATAAAATTAAAACACTGGGATAGACCTAAAAGTCCAAAAGAATTTACTAATAAACCATTATTTGAACACGGCTTGCCATTGACAGGTTTTGTAGAATTACATAAAGATCATGATTTGGAAATAGGAGATGTTTTACTTATGGACACAACTAATACAGGTAAATTAGATCATGTTGCTTTGTACATAGGAGATCAGACCATTCTGCAGCATTGTGTGAAAAGACTCAGTTCGAGACAATTATATGATCAAAACTGGATAGAATGTACTAAGAAGAGGTATCGCTATGCTCAGTAAAATTAAAGTTTATGGCAGACTAGCTCACTTCTTGGGGCAACGTACTTTTGAAGCGGAAATAAATTCTACTTTAGATGCAATTAGATTTTTAACAGCAAATTTTCCCGATCTGCAATCGCACATGATAGAACAAAATTATTATGTGAAAGTCGGTGAATATGAAGTAAATGATAAAGAATTAGATGTTCCTATAGGTCAACAAGAAATAAAAATAGTGCCTGTGGCTGTGGGTGCTAAAGGAATAGGAAAAATTATTGCTGGAGTTGTTCTTGTTGGTGCTGTTATAGCTACAGGTGGATTCGGAGGTGCTGCAATAGGTACTTTTGGTATTGGTGCTGGCTCTATAGGAGTAGGTACTATTGTCGCAGGTATTGGTGCTAATTTAGTTTTAACTGGTGCAGCAGAAATGATGACTCCTGTAGAAAACAATACTGATAATGACGATCCAAATAGCTTTACCTTTAATGGAATTTTAAATACTATAAATGCAGGTGTAGCGATTCCTGTTGTATATGGAGAAGTACTTACTGGATCTATTATTGTGTCTGCTGGTCTTGATACAGATGATTCTTCGGAGGGAACATAATGTTTAAAGTTGCTGGTGTTGATATAGGGGCAGGGAAAAAAGAAATAAACTTAAACCCTTTTAGCTGGTTTGGAGGTGGTGGTGGTGGTACAGCCACAGTAATTCCACCAGCAGTTCAAAGTAGACAATCATTAAATTTAGTCGAGGTGCTTTCTGAAGGGGAGATTGAGGGTTTTCCTTCAGCAGTAGGACTAACTAAAGGTACTGAAGCTTATAACAATGCTGCTCTTAAAGATGTATTTTTTGATAAAACACCTGTTGTTAGACCATCAGCAACCTCGAGTAATGTTCAAAATGCTGATTTTAATTTTCAGAACATAACATTTAAACCACGTTTCGGTACATCAGATCAAACTTTTATTCGTGCAGTAAGTGATATTGAAACAGAAGTAGCTGTAAATGCTGCAGTAACTAATGCAGCATCTGTTACTAGAACTATAACTGAATCTAATATTGATGCTGTTAGAGTCACAGTGCGTTTTGATGGTCTTATAAATATTAATGACGAGGGTAAAAATACAGGAGTTACAGTTGATATTTTTATACTGATTACTGAAAATGATGGCACTGTAACACGTTTTGATAAAGATCAAATTACTGGAACAACCTCACTAGGTGGTATTTTTAGACAGATTCAAATTCCTACCTCTGCATATAGAATTACTGGTAGGTCAAAAAGTGCATATAGCAGAGATTTTAGAATTACTTTAAGAGAAAATACACAATTTCCGATACAAATAACAGTCGGTAGAGAATCTGGCGATAGTGATAGTGAACGAACAACCGATACATTTAGGTGGCAATCTTTTACAAAAATAATAGACGAACAAAGGCCATATCCAGATATTGCTCATGTATATTTTCGTTTTGATTCTGAGCAATTTCCAAGTATTCCTAGACGGCTGTATAAGATTCGTGGAGTAAAAGTAAAAATTCCACATAATGCAACTGTTGATTCGACTAATGGAAGATTAGTCTACGCTGGCACTTTTAATGGTACTCTCACAACAGCTACGCACTGGACTACAGACCCTGCTTGGATTTTATTCGACCTTATAACAAACAGTAGGTATGGGCTAGGAGAATACATTGCTGAATCCCAATTAGATAAATATTCTTTCTACAGTGCTTCTGTTTATTCTTCTGAATTAGTTGATGATGGTGATGGTGGTCAAGAGCCTAGATTTAGCTGTAATGCTGTTTTAAATAAAAGAGCGGACGCTTATAAAACAGTGATGGCTCTTAGTTCTGTGATGAGGGGCATGACATCTTGGAGTGCTGGATCTTTAAGTCTTACCCAAGATAGACCTACAGATGCAAGTTACTTATTTAATCTTGCAAACGTAACTGCTGAAGGATTTATTTATTCTGGTACAAGTTTGAAAACAAGATCAACTGTTGTATCTGTATCTTATTTTGATATGGATAATCAAGAGCTAAATTTTGAGACTGTAGAGGATACTAATGCCAAAAATAAATATGGAATTATTCATAAAAAAATAACAGGATTTGGCTGTACATCAAGAAATCAAGCAAGAAGATTAGGAAGATTTATTTTATTTGAGGAGCAAAATTCAACTGAAACTATCAGTTTTACTACTGGTTTAGCAGAGGGTGTAGTGGTTAGGCCAAATCAAGTCATCGAGGTAAGTGATCCTGTAAGAGCAGGGATAAGAAGAGGTGGTCGGATTAGTTCTGCAACAACCACAACAATCACAGTTGATAATACAGCAGAAACTGATTTAGATAGCACAAATAATGCAACAGTAAGTGTTGTGATGCCAGATGGCAGCGTAGAAAAAAAAGACGTAAGTAATATTTCTGGTGCTGTAATTACAGTATCCTCTGCTTTTTCAACTGCACCAAATTCAAACAGTGTTTGGATACTTGAAAATACAACCTTACAAACTTCCCAATGGAGAGTTATAAGCATAAGTGAAGATAAAGATAAATATGCCATTGTTGGAACATCTTATAATTCTGGTAAGTACGCATTTATTGAGGACGGATCTTCTTTACCTGTTAGAAATATAACAATTTTAAATGAGCCTGTCCCTGCCCCATCTAACCCTACTGTTACTGAAGAATTTTTTACAGAAGGTAATAGGGCAAGAACTAGATTGAATATAGACTTTAATACTGTACCTAGAGCTATCCAATATGAATTAAGGTACCAATTAGATAATGGAAATTTTACGACTGTTAGAACAAATAGCCCAGAGGTACAAATATTAGATTCTTTGAATGGTACTTACAATTTTGAATTGTTTAGTGTTAGCTCAACACTTGAGACTTCAGCGCAGCCAACAACTTTTTCATTCAATGCTCTAGGAAAAACTGCATTACCAGCAGATATAAGTGGTTTAACAGCGGAGCCAATAAGTGACAAATTAGTGAGATTACGTTGGAATTTACCAACAGATATTGACGTTACTCATGGTGGAAGAATATATGTCAGACATTCTACAAAAACTGATGGTACTGGTACTTTTTCAAATGCTACTGATCTTATAGAAGCACTTGCAGGTAATACTACTACTGCGGAGGTTCCTTATCTTGAGGGAGAGTACATCCTAAAAGCACAAGATGATGGCGGTAGATTTAGTGCAGGTGAAACAAGTGTAATTTTAGATTTACCAGATAATCTTGCACCTCTTATTGCAGTTACAAGAAGAGAAGATACAGACACACCAAAATTTCAAGGAACAAAAACTAACGTAGCTTTTGATGCTGTAACAAATTCTCTTAATCTAGCTGGTGTTGGACAGTTTGATGCAATAACAAATTTAGATGTCGTTACTTCTTTAGATGATGTTGGAGGTATTGCACCATTAGGCACTTATGAGTTTGGTGGTGCGGCAGGGACATCTTTTTTAGATTTAGGTGGTGTATTTAGTCTTGACTTAAAACGACATTTTTTAACAGAAGCATTTTTCCCATCAGATCAATTTGATTCAATTACAGATATAGATGCCAGAGTAGATTTTGACGGACTTACAGCTACTAAAGTAAATGCTGAGATGTTAGTTGCCGTTACACAGGATAATCCATCATCTGGATCACCTACATATACAGCATTTCAAACCTTTGCTAATGGTACTTATAAAGGTAGAGGTTTTAAATTTAAAGTTAATTTAACGAGTAATGATCCTGATCAAGATATAAAAGTATCTCAGCTAGGGTATACGGCATCTTTCCAAAGAAGAACTGAACAAAGTACAACTACTATTGCATCTGGAGCAGGTGCAAAGGCTGTTACATTTACAGATTCTTTCTTTACTGGAACTTCTGCTATAGGTGGCGTAAATTCAAATTTACCTTCTGTTGGTATTACTGCACAAAATATGGCTAGTGGCGATTTCTTTGAACTATCTAATATTAGTGGTACAGGATTTACTGTTCACTTTAAAAACTCATCAAATGCTTCGATTGATAGAAATTTTACATATCAGGCTGTCGGATTTGGTAAGGGATGATAAAATAAAATAAAATATTACCGAAATGGCAAGAGTCAATAGTACAACCAAAGAAACAGGTAATAATTTTAATGTAGCCAATGGAACGGGTGCTGCGGTTCGTGCAGGACTAAATGATATTTTTTCAGCTTTAAGAACAATAAATAGTGCAAGTGGAGATCCATCAGGTGATGCAAATGTAGTTCAATATCAACCTCATATAGATTCATCAACTAATTTACTAAAAATTTGTACATCTGTATCTACTGGAACAGGTACATTTACAACTATTGGAAATATTACACAGGCTAATTTAGGTTTAGCTCCAGTTGCAGGAGCAACATTTACAGGAAAAGTAACTCATAACTATACATCTAGTTTGACCATCCCATCTGGTACAACAGCTCAGAGAGACGGAAGCCCTGCTGTTGGTATGTTTAGACATAACTCAACATTGAACCAATTTGAAGGCTATAACAATGGTGCTTGGGGTGCTATTGGTGGAGGCGCTGGCGCAACTGGCGGGGGGACTGATGAGGTGTTCTTTGAGTCAGACCAAACGGCAACGACATCATACACTTTAAGTAGTGGTAAACACGCCCACACTGTATCTCCTACAATAAATTCAGGTGTCACTATCACAGTGCCATCTGGTGCAATCCTTGTTATTCTTTAATTATGGCATTAAACATTAACGGCACTACTGGTATTTCTGGAGTTGATGGATCAGCTTCCGCACCAGCATTACAGGGAACAGATAGTAATACAGGAATAAATTTTGCATCTGATACAGTCAATATAAATACAGGCGGAACGACTAGAGCAACTATTGATTCATCTGGAAATTTAAATATTCCTAATGATTCTGGAAAAATACAGTTAGGGACTTCTTCAGATTTACAAATTTATCACGATGGATCTGATAGTTACATAAAAGATTCTGGAACAGGTAAGTTAAGACTACTAACAGATTCATTTAGAGTATCTAATGCTGCTGATAGTGAAAACTTAATTGCAGCAGAAGAAAACGGAGCAGTATCACTCTTTTACGACAACTCGTTAATGGTTGCCACGCAATCGAATGGCATGAAAATACATTCAGGTGGTGCTAGTTATCTTTATTTTTATGATGTAAATACTTCAACAATTGCAATGTACACCAACAGCGTTAATTTACGTTGGTATGACGATGTAAATAATGACAATATTATGCAACTTTCTCAAAATGGAGATTTAAATATTGATGGTAGTTACTCTAATAGTGGTGTTGACTATGCTGAATATTTTGAATCAACAGATGGAACTTCTATTGCTATAGGAACTACTGTTGTTTTAGAAGATGGAAAAGTACGAGCAGCAACTAGCTCTGAAACTCCAATAGGTGTTATTAGACCCAAAACAAGTGGTACATCTGTTACAGGTGGTGTTAATCAACTTAATTGGCAAGGTAAGTATTTAGTAGATGATTATGATGCTCAGATTATGGAAAGTGCTGTTCATTGTACTTGGATAGATGATAAAGGAACAAATCAACAATGCTGGAAAGACAAACCACCTACAGGTTTAACTATTCCTAGTGATGCTGTTGAAACAACTAGAGATAGACCTAAATTGAATCCATTATTTGACGAAACAAAAACTTATGTTCCTAGATCAGAAAGAGGTGAATGGAATTGTGTTGGTTTATTAGGTCAAATTCCTATTACAAAAGGTCAGCCAACATCTACTAATTGGATTAAAATGAAAGATAGAAGTGCCACAGTAGAATTATGGATGGTCAAATAAATGACAGCAAAGATTAAACTAAACGCAGCATCAGGTGGTGGGTCAGTAAGCCTAAAAGCACCAACATCAACAACAAGTAACGCTGCTGTTGAATTACAACTACCTATTGCTGATGGAACAAATGGTCAGGTCATAAAAACAAATGGTTCTGGTGTTTTAAGTTTTGGTGCTGATACGGGAGGAAAAGTTCTTCAAGTTATACAAGCAGTAAAAACTGATCGTCAAACCTCAACATCAGATAGTTTTATAGATATAACAGGATTAAGTGCTTCTATTACACCCTCTGCTACATCAAGTAAAGTATTAGTTCAAGTAAACCTTACTTTTGGTGGAACTAAAGATAGGTATTCTTTTGGTCGTGTCTTAAGAGATAGCACTGCAATAGATATAGCCCCAAATGTAGGAGCTAGAGAATCGCTTGGGTTCTCACTGCAAAACCATACACAAGACACTACTTCAGATAACAAAGTACAAACAATGAGTTATTTTTTCTTAGATTCTCCTAGCACAACCTCTGCTACAACCTATAAAGTACAAGTAAGAAACTATTCAGGAGACACGTCTAGAGAATTTACTATAAATGGAACACAAGTTGATAACAATGTCGCTTATAACATGAGAGGTACTTCAAAAATAATGCTATCGGAGATAGGAGCATAATGGCTAATTTAGATCACAAAGCGATAAGAAAAGCATACCCAAATGCTGTCACTATTGATGATGGCACAGGTGCGTTTGATAAAGATGGAAAATCAATTACTTTAGAGCAAAGTGAAATAGATGCTGCACGAACCGCACTAGATGCTGAAGCTGCTGCTG
>JGI25127J35165_1000363_pt1 | contig 13760 bp, 3 predicted proteins | sample ETNvirenome_2_30_FD_35165 | JGI IMG/M metagenome (IMG submission 35165) | reverse complement strand
GATACTGTTATATGATAAGTACTATTAGGTCTAACGGCAGTCATTGTAACACCACTTATCCATTCCCAATTTCCAGCAGAAGTATTAGCGAATNCCATGCCACGATNTTGACCTACTGCATGAAATACTTGAGGTGTCCTTTGTTCGGTACCTACATCAGGAAGACTGGGATTATTTGTAGATGGATCAGAAAAATTAACACTCATACTATAACATAAATGTAAATATATTTATCACTCTGGAATGTCAATGAAAGCTATTCTACCAGCAGCATCTGAATAAACATTTCCCCCAACTGATCCTACCATATAACGTCCATGTGACCAACCATCTGCCCTCATTTGAAAAACATTAGGTGCTGAAGTATTTCCAGGCCCACTACTACTCGCATCAGTTGGTGCGTTATCAGTACCTGAATATGAAGCACCAATAAATGGAGTTCCAGCAGATACTTGTATCCAATCTGTAAGTGACATACCATTACTTACCCAAAATGACGCTTTTGCCCAGTCCCAGTTAGCACCAGTAGCATCTGGACTTCCATATGAAGAATCATAATATCCGTTGGTATTGAGTTTAGCCCGTACTCCTCCAATACTGTTATAATTACTTGCCTGTCCAGTTTTGGTATTGCTACCATTTCCATCTAAACTTCCAAACTTATATGAATCAGCTTGTTGACTGTATAATTGAGTAGATGATGTTCCCGAAGTATCTGATTTAGGACCAGAAGGGCCAGGGCCAGCACCTGCCCAAGTCATTAAGGTACCATTTCCTGTGTAAATAATTCTCTCCCTTACATTATATTGAGAACCTGTAGGTAAATTAGTATCATTTGCAACGTCAATTTCATGCCAAACAGGGTTACCATTCACTCTGTCCTCTGTTTCATCACAATATGCATATAATGGTGTTTTATATACATGTAATGCATCATAATCTGGAGATTTAAAACCACAGGCTATCCAAACTCCTGGCCCCTTTTTTACACTTCCAACATATACTTCACCTGCCACATATGTTATATTATGAACTGCCTTCAAGTAATCTGTACCAGTGCCACTTATCTGTGGTATAATTGATGGAGCGAAATCACCTGGAGAGTACCCTTGCATAATAGCAAATGAATCACTCCAAGTTTGTCCAGAATTATCTGAGAACAAAATTTTATTATCACCACCTGCCATAATTTTACTACCACCATCATTTGAAGTTAAACAATTAATTTGGTTAGCACCTGCTGCAGTGTCTGTGACACCCCAACAATTAACCCATCCCTCAAATGCTATGAGACCAGCTCCAGTTCCCACATTTCCTTCTGTAGCTCTATTTGTACGACCAAGGTTATTAGCTATGACAAAATATCCATCGCTATAACATACTGATGTTATAAATTGGTATTCAGAATTAGATGGTACAACTGCAGCACCTCCTATAACTCTACCAGCAGTATCTCTCTCAACAAATTTTGTATCCCATTCATCAAAATCATTACCGAATGAACTTACATTATTACGATATAAGCATATATCACCATCAGGTTCTAGTGAACCAGCAGATGGTTCTCTTTCACGTTCATATCCACCCATCAACCACAATGCATTATCAGGATCAGTATTTCCATTAGTAGCCCAATCAAAAACTATTGGTGGAAAATAATCAGTATCGAATTGTGATGAAGTATCATCAAATTCACTCCAAGTAAGACCATTATCCCTTGTAATCATTGCGGCCATATTTCTACGAGTTGTATACATATGAGACCATCCAGTATTTGCATCAGAGTTATCCATCCCGTCACTCATTAAAAATCCCTCACCAAATGCAATCCATTCACCAGCAACATTGTGATTGGGTATTAAACATCTAACACCTGGTGAATACATGGTATCTTTGTTTATCCACCAATGGTTTGGTATTCCATAACCTGTCGTTCTTACATAACTCTCCCTGAAAGGATCTGATGAAGCAGAAATATTTGGTATACCTTCTGTGTCTGTAAATGCAGCATCATCTGGTTTCATTATAAAAGTTGATGCACCATTATCAATTTCATAAACTCTTAGACTTGCCAAATTAAAATACTCACAGTTTTGTCCAACATGGATAATTCCAGTACTAGAAGAAGGGCCTCTTTTTGCCTGAAATTGAATGTAAACATTGCTTTCATCAGGGTAAAGAGTTTTTGACGGGTGATAAATACCAGATAGTTCAAAGGTTTGTTCGCCTTTAGGCAGACTATCACTGAGAGAGGCATTAGATTCATGCGGTAAATTATATTCGGTTCCACCACCATTCCAAGTGCTACCAAATGTTCTTTCAAATGTACCATCCATTCTACTCATAGTAATTATAAACTGTGGCACTCCAGTATTTGAAGTAGAAGAAGAGAGATAACGTCTTGCAACACTATATCTTTTAATACCAGTAGTAGAATATTCAATATCCCCTATCTTATATGAATATCCATCATTGCCTGTAAATTCATCACCATAAACAAATTCAGCATAAACTGAGTTAGGTGGAACTGATCTCTCTGCATCACTATATCTTACACTACCATTCCATATTATTTTCCTAGCAGTCACTGTTCCACCACCTGATGATACATTATACCATTCAGCATATTTATCAGCTACTGTACGATCTATTTGTTCAAATATGTAACCAGTTGGATTATCGCCATTATATGTAAAAACAAAATAACCGTATGCTAATATAGTACCACTTGACACTCTACCCGCAATTTGAGCATAAAATATACTATCTGGTTTCGTGCGTCTCATTTGGACAGCTGTCACCTGAAGGTAATCAGTTCTAGATTCATTAGACACACTTCCTGTGGCGGTTCTTATTTGTAATACTTTTGCTGGATTTACTTGCCACTTTCTGGTTGGTGGAGTCCCACCAGGAGGATCTGATAAATTATATTGAACTATATCATTATAATTAATAGGCATTAATGTTCCACCTCTTTAAGCATCATAGCATACTTTTTACCAGTTCGATTATTTATCATATAAACATTATCCTCACCTTCTTGTAAAGTCCAGTCACCCCAAGTTCCATCCACATCATTACCACCTGTGTCTTTTTTAGATTCATTTGAAAGTTGAAGGTCATTTACATAAATGTTGTTCCATCTTGCTGTCGTTGATCCTAAATCAATTGTACCACTTGGTAGAATATTGTGATTGAAAACAAAATTTGTTCCATCAGAAAAACTTATTGTTGCATCTGGATCTAGTTTATTACTATTGAAGAAATATAGTTCATCTCCAACATAAGTATGCTTACCATTTATTACAGAATCAGTCCATGCCAAAACATCAAATCTTTTTGATGAAGATGATAAAGGCAATCCAGCAGAGTAACCAGTAGCCATTGATAGTGTAATTTTACCACTATTATTTTGAGTTACCTCAATTTCATCTGTAGTTCCTGCTATTTCAATATCTTGATTTACTGGTGAAGATCCTATAGTTGATAATCTTAGTTTTACTGCACCATCATCATCAACAGCATTATAATTATATTCGGTATTGGTATTTGTAGAACTAAATGTAATCTCATTCGTGGTAGAATTTGAAGTGATCGTCATACCACCACTCTGTTTAAAAGTCAATTGTTCAGTCGTAGAGTTTGATGTTACACTATTATCATCTGGTGTATTAATTGTTTTGTATGCATTAGTAACTGTATCACTACCTTGATCAGCACTAATCGTAAATCCACCAGTAAAGTCAGAGGCACTACCAGTTTTAGTAATTTTGATGTTACTTCCTGCAGTTACCGTAACAGTATCGGTAGTTGGTTCAGAGGATATTAAATTTATAGTTCCTGTACCACTTCCAAAACTAGCACCTTGAGTTCCACCACCCTCAAGATCATATGTTGTTCCAGTTTGGTCAGAAGCATTAATAGTTAATGAACCATCATTATCTCTAGTTACGGTGCAGTAACTTCCACCATTTATTTGAATAGAATCTGCTTCAGTGTAAGTACTTCCAGTACCACCATTTGATTGGAGTGAAATTTTAGGATCAGCATCAGTTCCACCTGTTTGAGCACACTCAAGTTTATATAAATTATTAGATGTGGTATCCGTGGAAGATACAGTAAGAGTTCCTGTACCCTGAGAAAGTGTAATATTAGAACCAGCAATCAATCGTATATCATCATCACTTCCAGTGGATGGATTTAATCTTAATACTGCATCATTACCAGTTCCAGATCCAGTATTGGATCCATGATCTACTAATTCAAAATCATAGGTGGTGCTATCAAGATTTGTACCACTATAATATAATCCAGTTCCAAGACCTGCATGAGTTAATTTACCATTAGTATCATCCCATATTACAAGTTTATCAGCACCAGCATCATCAGCAGAAAGACTATTTGAACTTATATCGAAAACATCAGTAACACTGGCATCAAGAGACAATGTAGCTACAGTATTAGCAATGTCTCCCTTAAATGTTCCATAAAATTCTTTTGCATATACCTGATTCCATCGGTTACTTGCACTTTCTCCTATATTATATGTTTCATGAGCACTAGGATATAGATTACTTGCTATATCAGCATTAAATGTTACGGTATCACTAGCATCTTCACCTAATGTTACATTTCCATCTACAACTAAAGTTCCACCAACATCTAAATTAATACCAACAAATAAACTCTTGGCAATAGCAGCACCACCATCTATTGTGACTGATCCACCAGTGGTTGAATTAGTAGCATCAGTTGTATCATTAAATGTAGCAACACCATTTACATCAAGATTATTGTTAACAGTTGATATACCAGATACATATAATTGCCCAGTAAGATTTGCACCAGTCCTTTGTATTTTTAACCATTCGGTAAATGCACCATTTTTATTATTACTAGCATAATCTCCAAACTGAATATATTCTGTTCCATTATCATCGGATGTGGAAATTCTTAAATAACCAGCATTACCATCACCTTTCCATTCAATATGTGCATCATCATTTGTAGCAGTTCCTGGCCCAAATTTAATACCACCATCAGTCTTAGGTAACTTTAATGTTCCCGTTGAAGAATCAATCTCAAAATTAGTAGAGGTATAAATGACTTCACCAGTCGCAGTAGTATTATTACTATCAACAAAAGTTAAATAACCCGAACTTAGAGCATCATTCTTTGTGGTTTCTACATTATCAGCAACACCTTGTATATCACCAATAAGATTACCATAGATAGTGCCCCATGAGGTGGTAGCTGAACCTATATTTTGAGAATTACTTCCTGGTATTAAATTTCCACCTGTATCAATGAGAAGTTTTTCTGAAGAACCTTGCCATAAACTTAATCTTTCTGATCTAACAAGAATATCTTTTGATGCATTATTTGCACTATTACGACAGTCAATTGCAACACCGTTATAACTAGCATCAAAATCACCAGCATCTCTAACTTTTAAATATTCATCATCACTACTAGGTTTTACATTAAGAGTTCCTATTCCTGAAGAGGGTTCAGATCCAACGGATACTTGTCCACTTGAGTTGATGCGAAGTTTTTCAGTTGCTGATAATGCACCATCATTAGTTGTTTTGAAAACGATACGTCCTGGCTTATCATTTGTTCCGTGATCTAAGTCCGCAACAAATTCAATTGCAGAAGATTCTTGTTGTGTTCCGTTACTATCATTTCCAGTTACTCTTAATGCACCAAGAACTTGATTTACTGAAACTGATGTATCATTTCTATGTAAGACTAAATTTGGACCAGCACCCGTCTTTCCATTAACCTGAAGCATTGTGTTGGTATCAAATACAGTTGTTGTATTAATACCAACTTCTCCACTTGATTTAATAGTTACTTTTGCCTCGTCATTAGTTAATAGTAATAAATCATGATTAGATACGGCACCAACTCTTATTGTTCCATCAGCATCAGATGCACCTAGAATGGCTTGATAAGTTGGTGATGCATATGTTCCTTGAGTTTTTACACGTAATGCTGCACCACCAGTTGCATGATGATTTCTGATATCTACGTAATTTACACCACCTGCAACATCTTTGTTAATATCGAGAACACATTGAGGATCATCGGTTCCGATACCAAGTCTATCGTTCGGTTCATCCCAATATAAAGTACTAGCAGCAGTTAAAACATCAGAATTATTGAAGAAAACTTGTCCCGTTTCTCCAGGAACAATATAACTTCCCTCTAAATTATTAGCTTTAAGACTTCCAACTGCTAATATAGTATTATTATCCAAAAGTGCATTTGCTCCAGTTGGATTATCAGTTCCGATACCGACATGGCCATCTGATGTGATGCGAAGTGCTTCTTTTGGTGTACCACCACTAGTAACAGTTTTAAATAATAAATCGTGTTTTGTATTCCCTACTGTAGGACCATTTGCTTCTATTGATGCGTATTGTCCATCAGATAAATCAGAACCAGTTGCTATAAATTGAATACCGACACTTGAGTCACCATTTGTTCTATTTTGTAGTAATATTGGATATTGTTCTCCACCTGCTGTTTGAGTTATGTGTAACTTTTGTTTTGGATCAGATTCATTTATACCAATTTCACCAGATGCAACAATATCAGTTACATCTAACTGATTATAAACAGTAACACCGACTCCAGATGTTTTTAATTTTGTATTTCCTGAATAGTTAAGTAAAACTGAACCATTTTCAGCAGCTTGAAGATAATATTCACTCATACCACTATTAGATAGTATAAGTGAATCTCCAGCTAAAAATAAACTCCCACCTGTTGGTAGATGATCTATTTTTGAGTGTGTACCATCAAAAAATATTTCTAAATCATCATCACTACCAAAAAGTATTCTTTTATTATCAGGAAGAAATACACTTTTTCCAAATCCAACCGTACCACCGATTGATACCTTATCTACGAATGTGGCAGTTTCAGAAACATTCAGAACGTCAAGATCTGTTATACCATCTACATCTATATTGGAAGAGAATGTAGCAGTCTCGGCAACATTAAGAACATCTAAATCTGTTGTACCATCTACGTCTAAATTTTGATTTGCATTTATATTTCCATCGAATGTGGCAGTTTCAGAAACATTCAGAACGTCAAGATCTGTTATACCATCTACATCTAAATTAGACTTAGCTTCAATGTTACCAGTGAATGTAGAGACACCAGATACAATAATACTACCAACACCAACATTAGCTTGAGCATCTATATTTCCTCTAAATGTAGAGCCTTTATCTACAATAAGTGTGTTAAATCTACCCTCATCTAAAAATATATCATCTAGAACAAATAAATCTCCACCAACATATAAATCTCCACCAACGGTTGTTATTCCACCAGCAGCAGAAAGAGTAACTGCAACACCAACTGATGTACCCGTGACTGATAATGCACCACCAACATTTACATTTTTACCAATATTTGCATTTTTAGCAACACCTAATCCACCATCACTAATTAATGCTCCATCTAAACTATTGGTGGAATCTGTATTATCATTAACCTCTACTTTATCATCAATACGAACCAAAGTACTAGCAGATGATAAAATTAAACCAGCACTTAATGTTTTTATTTCATTATTATTAGATCCTCCAATTTCAATATTTGCGATAGTACCAACACCCGAAGCAGCTAAATTTGTAGCAGTTATTAATCCAGTTACATTCAATCCATCTGTAGTATTATATGATATATTATTACTAGTTTGAAGTTCTCCACCTGTTGAAGTAAAGACAACACGATCTCCTACTAAATCTTCAATCTTTGCACTTGATGCATTTATACCATTATTAGCATCTATAACACCATTAAATGTGGAAAGACCAGATACAGTTAAAGTATTTGCACCTAATCCACCCTCGGTTACAGTTGTTAANCCAACAAAACTAGTAATACCTGTAAATATAGAATTACCTTCAACATCCAATANACTTGATGGTTGAGTGCTACCAATACCTAAACGGTTGTTAGTGGGATCCCATACAACTGCAATGCTCATCGCACCAGTTCCAGAATTATAATTTGAAGCTCCCCCTAAAATTCCACCTGTTTTATGGTATTGAAGAACAGTTACTGTTGCAGCAGCACCAGATACAATTTGATTTGGTCTTAACCATTCAACACCATACTCACCTTTTGTGAGAATATTTGCCTCTGCACCAAAATTACCAGTATAATCAATAATAGTACCTGCATCAACTAAATGTAGGTCACCATCTAATTTTATATTACCTTTAACATCTAAATTTTGTGTTGGATTTGTGGTTCCAATTCCAACTAATGAAGTACTTCCAGCACTAACAAGACGAAATACACTTCCACCAGCACCAACATTAAAAGTAGCACCTGATCCTACTATTGGAGCTATATGAATTCCAGTGGTTACACTAACAATACCAGTGTTATAATTGAATGTAAAATCAGATGATCCTGAAAAATCAGTAACACCCAGTCCTGATACATCTTTGGAAAATAATATTTCTTTATCATTAGTTGTAGGTCTAACTGTTATTGTAGCAATATTACCAGGACTTCCACCCTCAACAGATTCTTCTGCAATTGCGGTTACAATATTTCCTACAAAATTAAGTTGACTAATACTATCAGCAGTACCTACAATTACTCCTTCTTCAAATACACTAATAGAACCTGGTATTACTCCTCCACCTACGGGAATCCAATATCTATTTCCAGTGGTATCTCCATGAATTGTTATGGATTGATACCTTGTTCCAGCTGGAATACCAGCACTACTTCCACCATTAACAATTCCTAAAGTTGCAGGATTACCTAAATTAGGTTCTGCATCACCCAATTCAAGATATGTATTCCTATAAGAAGATAACTTATCTTGAGGATTAACCTTTACTTTACCACTAAGATACTTAGGCATTACTATTCTCTAGAATACTTGCAATAAATTCCATTTGAAGTGGTGCAACCAATCCACCAGATGATGATACTCCAACATATGCTGAAAATGTATTATAATCAGCTCTGGTAATTGCGGTGGTTCCACTTCCACTCAATGTTCCATCATATAAAGGATCAGTAGCTCTTGGATATGTATGTTCTGTTTGATTCAAATCTTGAGTACATGTAAACACCAAAGAATTTTGTGCTATGGTAATTTTATCAGTTGATCTTCTCATACCAGCTGTTGCCGATTGTAATGTATGTGTATATGCACCACCACCTTTAATCACAGCCCTTGTAACAGAATTATCAACTGCCGATACAAAAGTGTGTTTATTTGTATTGGTAGAAGGAATTTTACTTAAAACTTGAACTTGAAACGTATTTGTCGTTGTATTACCAATTCCTAACCATGTATCACTAGCAAAATCTGTTATTCTTGGATATGTTTTTTCTGATTTAATTCCTATTTCACCACAATAATCACAACTAAATGTTAAAGAATTATCTGCAATTTTAATGGCATCTCCATTATATAATCCATGATCAGGAATTGTTACAGTCATGATACCAACAACTGGATCATAAATTGCATCGGTAATTGTTAAACCTGTTTGAGGTACAAAAGTATGAATTCCTGATGTTATATCTTGTGCAGTGCCAACACCTAAAGTGATTGTAGTCTCAGAAACTGCAGTAATTGGAACTGCAGTATCATATGCTGGATCATTATCAGCAGCACCGCCATATCCAGTTAATCTTGGATACGTATGAACTCCTGCATGATTATCTTTTGAACATGTAAATTCAAGAGATTGATTTGCTAATTTTACATATTCTTTTACCTTTTTTAGACCACCAGGTGTAGATTTTACAAAAGTATGTATAGATGTATTTGAAATCGCACCTTGACCAATAACATCTAACTTAAACGTGTTATCATCAATACGGGTAATTCCTGTAAATATACCACTAATAGGATCTGATGGTGTTGGAAACTTTCTTTCTACAGTGCCACCACCAGAAGGATAAGTAAATGTTAAAGAATTATCATCAATCTTAACTAAATCTCCAGTAGAAAATCCATGAGCAGAAATTGTGCACGTAAGAATACCTGCAGTTGATATTGGACTGTATAATGCATCTACTATAGTATTACTTGTAGGGCCTTCAAATTTATCAGCATCTGATCCAATGATAAATGTTGAAAATCCAACTAAAGGATCATATATTACATCAGTTGGATTACTATAAAATATTGGTGATTTACCAACATCAATTTCAAATGTATTATTTGTAGTATTTCCAACCGATACCCATGTAGCTCTTATTGGATCTGATGATCGTGGATATCTTTTTACTCTATCATTACCGTCCATACTACATGTAAATGATAAAGAGTAATCATCAAACTTAACCAAGTCTCCTGTGGCATATTTGTGCCCACTTAAAGTGATTGTCATAATACCAACATTTCCATCATATACCGCATTAGTTGGTGTAAATGGTCCACCATCAGAACCATCTGGTTGAACTATATTAGTNCAATCAGNTGTAAATGTAACAATACCAGTGACAGGATCATAATCTGCATCAGATGGTTTATATTTCTGTGATGTACCGACTAATGTAATAGCATCTTTTTCGGCACGAACAAAAGTATGAACTGCAGGTCTATAAAAATGATTAATTTCATTAGAACCACCAACATTAGTGGAAAATTCTAATGTATTAATAACATTCTCTACAATATAAGATTTATTAGGATCTGGAAAAATAGTGGTGGTAAGACCATAAGACCTATCACTTTTACAATTAAATGCAATTCCTCCAATTGTTATTTGATCACCCACGGAAAATCCATGAGGGCCTAATGTAGAAATTGTTGTAATTCCAGTTGGTTCTTCATATAATACATTAGTGACTGTTGCCAGTCCAGATTGAGTTCCTGTAATGAATAAACTATCAACAACTAATGGTGTTTTTTCTAACACCAATCTACCATCAATCACAATTAAAGCATCATTAGGTGGAATTTCTACATCTTTTAAAACTCTAATATCTCTAGTATTACCCGTACTTCTTGATTTTCTTCTTTGAAAAAATGTTACAGTGGGAAATGATTGACCAATTCCAACATTAGCAACTTGAGCATATAGCACCAATGCAGAAGTTCCTGTGGGAACTTCATACACTTTTTGCTCTCCTGGTGAAACAGGAACAGCAAGTGATATAAATTTATTGACTGGTGCTATTGCCATATTATCTCAATGCTAATATTAAGGGTGTTATTTGTGCCTGAAGTGCTCTGTTAAAATCTCTTCCTCGAATTGTTGATGTGGTTTGATCAATTGTTAAACCATCACCAATACGGAAGTTACCTTTTTGATCTGTACTTGTGAAAGGCACTTGACCACCATTAATTGCAACAATTTCATTTTCAGGAACAGGTACTCCTCCTTGGAAGGGGTTTGCTCTATTTATGTCTGTACCAGCACCAACATACTCAAAGGAATGAGAACTAGTGATAATTCTACTAAGTCTTACAAATTCAGTTTTTGTTGCTCCAGAAACTGGGTAGGGTATAAATTCATTAAACGTTACATCACATAATCCAGTTGTAGGATCTGGTTCCGTCGAACTTTCAACAGTAAATAATATTGGATCCATATCAGCGATTGCTGTTGCGGAACCACCACCAGAAATATCAACATTTATTGCTTGATTTGGAAGAAAATTTCTACCACTGTTAATAACATCAATTGAAGTAATTGTTCCTGCAGCACTCACATTTGGAGAAAATTCAGGAAGAATTACCTCTGGCCCTAATGGAGTATTGACAGTAACAATAGGAGGTGCTCCTGCACTATATTCCCCATTTACTCCCCCATTAGTAACAGTAATACTTCTAACTAATTGAAGAGGTTGTGTAACTATACCAGAAACAGTTGTATCATCAAAATCCGCTAAATTAATATGGAAATAAACACCCTGACCATCAAATGGTTTTCTAAAATTATTTTCATCATCAACAACACCATTTATACTCACCACATCTAATTCTGCAGGAATATCCTCTAATGTAAATCCTGAAAATTCTACACGACCAAAACCATCAGCAACCAAACCAAAAGCACCGAATGATGAATTAGAGTTTGTTAAATCACATTGGCCACCACCCACAGCAGATATACCAACTTCAGATGCAATTGTAAATATAGAAACTAATTGAGCATATGCATTATTAGAAACAGAAACACCAATACCTGCTTCATTATATTGTGTGAATGAATCACACACCATAGATTTTAAATCTTGACCTAAATTATTTGTTCCTGTAAAATCAGCTTCAGCATAATCACCATTAATCTTCATACCAATACTACTTGTCATAAAATTAGTACAGTTACGAATATATGGAGATCTCCATCTACCAGCAGCACCTTCATTCGCAGGACCAAGAGCTATGTATCCAGTCACTGCCTGAAAGTCTACCCCACCAGCAATTCCTGATTCTGTTGGGGGAAATGCAACAGCACCACAATTAGAATGATCATATGAAACTCCACTCTGACCATCATTAATTGGGCCTGAAAAGTTGACATTTTGTATTAGACAACCTCTTCTAACATGAAAAACATCTTTATTTCTATTTTCAGGAACTATGGTTACAAGTCTTAAGTCTTCGCCAGAAACTGAAACATCAGTTCTTAATCCAATTGGATTATTCTCAACATAAGTACCAGAACGAATAATAATAGTATCCCCTTCCTGTGCTACTGCTGCAGCTGCACCAATTGTCCTTTTTGCATCACCTTCAAGTAATCCACTATTAGTATCAATACCATCAACTGAAACCCAAATAGCATTTTCTGTTTCAACACCAGAAGGTCTCCATGATACACCAGAACCAACAGATGCCAAACGATAATCCGTTTTAGCAATACCTACACCAGTATTGTTATTACTATCTCTTAAGAAAGACTTTAAAAATAAAGTNTTGGCAATTCCCACATCATCTTTAAATGTGGCAATTCCCACAACTGTAGAAACACCTAGAACTTCTAAATCATCTTTTATTTCCAAACTTCCTACAACAGAAGCCCCAATCCCTGTAGTTCTGAACTTAAGTACATTATCAAAATATAATGCAACATCTGAATTAGGACTAGCTACAACAGCATTTTTACTGTTAGATAAAATACTTACGTTGGCTGAACCAGTGGTATATATTAATAAATTTTTATTATCACTTAATATTCTTGAAGTATTATCTGAAGATTGATGGAATATTTCTAAATCCCCATCACCACCAAAAAGTGCTTTTTTATCATCAAGTAAAAATAAATCACCACCTATTCTTAGATTTTTTACAATACCAACACCACCATCAATCTGAACTGAAGCAGATGTAGTGCTTGATGCATCAGTTACATCATTAAATGTTACTAGTCCATCAACATCAAGTGTACTGTTTAAAGTTGTACCACCATCAACATCTAATCCTGCATTTAAGGTTGTATTACCATCAACATCAAGTGTACTGTTTAAAGTTGTACCACCATCAACATCAAGTGTATTGTTTAAAGTTGTACCACCATCCACATCAAGTGTACTGTTTAAAGTTGTAGCACCATCAACATCTAATCCTGAATTTAAGGTTGTATTACCATCAACATCTAAGGTGCTATCAAACTCAACACCAAGAGTTGCATGAACAGTTCCCGATATGTCTAAATCAGTTGATGGACTACTATTTTTAATACCAACCTTAGTCATCCTGTAGATTGAAGACGTATTAGTAGAATCAACATGACCCCATAAATCAAAAG
>JGI25127J35165_1000358_pt1 | contig 13849 bp, 17 predicted proteins | sample ETNvirenome_2_30_FD_35165 | JGI IMG/M metagenome (IMG submission 35165) | reverse complement strand
CCTATAAATTTTTGATTTACTTTACCCTCTAAAATATCTTGTAATCTTTCTAAAACTTGTTTTTGAGTAACTTCAGTAAATTTTCCATCAACAGCTTTTTTCTGTAAAAAATTATTAATAGGATCAATCATATCTTTACTTAATCGATCTAATTCTTTTGCTGATTCTAACGCTGAAAATTCTATGGCTCTTATGGTATCTTCTGAACCTTTTAACGCTTCAAGTGTAAATCTACTACCTCCGCCTTGTGGAGAAAGTCCTAATCTTATTTTTTGAACTTGTCTTTCAATAAAACCTGGTGCGTACTCATCAATACCATTTGGATCTACTTTTCTAATTTTTTGAACACCTTTACCTGCACCTATTAAAGCTAAATTAAATAATGCACCCTCAGTTCCAAACTTTAATCTATTTTTTAATCTTCTAAATGCTTCATCTCTACCTTCTTTATCGACACTTCTATCCATCATAGTAATTGCATAAGGTTCTAATGATGTGCCTTTTGCTATATCAGCTAATGTTCCTATGTCCTCATCAGCAACAATTGCTTCTCCTATACCACCACCTATGACACCACCAGTGGTTTTACCCATAATTTTTCTACCAACGTTTGTTAGATTAAGACTTTTACCTGCTTTTCTAGCGGCTATTGCTCTTCTAGCAATACTTCTAGCTATTTTATCTCCTTCTTTTACACCTAATTTTTTTGCCTCTAATAGAGTTGCTCTTTTTGTTAAACCTCTTGCAATTTTTGTTCCTGCTCTTGCACCTAAAGCAAAACCAGAAACAGCAAGTGGAGCAATCTGAGTGAGCGCTTGAGTTATTTTACCAACAGTTCTTGATTCAGCTTCATCATCAAATGGGTTGACATCATCAAACCATTTTTCAACATCTCTAGCTGTATCGGTATCTCCAACTAAATCAAATATTTCTGCACCTAATGATACAAAACCTTTTGGTATATTCCATAAACCAGTTGCAACACCTGCTAATGCAGATTCAAAAAATCCTACATCATCTTCTTGACTTTCAGGTGAGTATTTATTTTCAAGGTCTGCAAAAGACTCTCCCTGTTCGTATATAACAGCCATGAGACCTCCTATTTAATTTTTATGATAGAGGGTTTTCCATCTTTTACTTTGTAAACTACTCCGTTTACATCATAATAAAGTCCATCAGCAACACCTTCTTTTGGTTTTTTAGTTTTTGGATCTATTTCTATTTGTCTTGCTTGTGCTAAAACTGCTCCCTCTTCTTCTAGAGCCTGTGCAACTTTTAAAGCTGGTTCTGCACCAATGGTTCCTTCTAAAGCTTTTGCCGTAGTATCAATTCTATCCATTTTGGTATCACCACTACTTGTAATCATTAATTTAGCTACATCTTTTTCGTCTAACCCTGACATTCTTGCTAGTGTTTTTATTTTGTCTGCTGTTGGATCATCCATTTGTTCAATTGCAGTTTTAACTGCTGCGAGTTTAATATCTCTGTCACTCGCTTTTCTAGCTGCCTCTGAAGCCGCTAGTCCTTCAATACTTGGAGCTGCTGCTCTACCAACAGCACCTAATAGATCACCTCCAGGTTGTGCTAAAAGATTAGCACCAAATTTAGCAAGCTGTAAATATCTTTCTCTAGCCGCATCCTCTGGTGATTCTCCAAAAGCCTCTGAAAACATTTTTATGTAGCTATCTATGGTATCTTTATCTGAAGCCTCTGTCTTAGCTGTAGCCTCACTTGTCTCAGTTTTAAGATTAGTTTTTTCAGTATCTCTAGCCTCAGGTAGTTTTATAGGATCTGGAATTTCTAAACCTAAAGCTTTTCTCTCAGTAATTTGTTTGTCCCTTTCTTCAAGTAAAGGTTTTTTAAAAAATTTTTCACCCTCTGGTGTTTTTAAAAATTGAGTAATTCCTTCTTGTTTTCCAAAAAAACTACCAGGACCTGTAGCTAAATCCTCAACATCAGCAAACATTAAATCTTCGTCTGCTTTTTTAACAGCATCATCATATTGTTTATTTATTTCTTCTAGAGTTAAAAACGGTTGTTGTTGAACTTTTTGAGCTTGTAAAAATAAATCTGGTGTTGTTAGGGGGCCTCCTCCATTTTGAAATCCAGGTCTTAATGACATAATACCATCATCGCTTCGACCTCCCATTCTAAACATAGGTCTTTTTAAAATACGACTCATCATGTTATCTCAACGCTCCAAATATTCCTGCTAATCCTGTACCTAATCCTATTGCAGTTTGTAATGGTGATGCTGGTGGTGTGGACGCAAATTGAAATTGTGCTGGGTATCCACCCAATAGTCCAGTAACACCCTGACCAAAAAATCCTAATCTTTCTAATGGTTCAAACGCTGCCGTTTTAGCTGCTTGTCTCTGTGCATCTAATACAGCTTGTCTTTGTGCTTGTTGCGCTGCACCTACTTGACCTAGTGTAGATATATCAGCTCTTTGTAATTGTGGAACCTGTCCTGCTAATCCTGTTTGAAATGTACCCAAACCTAATTGTCCTTGAGCTAAACCAAATCTGTTTGCAATATCTTGTTGTCTAGCTGCCTGTGCTTGTTGAAATCCTTGTTGTCTTAATTGTGCCTCTAGTGCGGCTCTGTCTCTTCCTGATTGTGCTTGAAACTCTGATAATTGCACACCTGTTCTACCAGCACCAAGTGCACCAATTCCTGCAGCTTGATCTCTTATGTTTTGTTCGTTGATTGCTCTTTGTCTATCAAACTCAGCTAATGTTGTATCAATAACTTGTTGTTGATATGGTGATGTAAACGCTGCTGTTTGTGCTGCTGTAGGCGCTCCAGTTAAACCAGCTATACCACCTAAAGTTTGACCAGCTGTAGCCGCTTGTTGTTGAGCAGCTTGTATGAAAGGTGCAAAAGATCCAACACCCGTTCCTGCTAGTGTTGCAGCCTGTGTTTGTAGTGCATCTTGTGCAGCAACTTGTGGTGCAAATTTAGAAGTATCTATTGGTATTGCAGTTGTAGCTGTTAACTGCTTTGCATAATCTTTACCAAGATCCTCTATAAACTGTGCGGGTAATGTTCTAGTTTCCTGTACTGCCATTATACTCTACTCTCCAAATCTTTCATAAGGTTATACATCTTATCTGCTCCCTTATCAATACTCCCTCCACCTGCTGCTCTCACAGCATCAGCAGTCATTACAAACTCATTTTTAGATAATCTTGCTGGCACATCATCAGCCTTTTCTTTGGCTCCTATTGGTACAAATCCACCGCCTCTAAGATCCATTTCTAGTCCTCCAAGGTTCATGATTCCACCTTCAGCTTTACCCTCAGCTTGAGCAGTTTTAACAGAGTTTATTTCTTCTTGTGATGCTCCAGTTACACTTGAAATAGTATCATCATCCATGCCTTTATTTAACATATCTTTTATCATAGCAGTTTTTTTATCTACCTCACCACCTTCTGCGTAAGTATCTGTAAATTCTGCACCAGGTAAGAATCTAAACTGTGGGTCATTCATTCTTGCAAGTCTAACTATCCTATCAATATCTAAACCTTCTCCTCTATCAACTTTTGATACATCAAAAGCATCTTCTTCCTCTTCTGCCTCTCGTCCAGCCAATAGTCCAGCTATACCAGAGATACCTCCTATTAAACCTAGTTGTCCTAAAGTACCCATTCCTTTAATTCTACCAAGTAAACCTGGAGTTCCAGGTATACCAGGCTGCATCTGTTGTGTGCCAAATAAAAATGGTAGAGCTTTAGTTTTTAAAAAACCTGTATCTTTTAAACCACCACTTACTTTAAATAAAGCAGCAGCTAAAGCTGCTTTACCTATAGGACTTTTAGCAACTTTCTTAACAGCTTTTTTAGCTTTTCTTACAATTTTACCTAAAAAGTACCCTTGTCTTGGTTCTTGTAAACTCATGATTCCACCCATGTTTCGNAGTTGTCTTTCCATTTGTAATCTTGAAATTGCCATAATTTATCTATCTTATTTTGTTTTACCTAGAAAATCAAGGCTTGGCATCACCACTGTCACGTCTCTTCTGATGTCCTCTGGTGATATACCCTTTGACTTCCATTCTTCGTCATTAGCGTATTCTTCGCCTGTTTTCTTATTTGTTATCTTTTCTATTATTTTCTCTGGTTTTATCTCTGTCATTATGATGTTACCTCTCGCGGCTGTATTTCTAATATTGAAGCTATGACGTGCAGCTCATTCGCGTCAGAAGCTTGTACCTTTAATATCTCACTTTCTTCCATTACAAGTGGGTTAGTTAAAAGCTCTGTTGTAGTAATCGTTGCTATAGTCTTTGTTTTAAATAGACTAAATATATTACCACTAGCATCCACCAAAGTAACATCTATATTGCAACCAGATCCTGAATCATTAGAAACCAATATAGATTTTACTACGGATGTTTTAGCACTTGGCACCGTATATAGTGTCGTTAAATTTGTAGTCGTTAAATCTGCTTTTTTATTTATAAAACTATTTGCCATTAATTTAAAAAGAAGTTTTGAGCTTCTACCTCATCCTTAAGTTCTTGTTGATACGTAGTATTTAATTTTACTATAATACCATCTATATCTCTTGTTTGTGCTTCGGCAACAGTATAGTCATACTGCTGTGATGGTCTTGTTAATACTTGTACTATCTTTGCCATTAGCTACTACCCATATCTTTTGCTGTACCACTACCACCCATAAAATCTCTATCATAACCAGCTTGATAACCACCTGTTCCAGCAGCTCTATTTTGTGAAGCCATGGTTCTTGTTGCTTGTCTTTGAGCAGCCTCTATCGCTGCAGCCTCTGCTGCTTTTGCTTTTTCTAGTTGAGCTAATCTTTGTTCAAGAGCTTTTGATTGTTTATTTTGTAATGTTTTTCTAATTCTAGCTATTCTTCTATTGTAAGCATTTTGTAATCCAGGTCCACCAAACATAGAAGATACATTATAACCTCGCATTAAATTTGCAGCATTAGGATTTTGTGAATAAAAATCTTCAGCCGCTTCATCAGCAAACTGTAATGCTGGATCTCTTTGAAAAAAATTTAAAGCAGAAACTGGTACACCCATTAACGTTGATAATATTCCACCACCAACTTTTTTTCCAAAATCTATTCCTCTTGTAATACCCGTCATTGTTTTATTTAATAAGCTATCTTGTGGATTACCTTTTGATAATATTGTTGCATCCATAATTCCTCTTCTAGGATTGTCTAAAAATTGAGGATTTTGTAATCTACTTAAAAAACTTGTTGGAGCATCAACAAAATTAAATCCTGGTATTTCTTGAAAAGATGTATCAAGTCTACCAGGTATGTTATCTACAGGTGGAAACATTTCTAAATTTTGTAATCTATTAGGCATGAATTCTGGATTCATAATTAAATCTTGATACATGTTATCTGTTATTGCCATTATCGTCTTCCATCTGGTTGTATATCTAATCTAAAAGTTCCTAGTTTCCAACTTTGAGATGCAGCAGTATTTGCTATTTTTAATGAAATAGCTCTAGCTCTTGCACGTGTATCTACTTTTTTAGTCGATGATGTTACGGTAAACGGTCCAAGTGCAGAACTAGCTTGACTATCATTTGGAAAATCTCTTAGTTGTAACGTAATTTGAGTATTACCTGTTTGAGATATAAAATCTGGTACAAACCTTCTTATCTTCATAATAAATTCTCCATCCCCTCTAGTATCTGCTAAACCTGTCATTTGATTGCCTACTATTCTTTGTGTTATGTCATAATCTCCAGATTCAATACTAGATGTAATTGCAGTTATAGTTCCATTTTTATTTTGATCTGTTCCTGTTTCGTGTTCATAGTAAGCTGTTCTACCCTCTGTGTTGCCTACAACATCAAAAGATGTATCTGTTGATGCATCGTATTCTAAAGCGTGTGGTTTAGTAAATACTGCAGAATCTTGCCACATGGTTCTAGACAAACTACCCACAGTCCATACGGGTCTTTGAGGTGATGAATCAAAATAATTATAAGCAACCATTCTATTTACGACAGAAGAACTTGCTTGCGGATAAAACCACATAACTTCACCAAACAAATTATTTAGCCCTGCAGATACCATTTGATTACCAGACTCTAAATTTATATCGTCAAAAACAAAATCCTCTACTAAACAAGGCAGTGATTCTAATTTACCAGCATATCTAAAGAAACCATTCTCTGACATCCAATAAGCTGCACCATCAACTTCTACACATGCATTCTGTCCTGCAAGTCCACAGTTAGTTCCAACTTGTGAAAAGGCAAATGTAAATGGTTGACCAACAAAACGTTGTGTAAATAAAGCGGTGTCAGTCCAAACATAAATTGCATCTCGACCTCTTATCGCTCCTCTAATCTGTGATCCATCAGCAAGTCTTTGTGTACCAGCGGTGTTAGTTGCTGTGGGCGTATACGTATTTATATCTTCTTGGTCAGAGAATCTAATAAACATATCATCTTGTGTAGCTACATCTCCAATGGTTGTTTCTGTTCCAAAAAATACTAAGTGACGATCGGGTGTTGATACAACCATGTGTCTTGATGCAGTTGGTGCTCCTGTTATAATCGTGCATCTTGTTTCGGTTGCGTTTGATAAACTAGAATCCCATTCAAACACTGCGCTATCGTGAATTAAACAAATTGCTTTGTCACCAAAATTATCTATTGACCACATACCAGGTTCTAATACTAAGTCACCTGATGCTGCTTCACCCCATGCTACATAGTTGCTTGAATTAGTTACTGTAGCTCCATCACTGTGCGCTGCTCTAGTTGTCCCTCTAACAGCTCTAGTAATTCCTGTTAAATTATTTCCTGAAACACCTGTATATGATATTTCTTCTGTGCCCACTAAAATAAAATTAGTTCCTGAGTCAGGAAAGTTAGTGGTGCTTGTAAGTGTAATACTTGTTCCTGATCCCCCTGTTCCAAAAGCATTGTCACCAAGAGCTCCATTTAAGGTTGTTGTAATTGCAGAACCATCTTCTCCACCCCAAGATCCAAGTCCCCATCCAAAACCTTTTTGTTGAACAGCAGATCCAACAGGATAATAATGTTGCACTCTAATACCACCTGATGTTGTTGCACCAGATCCAGTTTCATTTGACGGCATTGTAATTGTTATTGTTTCTGTTGTAGGAACAGAAGTTACCATGAATTTTTTATTATCAAAATCAGATGCACTAAAATTAGATCCTGTAATCGTAGTAAAATTATCTAATAAAACAATATCTTGTGGATTGATACCATGACCTGTTGGAAAAGTTATTGTAACAGTTGGTGATCCATTAGTCGTGGTAAATGCACTTGTAAGCGTTGTCGTAGTTTTAATCGGGTGTATGTCATAAAACACACCTCCAGAGTATGCATACAAAATTCTGTTTGTGCCAATAATCGCGTATCTTCTACCTAAACTATTAACAAAATGATGAAGCCCACGTCCAGCTCCAGTAAGTTCATTTTCATTAACATTACCTAATTGATTCCAACCACCTATTTTTTCTGGTGATCCATATCTAAATCTAACATTATCACAGTCTACCCACTGTCCTTCTGCTCCAGTTTCTGAGACTTGTTTATTTATACCTGGCTGAAAACCTATTTTTTGTAGCATAATTTACCACTATATAAGATTTTTTACATTTTTGTAGTGTTATATTAGAACCAAAAATCTGCTGATAAGCAATATCTTTTTTGTCTATCCTTATTAACTCCTGGAATGTGTGGTAAATTTGACGGAAAGATAAACCAACAATAAGGTTCTTTTGGTAGTAAAAACTCCTTGTTATCACATATAAATTTTGTGTGTGAGGATTTTTCAGGTATGTTAAGATATAATATACCAGATAAAGCATAAGCTCTATTTGGATTATGGACATGATACACGTCAGTTTTTTTAACACATTTATTATTTGTCACGTGAACCCAACTTGATATTTTATACTCATTAGGTAAATAATTTAAATATTGTTTACACCCTTGAACAAATGATTTTAACAATACTGTGTCTTTTATATCAAACCATTTTTGATAACTTGGTTTACTAGGATCTTTCATAAAAGGTAATTTATCTATTTGTTTTATAAAACCATCAACTTCTTTTTTATTTACACAAGTTGGCATTTTATAAATACCTAAAAATATATGTTCAAAATTATTAGACAAATTTGGGTCCTTTTACAAAGATAGCCATTGAGTCCCTAGAACCTCTAGTAACTGGATCTACTTTATGGTTTATATATGATTTAAACATTAAAACACTACCTGGGTTGTCTAATGTTTCTATATGTTTAGGACCATTCTCAAAAAGATAAAACTTGCCACCCTCATATTTATTTAAAGATGTATTAATAATTATAGTAAATTTAATATCAAAAACATGACTTTTTGATCCATCATGATGCCAATCATACTGACCCTTATTTTTACATAAATATGAATTTATATTCACACGATCTAAATTATTTAAATCATATAAATTATAACCAAAACACTCTGTGTTGACACATTTAATATTTTCATACAAATTATTTAATTTATTTTTAATGCTTTTCCATTCACAAAATTTAACAATAGAAGTTTTAGTTGTAGTGGCAGGTCTATCTGTGCTTTTAATTAAATTATCATCACAAATTTTTTTTATTTCTTTAAGATCTTTTGTATTAAAAAACTTATCCCAGCACCAATAAGTATATTTACTTTCCATTTCTTTTAAACCAGCCTGGTAAACCTATGTGTATTCTTCCATCGAAAAATTCATTTTTTTTAGCATCTGTATAATGTAAAAAAACTTGCCCACATTCATCTCCTTCAAAAGGTTCTCTCCAATGTTCTAAATCACAACCACGATAAATCAACATGTCACCTGGTTTTAAATCTACCTTAATGCCTTTTCTCCCTTCAAGTTCAGATGGTTCTACATATATTGGCCAAGGGTCACCGCCTAAGTTTATGGTAGTAGATATTTCACAACTAAATCTATCTTTGTGCCTCTTTAAAATATCACCTTTTTTATAAACTCTCGCGTAAGAATAAGAAGGGTTTAATTTTAATTTAGTTTCTTTTTCCATTAAAGGTAAAGATTTTAACATTAAAGTATCTAGGGCTATATCCCCATAAACTGCGTATGTGTCTGCAACTTGATCTCTATTTGTTTCGTAACCACCCAATAATGTTTCATAAGGAGAAATATATCTTTTTTCTATACAAGTGTCATAAACTTGTTTTTTTACCAATAGATAATTATAACAAAACTCTGCTAAATCTTTCTCTACGGCATTTTTAATTATTTTATATTTATTTTTTTTAAAACTCATTTTTTAAAAACCTCAGATGGCACCGCTTGAATATTAAAATGAATAAATCTAAAAGGTTTAATACCGTAATCTAAAACAAACTCATGTCTTAAATAACCAGGGAATATAATTAAAGACCCTGGTTGAGGTTTAAAATTAATTATAGGATCGTCATTAAAAATTTCATCACGACTGTGTTCTCTTAAATTTAATTTGGTGGCCATAGCTCCATTTCTTGGATCATGAAAAAGAGGGTAAGAAGTTTCAAACCCACATTTTAAAAAATAAAAACCAGAAACATGTTGATTACCGTGTATGTGTGATGAGTGATGTCCAGCTTTTTTTGCAAACTCTTGAACCCATAGCTCTGTCATTAAATAGTTATACCTATCAGTTTTAACACCTTGATCGTATAAATATTCTACTGATTTGTTAGCCACATAGTTTCTAAACTCTATAAAATCTTGTTCTTCAACTAAATTTTTAGAGTGATAAGATATTCCAAAATCACCGTATTCTTTTTTATGTTGTTTATTTTTTTCAAAATTTTTAGCTTCTTTTATATATTTATTAGAAACTTTGTTTAATGACTCAACAAAATTTAAATTTTGTTCATGCCATATAGAAGTAGAAAAACAATTTAACTTTTCCATATTATTTAAATGGTTCACCTAGGTGCCAAACAACTAGGCTATACCTTTTTCCTTTCGTTACGGGTTTAACTCTATGCCATACAAAACTAGGAAATACAACAATAGATCCTTTCGGCATTATTTCTGTGCAAAGTCTTGTGTAAGTAGGATCGTCTAAATTTCTACATTGAAACTCTAACTCACCCCCTTCATATTCTGAACCGTCCACTAATTGACATGTCATAGATAATTTTCTAATTTTTCCATTGTCTGGACTATTAGGGATATCGTATGGTTTATCCCAACTATCACAATGCCAATCATAATATTGATTTAATTTATACTTTGTAAATTGACAATTTTCAGCTCGACTCCATTCAAAATTCCAACCAGCTTTTTCATTTGCTTCTTGAACATAAGGCATTGTTTCTTTATAAATCCAAGTGTCGTTTAACCAAACAACGTTAGAATCTCTTTTTTTCTTTAAATCTTTTTCTTCCTCAAAAGTTAATGGCTTATTATTTTTATTTTCAAAACCCCCTGTAAGACCAATATTTTCTTTTTGATCAAGACCATATCTAACTAATTCATCACAAAAACGAGGTGTTAAAGCTGATTTAAAATAATAATAATAATTACATAAGTTCATAAGTTACCGTTAAAATAGAGTTTAATTGTTGTGAAGTATTTTTAGTTACATGATATCTTAGAGTAGAAGGAAACATTACAAAATCGTTATTGTTTAAAGGTATAACCCAAGACCTACCTTTTCTTCTATTATCATCATATTCAATACAAATTTTACACGAATCTTTTCCAACATTTACTCCATACAACATAACATAATCGGGTGAGTGTTTTAAATCCACAGGGTTTATCTGTAAAAAAGATTCTGATTGTTGTGGAAAATAAACATCTCCTAAAACATCTTTTTCTGTGATTATAATATTATGTTTTACTTGAATAAATTCTCTAACGTAAGTTATAATTTTGTCCCACTCTCTAGTAAAAGGGACACCTTTTAAATCTCTAGTTTGATGTTTTAACATTTTATAAAATATGTCCTCTCTATCTACTTCAAAAAATTTAGGCATATCTATTGAACCATAATATAAATCTATTTCTGATAGTATTTTTTTCTTAATCATTTTTAAAACCCTCTATTAAACAGTTCCAAGACGGGATATGAAAAGGCCAAGTCACATAAATATTATCTTCTTTTATCGCAATATTAGTTAATGTATCACTCCACTCTTTGTTAGTTTTTATGTCTAAATGTTTTGCTGTTAAAGATTTAACTTTTTTCCAAAAATTAGTGTTGTATTTTGATCCATTAGAATAAACAAAACATATAAAATTTTCATATTGTTTTGCTTTTAATTGTAAGTTTTCATTTACTTGATCTTCCGTCATATTTTTATTTATAAAATCATAAAAAAATCTGTTAACATTATCATAATAAGTTCCTGACAAAGCTTCCATAGGTTCATAAAAAATAGCTCTGTTACCATTTCTAATAACTCTATGATTTAAAAATTTATTTGCTCTGTATGCTTTAAATTTAAAATCTCTTAAATCTTTTTTCTCTAGATTTGATTTAAATATTTTATTAATATCTTTAACAGCTTCCTCTTCAGTAGTAATTTTATCATTGAATAAATAACCCCAACCTTGTCTAGTTGTTAAGGGTATACCAAACATCCAACCATTTTCGTGTGCCTGATGATATGTGTATGCCCAATTCCCAGGCTCTTTAATCATATTTACAAAACAACGATTTAAAGGAAGAGTATTGCATATGTGATAATCTGAATAGTCCTCTGGATAACCTCTACAATCAATTACATAATCATATTTTTCATTACCTTCATCAAATAAAACTGTTACCTCTTTTTCGGATTGTTGGTAATTTTTTACATTTTTATGTATTATTTTAAATCTTTTTCCATATTTATTTTTTGCTCTTTCAAACATTGAGTTTGATAAATTAAAATTATTAAAGTGCATTGCATACATGTTAGGTAATATGGGACTTACAAAATCATCATCTCTCCAGTTTTTATATAACACTCCAAACTTAATTGTTGCATCTATTTCTTCAGAATTAGTGAACGTATTATAATCAACACTCTCCCACAGTAGTTGAGGTAATTGTATATTGCTGCTTTCACCAATTCCTAATATGTCTTTTTTAGGATTAAAAATACAATGCACTTTTGCATCTGGCATATATCTTAAAAAATGTAACACAGACATTACACCAACTGTACCTGTTCCTAACACTGCTATTTTCATGGAAGATGATAACCTGTTTCTTGTAAAGTAAAATTTGCTGCACAAGATATCCTTGTACAGTTTGATTTGTAAGAGGGCACACTGTGTGGTAGTTTAGCAGGAAAAATAAAAAAATCTCCTGTTCTTGGTCTAAAATCTTTTTGAAATATAAAATCATCGTTATGTGGTCCACATATAAATGATATTGAACCAGGCCCTCCTCCAGTGCCTTCAAAATTGTTTTGTTCTTCTATTATTTGTTTTGGAACATCCAAATATAAAACACTAGACCAATTACAATTATTGTGAATATGTGTTGGATTACTATCTCCTGCTTTCATATAATTTACCCAACATTGTTTTACATATATGTCAGTAGAATGACTTATGTTGTAATACTCGTTGTAAGCTCCCATAAAAGCTTCTAAATAAGGTTTAACAATATTTCCAAATAATACATTGTCTAATGTATATTCTTCTTTTATAACTCCAGCTAACCTTTTATGATGAGACGTGTTTTTGTTACAAATTGATAATAAAGATTTAATATCTTTATTTGACAAAATTGTTTTAAACAAGAGCGGTCCCCAAAAAGATATGGTGTAATCTATTCTTCTATCTTTCATACGTAAAATAATATACTTAATTTAACTATTTTTTCAAGTCAAAACTATAGTAACCAGATAGTAAGTATCTATCTCTATTATTTGGACAAGGTTCTCCTTTGTGAGTGTGTGTAAAATATGCAGGCCAAACTGCTAATTTTCCTTTTTCTGATTTTATAGTTTCCCCATTAAAAAATTTTGTCCCACAGTTATGATTTGATAAATAAATTTGAATTGCTAGTATTCTTAGTGGGGATTCAATTCCATGTTCTGAGTGCCAACCTTTGAAATATTTTTTTGGTTTAAAATGTTTTACCCTAACCTCATTTAAAAACCATTTATCTTTTGTATAGTAAATTTCTGGAAATTTATCAGTATACAATTTTACTACGTCATTTAATTTATTATTTAAATTACTATTGTTTATTGGGCAGGAGATATACCCACAACTATCATCAATAATTTTATTATTTTTATTGTAAGTTTCTATAAGAGAATCACAATCTTTGTCACTTAAAAACTTTCTAACAACAAGTGTATATTCTAACATTAATGAGCTATGCTATTTAATATCCAACCTGTATTATTATCTGCTTGATAGGCATCTTCATCCCACACATAACCATGTGTATGAGTGCCAGCATCAATTTGAGACTGTTGCTCTGAAGTTAAAGATGGTTTTTCTCCTAAAGGAGATTCCCAAGAAGCATTTGCCACATTTTTTACCCAACTCGCATAGGGTTTTTGTGGCCAAAATATTTGATTACTAGAATCCCATGTTCCACCTATGCCAGCAAAATTTCCTCTAAATGCAGTTCCGCCACCTCTATGAGAGTTAGCATAAGTCCAATAAGAAGTTTTTATCCATAAATTAGCAGGCCAATTATTGTTGGCCTCTAAAAATGCTTGACCAATTGACTCTTGTTCATCTCCGTTTTCATCTTGACAATCTTTATTGTCAACAACTACAACAGATAAAACTTCGTTTTCCTCTGATATTTTTGCAAAGTGTGCCATAATAATTATGCAGCAGCTGTTTTGTACGCTATAAG
>JGI25127J35165_1000355_pt1 | contig 13903 bp, 4 predicted proteins | sample ETNvirenome_2_30_FD_35165 | JGI IMG/M metagenome (IMG submission 35165) | reverse complement strand
TTATTTTTTCCAGTCGTACCAATACCCACAAAACTGTCTACAAAAGTTTCGGCATTTAATATACGGTATTGGTCAGTGATTATTGCGGGCATTGACTCTATGTTTTTTGATTATTTATACCTGTTATTAGTAAGTTATTTTTACTGGTAGAGACCTGATCACTTGAGCAGACGTTTCTATACCTGAGACACCGTTCTGATTAAAGAATTCAAATGACTTAGAATTGACTCCTCTAGAGACATTCACAGCACCCCAACTATAGTCTCCCACTCTAGATAAACCGAAGGTTGCAAAACCGACTGTATTAATACCAGAGATTGATTGTACATTTGAAAATACTCTTACAATAGATGATCCAACACTTACTATGTGTTCAGCAAAGTATACGTTATCTAAGAACTCAGTTCCTACACCAACTATTTGTGGGCCTGATGATGTAGTTCTGATTCCAGTAACTCCACTTGTGCTACTTCCAATAGAAGTATTTTGAATTACAAAATAGTCTCCAGTGGTAATACCAGTTTTTAACCTTTCTTTACTGGTTGGTGAATTGATATTAGCAGGAAAAATAGTGGAATTTGGTTTAAGTTCAAAGAATAAAGCAGGCCCAGTGGTATTGATACCAACAGCACTTGTTCCTATTCCAACTATATCACCATAGTCTCCAACGTAAGTAACATTTTTGATTTCTTCAACTTTAGGTGCTGCTGTTCCAATGCCAGAAAGATTACCAACAATACTTATGTTATTTAATTTTGCTTCAACTCCATCAACAACTGAGAAAGACCAAGAGTCTTTAATGTATACTTTAGTATCTGATGATGATACTGATTTTATAATTCCTGAAGTTGGTAATATTTTTGGTTCTAGATAATTTCTCTCTTTTGATATTCTTAGACCATCTATTGTCATATCTTCTGTTTGTTTTCTCCACATAGTTGGTCTCAAGAAATTTGCATCTGTGGATATCCCAACTCCTGAATATGTTTGTGTTTCTAAAGTGTCAGCAGCAATCAATTCATAAACAACTCTATTGTCTTGCTCAAATTCACCTTCATACTTTTGCAATCTCAATTCATCACCAGGTTTTATAGTTTCATCAATATCAATTTCATCAAAATCTGATTCAGATCCTGCATAAAAATATATTCTGAACTTACTATTACGTTTTGGTGCCTCTCTAAATGATATTCTTGTTCCACCATTAAATGTATAGTCTTTACCAGGAGTTTGTAATATATCATTTATGAATATTAAAAGATTATTTTGTAAAATTATTCCAGATCCTTTTTGTGCAACTATACTATAGTATTCTTTTGATGTTATTGTTCTTGTAATTAAGAATGTTTTTCTAAATCCGTTAAATTGAGAACTAAAGTCATCTAACTCTAGTAATTGACCGAAGCACCATCCAGAGAATTTATCTTGATATTTGTTTTTAACAGTAATATTAAATGCACTTGTACCTATACCGACTTGGAATGGTATTGTGGATAGTTGTAAATTATCTCCAATTTCATAACCTATACCACGATTTGCCATATCAAATGATATAATACTACCACCAGTTCCAACAACAACATCTATAGATGCACCAGATCCATTTCCACCAGTTAGTGGAATATTTTTATAAGGACTAGGTGGTGCAACAGTTATAAAGTTTAATCCAGTGGATATTCCTGTGTTAGTATATCCAGCACCTGCATTATTGATTGTAATTGAAGTAACAACACCAGCACTGACAAAAGCTGTAAATGCAGCACCAACTCCAATAGTTGAACTGATTGACACTAATGGATTTGATAGATAACCAGCTCCTCCAGTAACTATACCTACAGATTGTATGGTTCCAGAGTTAGAAACGACAGCACTGAATATTGCTTTTCTTGGGAATTGATACCCACTTCCAATTCCAACATCAAATTCATTAATAATACCACCTCTTGGTAAGTCTTTATTACCACTAGTTCCTGTAAAATCAATTGTTTGTCCAGTTCCAACTAAAGTATAGTCTGATAATGCTGAAGATCCAACAACTCCAAGGAAAGGTTTTTGGAAAATATTGTTAATTAAAACTGCACCAAAACTACTGGTAATACCAGTTGCATCAACACCATTTGAGGTCAAATTAAATTTATCAGTTGAACCATCAAATCTGTCAGAGATATCATCTAATATTTTATTTGTAGTGTAACTTAATCTGTAATATGCTCTACCTGTAAATGATGAGAAGGTAGATATTCCACCAGTTGGCCCATAAGGTGCTTCAGTAAAGTATAATCTTCCTTCATTTATTCTATAATCTCCTTTCATAACAGTGACTGCAGCACCGACTGTATGTGCAGCTGCGACTGTTCCCATCTGCCCTCTTTCAACACTAAGTGAGTTAGTAGATCCAACACCAACTAAATTTACTTTTAATATTTCACTTTCGATTCTTAGAAGTGACTTACCTTCTATATCAGACACATCATTTAAGAATATAGAATTTGTTGATACACCAACTTGTGTTGATAATCCGACTGAAATAGCAGTTGTTATTCCTACAGGACTTTGAATTACATTATCAATGCTAATTAATGTCCTAATAGTTGCATCCTTAGATGGAACTGATAATGTGTGGTTGGTTCCTATTCCACTCACATTTACAAATGATACTGAAACTCCAGCATCTGCAAAACTTTTTGCAACTGCAACTTTAATTAAATCATTATCTTCTTTAATTGCAAATATTGTAGGTGGTAATAAATTAGTAACTCCAATACCTGGTACAGTTGTAGCTGCTATTCCAATCGCAGACTGACCAATTTGTGGTTTNTAAATTAATTGTTCTCCAGTATTAAATTCGTGTCTTGGTATAGAAACGGTATGTGTAGCAGTGCTAACTCCTGAAGATGGATTAAAACCTCTATGAAATAATGAATCACCACTAGTAAATAAATCAAAACTTGTAGTTCCAATAACTCCACCACCAGTAGAAGTGACAATTCCTGTAAATTGAGAACTAATATCATCTATCAACAAAACTTTGTTTGTTATTGATTCATTATAATCAGTTATTGTTTTTGAATCAAACGTAACTAATTTTGATAAAGTAGGATCATCCGTATTTTCACTNACTAAGTCATAGTAGAACTTTTCATGCACAGATGCTTCTGCATCAATATCAACATCAAGATCTAATAATCCATCGGATTTCAGCGTGTGTTTTGCTGTTGAATGTACACCCAAATTACAGAAGTTTTTAAATCCTGCAACGTGATCTAAACTATTAACAGAATCTTTCCAAGTATCATATGGAACTGCACCTTTAATAGAATATGAAAATCTTTGATAGTAATCATTATCATGTAAATTCTGAATACTTGAATTTAATTTACCAGTTTCTTGTTTCCAACCATTTTCAATCTCAGTTGAACTATCTACATTTAAATCAAAATCAAATTTAAAGATCTTTTCAACTGTAGATTTGTTATTACTTTGAGATCCTACAATTATATCATCATCTACAAATTCTCCAATAACATTAAATAATTTTAATGTCTCAGATTCTGAATCCCACCCCTTATTAGCAACTGTTCCTGATACACCTTTTCCTAAAACTTTAACTGTTTCACTATCAAAGAATGAAACTTTGTTAAACTCAGCATTAAAAGTAGCTAAATGATCTTTTTTAATCACTCTTCCAAAATTATTATCAACCTGATATGTTCCTCCAGTTGAACCAACTCCACTTATAGAGTATTGTATTTTTTCATCACCACCAGTAGTGGTAACACCAATAATAGTAAAGTAACTATAATTATAATTACTTGAATTATATCCATCACCTGTAGGTAATCCATTTACATCATCAAGTATTTTTACATTTTCTACAAATACCTCATCACCTTTTTTAAATGGAAAATCATTTCCCTGATTATAGAATCCACTAGCACTAGATCCTGTTTCTGGAATTGGTGCTCTTAATTCTAATGTAACTAATCCTCCACTAGCAGTCTCTGCTCCTTTTACTACAACTCCATTTGAATTATTAATAGGAACAATTCTAATATCCTCGCTTAAACCAGTATCATTTGTTAGTATGTCTACACTACCTACAGCAGATCCATTTAACTTTGATTGAGCAACTACTACAGGGTTTCCAACTACAATCACATTAGGTGGGGTTGTATATTCAATTCCACCTGTTGTGACACCTATTGATTTCAAAGTAAATACATTCTTTAAATCTAAAATTAAATTACTTTCAGCTTCAGGTTGTAAATCTTTACTTGGGGAAAATTCAATTCCTTGAATAATAGTTTGTGTTCCTTCTATTTCTCCAATTTCATCTGTTTCAATTGTTAAAACAGCATTATTACCTGTAGTTGTCCCTATTGAAGTTAGAATAGGTAATGATGATACTTCAAAACCTTTATTTAAAATTTCTATGGAATGTATTCCACCAAGTTCTGTTGAAGATTTTGTTGAATAAAATGCTGATGAAAAACCTGTTGATGTATATAACGTGGTCTCAGCAACTCCTACTGGATTAAATTTAAAAACGTTAGTGCCTATGCCAGTTACTTTATGTTTAATATTAAATTTTGATTCCAATACTTCTATTTCAGAGTGACTAGGTACGTTTTCATTTGCAAAATGTGATATTGTTTTTGTGAAATTACCACCTTTACCCATTACTCTGTAGTAAAAATTATTTGCTAATGAACTACCAACAGAAATGCTTATTTTAGTAGATGAATTGCCATCACCATTAACTCCATTTCTAGTAATTAAATTGGTATTATACTTTGATATAAAATTAGAATCATTATAGAATTCTATATCATAGTCCGTTAAACTAGAATCTGAAGTTAAAAATTCTACTGTGTTATTTTTAAATATAGTTAATTTTGGATTGATTTTTGAAATCTGATGATTTACTCCTCCAGTTGTACCAATTCCAATATAATTGTATGGAAAAGTAGATAAGTCATATGAATTGTTAGCTAATCTTATGGTATTTGATGAGTCTTTTATAACATGATAAACTCCATCATTTACCAAAGGAGTCGCTGGTGTTGATGAATTATAAACCACAATATCACCAGTTTCAAAATCGTGATTAGTAATTGTTATCTTTGATAGATTTGTTCCAGTTTGAATACCAGAAGATGTAAATGAAGTTGGATTTACAACTAATTTTCTAATATTTTCATTGTATCTAAAATCAAAAGTTTGAGTTTGTTTTGATGTAATGTCAAGTTTAAACTCATCACCAACAGATAATCCGTGTTGCTGACCTGTAGTTGTCGCAGTTGCAACAGTAACTGTTCCATTTACTCTTGTTGCATCACCAGTAATATTATTAAATAATAGTTCTAATTTAGCATTATCAGTCGAACCAGTTACAATTTGTTTAAAAAATACATTATTTGTGCTAAACCCAACTTTTTCTGTTGATAATCCAATAAAATCATCATTTATTTTCACACAGAACAACTTACTAAAAGAACTTAAATTAAACGGATTGGATAAATTTAAATTTCTAGATCCAAAAATTGTAGATCCTAAAGAAACAAGAGATACCTCATCTCCACTTTTAAATTTGTGATTTGGTAAAAATATTGCTTTTGGTGGAATGGATTTTTTAATTGGAGTAACACCAACAAATCCCACTGTTACGTTTGTAAAACTAGTTCCAATTCCAACAGATTTTGCAGCTTCAAAATATTGAACTTTTGGAAATTCTATATTTTTATTTTCTAGTTTTTTATCAATTGTGTATGTAAATTCTGTTTCTAATCTTGTTACTACTGATCCTGAGTTGTGAGCAGTTGGCGTTGTTGAATTATGACCTCTAATCACTCTATGTTTATTATTAACATCATCATGATCAATTACTAAAAATTGCTCAGTTCCAATTATGATGGTATCATTGACTTTAAATTTTCTACTAATAGTTGAATCAGAAAAAGTTAAAAATGTTGCAATTCCAGCAGTAGACGTGTTTGGTATTGAAGTAGATATTGAAGAAGTAACAGTGGATACACCAATAATTGTAACTCCCTCTAAATTTTTGTACTTCGTTGATGATATACCACTAATTTCTATTACATCACCATCAAGTAATCCGTGAGGAATATTTGATAACCCAGTAATTTTTTCGTCAGATACAGAAAACTTTAAATTATTCACTACTGTATTAGTGGTTCCGACTGAAACTATGGGTTTTCCCAAAACCTCATTTACTCTAGATGATATTGTTGGATCACTAAAGTTTAATTTATCATTTACTTTGTAATTTTGTCCAGATTCATCAATAGTTATTTCTGTAATCTCTGCTGACTTAACCCCATCGACTTCAATTACAGGTTTAGAATCTAAAGTATCTTGTAGTAATGGATATCTCCTATGAGTTTCATTTAATCCCAAATGAGTTACATTTCTCTTATACTTACCATCATTAATTGTTAGATCAGATTGGTCATTTAAGTAATCGTAATTAAAATCATCAGTATGATTACGATGTTTAAATGTAATATATGGAAAAGTAGGTTCAAAACTGGCTTTATCTACAGTTGAAAAATATGCGTATGTTCCATTTGGGTATTCTGGAGTAATTGTAAATTTACCATTAAATTCATCTAAATCTCCACTTTCATCATAAAAGTAATCATTGGTAAAATATCCATTAGGATAAGTTGTTTGTACAGGTCGATAATTACTGTCGTTTACTGCGGATATAGAATAACTAGATTCTGCAAAAGTAAATCCTGTTCCAACTGTGCTATTTGTAATTGCTCCATAAATTGGATTTCCATCATAAGCCCATCCAACTATTTTTGAGTGTCCAGTTGTATTATTATTGTCATTCACCAATTCTCTGTATTTTGTTGGTGGATAGAAAGAGCAAATTTTATTACCTTTAGCTGCTAACTCAGAATTTATCTGTAATAGTTGATTATTATTTGTTAGTGAGGTTTTATACCTTTCTACAGAGTTTATTTCCCATTTATAAATTTTTGCTGAAATTAAAGCATCTTTTCCAACAGGATTGATTTTTATAAGTGTTTTGCTTGGAATATATCCAGATCCTTCTTCAATAACCTGAACACTAGTAATTTTACCATCAGATACTATTGCTTTTAATTTAGCAAAAGATCCTATTACTGTTCCCACTCCCACAACTTCGAGATCTGGAGGAGTAGTATAATCAGATCCTTCATTTGAAATTACAACGTTAACAATTTTCCCATCCACAATTATTGGAGTCAAAATTGCATTTTTCCCGTTTAAGAAAGACATACTTGGTTGTCTAACATAATTGATTATGTTTGTTACTCCATAACCAACTCCACCACTTTTTAAGAATATATTTTCAAGTTTACCTCTAACAATAGGATCTGCAGATCCCTTATAATATTCAGGTATGGTAGATGTTAACCCTATTGCCACATCATTACTAATATTGACCCTAATATCTGGATATTTGAATGTGTGAGTTCCTACTCCAACACTATTCAAACTTTCATAAATTTTTCTATCATAATTAGTACTCAATATAGAAGATAATGTTCCAGCATCACTTAACTTAAACTTATTACTATCTACAATGGTAACTTTGTAAACTTTAGATGTAGATAATCCAGAAATAACAGTTCCAGTGCAAACATATTCTACATTATCACCATTTTTAAAATTATGATTTTTAGCATATATGTAATCATTAAAAGTGTTTACACCAACAATAGTTTTAAATATATCTTTTTTATCTGTAGGAGGATATTGTTGAGAACTAATTTGTACCTTTCTATTTGAATAAGAAGATCCAGAGTTAGTAACTACTATTCTATCAATTACCTGTCTAATTCTCTTAGATTTAAATGTATGAGTTCCATTACCATTTTGAATGAAATATATTGTATTAATTCCTGCAATGGCATCATTTTTGTTTATATTCAGTGCAAAGGAGGTATTTGACCTTTTTGAAACAAAATAAGTGCTACCACTTAGTAATCTGTTTGTTGTAAATCCAACATTTGTTACACCAATACCAATTGGAGTTCCTGTTGCAGTATATGTTACTTCTTCTCCATTTAAAAATTTATGTTCACCATTGAATGTATCTGCTGCTAAGCTAACATCAAAATCTGTAAATGATGCTTTGTGAGTAAATCCTCTCATTTTTGCTTCACAAACTGCACCAGATCCATTTCCTCCAGATATTGTTACTGATGGTGTTTTTGTATAATCAAACCCTCTGTTGTTTACTATTATCTCTGACACGTTTCCAGAAAAATTACCATATGCATCACATCCACTTCCAGAAGTATCTGTAATTGATAAAGTTGGTGGATTTACAATATCATAGTTTTCTCCAGAGTTTAAGACCTCAATTTCTTCCAACTGACCATAATTAATATAATCTTTTGAAATTGGAGACTGATATTCAATTCCATTTAAAGATACACCAATAGATCCGAATAGTTTTTGATTACCAGTTGATATTACTGGACTCTTGTATATTCTTTTAAAATTATCTTGATTTCTTAATTTTACTCTTTTATATAAATTAGCAGGAGTTATCGTATGAGTAACATTTTGGAATGTAGAGGTGTTTACTCCAATAAAACGAGGTTGCTCTAATGATTTATTAAATAAATTTGCCTGCGTTGAGGCCAATTTAATTGTATTGGAATCAATTACATTAACAAAGTAGTATCCAGTAGAAACACCAACTAGTCCAGATCCAAGATTTATATCTTTACCCAACTCTAGATAAACTTGCTCTCCATTTGTAAAGTTATGTCCACCCACAGTAATAGTGTATGCGTTAGTACTAACTCCAACTGCTGAATTGAATGTTTTTGAACGGTTTGTGGTATCAGTTTCAAATGAGGGATAACCAGAGAAAGAAACATAAGTATTACCATCACTATCTACAAAACTATTTTGAATATTACCCATCAAAGAAGTAATACCAAATCTACTATCAATAGAAGTAACTATTTTTCTTATTACATAGTCACCAACAATATTTGGTTTACTTGTAACCTCTATACTAAACTTATTTGGTTCATTTGCATCTTTAACTTCCACATTCGCAGCTTTTACTTCACCACTTGATTTTAATATAACATCAATTCTGTCACCTTTCTTTAAAAAATGATCAACTCTAGTTGTAAAGGATTCAGTTCCGTCATGATTAAGAACGTCAACATAAGATAAGTTATTATAAAACCAAGTATTGAATTTTTTATCGTTAATGTCCGTTTTCTTACCTAAATGCTTGACTCTTATTTTGTCATCAACATCAAAATACTTAGTATTGGTGACATCTGATACTCCAGATATTGATCCAGTCACTCTCATCGTACAAATCTTTGTTAGATCATTATTTTCATATCCATAAACAAAATTAGTGTCAATAATTGGATTAGATTCAACAAATGTTGTTGAAATGCCTGTACATCCGAAAAATTGATTGTTTGACTTTGAAGTATAACTTGCTAATGTGTATCGATTGTCTGCATTCAAGTAATAAAAATTACCAGCTTTGCTAAATCCAATTGTAGAATCAACAGTTGTGACTTCTGTGGTTGATGCTGTGCCAACTACCTTTGTTTTTGTGGATACTTTAAATTTATTTGTTATTGTTCCCTTTGAAAAAGATATTTTATGGTATTTTTTATCTTTTAGATATATTTCTTGAACATTTGCTACAGATCCACTTGCAGTTGGATTTGTAAATGAATCTTGATATATTTTTAACCCAATTAAGTTTACAGGATTACCACTTAAACTCTCCACAATGATGTCATCAGTTACATCCCACTCTGCATCTGAGGGTAGAAAAGTTTGATTAAATGGTTTGATTACATCAACCTGTTCTCCATACAAAACTTGAAATAAAATCTGTAAAGACGTATCTGTTCCTTTTGAACTGTAAAAATCTCTTGCTCTTGATAAAATATTTTCTACATTCAGTCCATATGCAAAACTTTTACCTTCTAAACCAGGTAAAAAGTGTTTTTTAAATTTTTTGTAGAACTGTGTTACAAAAAGAAAACTTAAATTGACAACTAATGAACCAGAATTGTGTGAAGATGCATTTGTATCACTAAAGGTCAAAAATTCAGGAGAACCAGCTGTTTCAATTTCGGATATTCCACTAAATCCACGAACACAACCAGTAAATGTAAAACTTTCTCTAGTAAATGTAAATGAACCTTCTACAGGATCAGCAACTGTTATATCCGAAGTTGAAGTTGCAGTTATTGGTCTATCAACAGTTATTGTACCGTTACCAATGGCAGAAACTCTTGTGTTAGATATAACGATAATTTTATCTACTGTATTTCCAATAGCACTACCTGCACCTACCGTAATTACAGGTGAAGATAAACTTACAATATCATTAACCCTGATATTAGTGGTTGTGATACCACTTATGATCATGTCATACTCAGCATCAATAACACCACTGTTAGTTCCAATATTTGTTAAGTTTCTTCTTTTTCCTGTATAAGTAATAATCTCATTATCAATTTTCAAAAGTCCGTATGTATCAGGAAATCCCTCACCTCTATCTACAGTTATTTCGTCATCAAATGCATATGTTAAAGATGCCAAAACAACAGGAGATTCTGGAGTTGTACTGTTTGGTGCAGGAACTGTTTGTTTTTCAACTAAAGAAATGTCAGCTACAGTAGAAATTTTCTTTAATGATGATATATGATCACTCAAATAAGTTGATCCATACTCACGCTCCTCAGATTCGTAGTATTGATTTAAAAATTCTATAAAAAGTGGATTATCTGCCTGTATAAAATCTGGTATTTGGCTACCAAGAATATTCGAGATTTTAACTTTTTTATCTGACATCTGTTATCTTGTATATTTTTTGTTGCTAATAAAACTAGATGGTGGTGTATAGTTTGTTCCAGAAATATTNGAACCAGAAACAAGAACATCCTCTAATAAATCGAGTTTGCTATTTCCTTTAGTATCTAGGACGATATAAATGTTCTCTTTTGCCACAATATCATTGGATTCTGGAGTAACTTCAATTTCAACCTTACCATCTATAGATGTAGATGATATATTGATTGGAAATAGATTTATTTCTCCTCTTTTATAGTCCACAGTTCCTGCATTGTTATTAATATAAGTAATTATACCTCCATCTATTGTAAAAAACTTAATAACTCCTGTAAGTTGATTATCATCTGGAAAATCAGTCAAATAAACATTTCCATCAACTCCTTCAATTTTAAATGCAGTAGAACGTATATTAAATCCTTCTAAATCAGCATGAAAAACATTTCCATAGCAAATTTCATATGTTGCAATTTGGTTATAAGAGGGTTTTAAATCTCTTCTCATTACTAAAGTGGTAATATTTGATGTTATACCACTATCAACTCGGTCAATTTGAGAAAGTAACTTACTATACTTCAATCTTCCACCAAAAGAGTTAATATCTGATGATTTTGCATAAGTTTCGATTGCAGACAATATTCGAGATTGTAGATTTAACTTATCAGAGACAAATCCTGTATCAAATGATACTGTTGAGTTAAATTCAACATACAAATACTTTAAATCTAAAAATTCTTGCTTGATGCCAGCTACTGTATACTTCTTTAAATCATTTTTTATTGAGTCTTTAACGACATCAGACAAAACTTCACCGTTTTTAGGTTTAACTGTGATGTAAACCTTTCCAAATTCTGGTGGATCGAGTTCTTCACCTCCATATGCACTTACTGAGTCTATGTTTGGGTATAAGAATGGTATTAGACTCTTATAATCATTAGGTGTAACTGCTCTATACTGCGATGCATAGACCCTTGGGGCAAGATATTTAATATTATCCACAGATTCTATCGAATCTCCATTTTCAGACCTCTGTATGGTCGTTATACGTGATATACCACTGGTAATATCTTTATCTGTACCACTTGAAATATATGTTAATCTTCCAGAAAAGTTAAAATTAGCAGCATTATTACCATCGATACCACTTGTAACAATATAACTGACTCTTATTATAGCTCCATTTGCTGGTTTTCTTCCTAAAACATTATCACCAAACATAATTTGGTATCTTTCATCATCAATTTCTTGAAAAAGAAATAATCTTGACTCAGAATTTACATCAAAGATGTTCGTATATGCATTATATACTTGAGTTGATCCACTTTCTTCAACTTCAACACGAATTGAAGAGGTATCAATGTTTGCATTTGGTAAAATATACCTTTGATTGGCTTGTGAATCGTCTACTCGGAAGGTTTTTGTCAAATAATTACCTTCATATATTGATATTCTACTAAAACTTGCAATTCCTCGACTATCTGGAGTTACTGTGATGTCATCTGGTATTGAAAATACATAATTTCCACCTTGAATTGATCCTAAAGCAACTAAACCCTTACTTAACTTAACAGAATTTGCTCCAGTTGGTGCATTTACCGTAAAACTCACTGTTGCAATAGATGATTTTTTGGATCTCGGTACATATCCAATATTTCTTGCTAAAGATACGACATTTTCACGAAGAGTTGCACTATCAATAAATGACTCATTGACAGCCATATTCGTATTATACGAAGTAATATAAGAATTATATGCTAAAGTATCAATTAAAACTGAAAAATTAGATCCCTCAAAGTCAAAATCAGAAAAATTTGAGTTTGATCTCAAGTAATCTTTGATTTGAGCTCTTAAAGTATTAAAATCTAGGTTAGTAAATTGTGAAAATGACATTATATCCTAGTCGGTTGAAGTAAAAATTCGATATTTTGTGTTGGAAAAGGTAATCCTACGATTTCATACTCAATTCTTATCTGTAACTCGTGTGAATCAACTATAGAATCAATCAAAACGTTTGTTAGTCGTATTCTTGGTTCAAAGTTCTTAAGTAAAACAGTAATTTCTCTCTCTAAAAATGATGAAATGTCATTCAAATTCGTCTCAAACAACGAATCTTCAATTGATGTACCCAATAAGTCGTTAAAAAATCTCTCATTAATACGTGTTCTGCATAAATTGATCACTGATCTCTTTATTGCATCTTCATTTTTCAACACAGTCACGTCATTTGTGACAGGATGCCGAGTAAATGATAAACTTATGTCTTTAAATGCACGAGAAATTTGAACTGCCATTCATTTTGATATATTTTTCCTAATATATCTATAAGGGTTTTTTGAATATTACGTTTATTTATTCGCCTTCTTTCAAAAATTGAGGTTTTTCCTCCTCTTTTTCTTCAAAATAAGCATCAGCATCATATTCACTAATCAATTTTCGACCAGTTTTGATAAATTCTTCTGATTTATCCATTTTGATAACCATTTTTTTCTCCGTAATGATTTATTTATCCTAACTCTGGATTTTCTTTACGTTCTTTTGCTGTTTTCCAGAAATAATTCTCTTCAGAACCCAATCCATCACGGTCATGACCATTTTCAACTTGATAATATACGGTTGAGACCTTAAAATCAGGATTTCTGGGTGTTTCTGGAGTGATACTGTTATCATAAATCCTCATTCTGTTGTTTGGATAGAGGCAAAACTGCCCATTATCCAATTCTAGGAGGTTATGACTCTTATGTTCAGCTGGTTGCTCACTTGTCGAGTAGTCAATTGCGTCTACATCTTGATGATAGTTGTCTAAAGTACAGATATAAGTTCCTGTTTGCGTTCCATAGTCTCTTGTAAGCACTTCATAGTGCATTGAACCAATAAACTGCTTCTGCACCGCTACGACTCCNTAGTCCATACAATTCCAGAACTGGAGATTATGTAAGGTCATGTCTGGTTTTGGTGTCTCTGGGTCGGTTGTGAAGGCAGAGATGGGCAATTTATCAAACATCGCAGCATACTCTGGTAGATAAGTCTCGAAATAAAA
>JGI25127J35165_1000353_pt1 | contig 13924 bp, 9 predicted proteins | sample ETNvirenome_2_30_FD_35165 | JGI IMG/M metagenome (IMG submission 35165) | reverse complement strand
TAGCACCCAGCAACGCAGATCTTACATTGAATTCAAGCAACGGAAATGTTGTGATCGAGGGCATAAGAGTAGCAGGCACTACACTATCTACAGAGGACTCCAGTCCAGGAATAGAAATAGCAGGTAACCTAATACCAAGCCAGGATGGTGTTTTTCAGTTGGGATCTAGTTCAAGAAGATGGCAAACTTTATTTGTAGCGGCTGAAACAATTGACCTAGGAGGTGCTGTCATTTCATCAGACACCACAGGATCATTGACAATTTCGGCTTCTGGTGCCACGCTACCGTCGGGATCAAAAGTAGTTGACCAGGCCATAGTACTTGGCGGAAAAACCAATAAAACCACCGCTAGACCGGTGCAAATTGTTAAGGTTTTTGTCAGTGATGGTAGCACAAACAAGTCAGACGCACAGCTCTTGGCCGGCACAGCCAATCTTGAACTCGAGTTCAACGGCACCGTAGAAGACGTGCCTGTATACACTGAAGCACAACAAACGTTTACTCTCTCAGATGGCGGTACTTTGGCGGCGAATGCGGCTGGTGCCACTCTATTCCAATTTTAAAATACCGCATAAATACCTTTATAACAGAAGGGAATGCATCCGGTGAGTGCAAGAAGGCCGGGCACAGAACTAGTAAATGGCAGACAAAACACCGGTACGAGTAGTCTTTAACGCATCTAATGTAGCCACGGGCTTGGCAGAGTTCCAATCGGGGGACACAGTAGGTACAGCGTTCGGTGGAACGGGTCTTACAAGTATTGGTTCAGCAGGACAAATAATCAAAGTTAACGCGGCAGGAAATGCCCTAGAATTCAGCGACCAGGGTGACGTCCAAATCACCAATTTAGTAGCACCAACAAATGCCGACTTAACATTTACAACATCAGGCACTGGAAACATAGTGCTAGATCAAGTAACGTTATCGGGTACCACATTCAGTTCAACTGACTCATCATCTATCAACATAAATGAAGGATTGATAGTCGACGGAACTTTGAATGTGTCGGGAGCGACGGTACTAGCCGGACTGACTTTTCCAACCTCAGATGGTTCATCTGGACAAGTTTTACAAACAAATGGCTCCGGTACATTATCATTTGCTAGTGTTTCCGTAGGAGATTTAAGCATTGTTGGTTCGACCATAGCATCACCCAGCAACGCGGACCTAACAATAGATCCATCTGGTTCAGGAAGTATCAAACTAAATGCGGCTACAGATATTACAGGTGCAACAACAATCACAACTACAACGACCGGTGATTCATTACTGATTACCACTACAGAAGATTCAAACAGTGCGGCACCTGTCATTACATTAAAAAGGAATAGTTCAAGTCCTGCTGATGCAGACTACCTTGGAAGATTAAATTTCAAAGGCGAAAATGATGCAGACCAGGCGGTAACTTATGCTCGAATATCAGGAAAAATTTTAGATGCATCTGATGGCTCGGAAGACGGTGCAATAGAATTTAATACTATTAAGGCCGGTTCTGCAACTATCACTGCAAGACTAAACAGCGACGAACTAAAATTATTAAACGGCACCTCACTTGACGTAAACGGTGCAGGTACGTTTGCTGGTGTCATGACAGCAACAAGCGTAACATCAAATGATTTTACATCCAATGGTTCCAATGCAGATATCACCATTGCTCCACAAGGCACAGGAAATATCAATTTGACTGCAGGCGCAGATATTGTTATTCCCGTAAACATCGGACTACAATTTACCGATGCGAATGAAAAAATCGAGTCCGACGGAAGCAAACTTACAATTACATCAGGTGGTACAGCGTTTAACCTACCAACATCAGATGGAACGGCAGGACAGGCACTTGTTACAGACGGTGCAGGAAATTTATCTTTTGATAGTGTTTCAACAACTGTGTCTGATGACACTTTAGCCACTGTGAGAAATAACAAATCTTTGGGCACTGCTACACGATCGATTGATAGTATCAATGCAACATTCATAGACAGTGCATTTTATTTTTTAGTACACAATGATCTCGTAAATGAAGTTATAAGTGCAGAAATGTTGGCAGTGACCAACAACGATACTGCTTCGTTCTTAGGTAACCGTAGGGGAATCACATCCAGCGGAACCACTGTGCCAACGTTAGCAACTGACGTGTCGAATGGACAATTCAGAGTAAGAGCAACCGGCACTTCTGCCGATTGTAAGGCAAGTTTCTATAAAGTTGCAATGAGTTCNAGCACAACAGATGCCACTAGAGGCAACACAGTAACAACTAGCAACACAGATGTTGACTCTGCTTCAGAATCAATTGATACATTTGCACACGCTTCATTCAGGGGAGCAAAATACTTTATCAGTGTAGACAATGACAGCAAAACTGAAATGGATGTCGTTGAAGCGTTGGTGGTACATAACGGATCAGATGCCTTCATACTAGCATATGGAAATAACACTTCAGGATCAAATCCGTTGATAACATTGACTGCGGCAATATCAGGTGATAATGTTGTTGTAAGTGCGGCAGGAAACGAACCAAATCTAAATTTAACTATACACAAAATTTTATTGAAAGATAACATGACTGCAGAAAGCAACGCCAATCAAAAAGCATTTGCGGCTGTAACTGTAAGTTCAACTGCCACAGCAATAGATACAATGGATCTTGACGAAGGAAACGGTGCTGTTTATTTCATTGTAGGTGCCAATTCAAGTGAAGGTGCATTCAGTATTCAGGAAGTCTACACTGCGGCAACTCCAGGTGTGCCAGCAGTTGCCAAAGGTCCTTTTGTTTCAACAAAAAGTTCACATCAATTAGACTTCACAGCAGGGTTTAAGGCAACCGCTGAAAACAGCCTTGAACTTTTTGCTTCTAGCACATCGGGTGGTAGCACAACGGTGTCTGGCTACAGAATATCTGCATTAGCCGGCTAAATACTACACTTAATAATAATAATCATGCGGGAGATATGGAACCATGACAACAAGAAACTTTAGAGTAAACAACGGATTAGAAGTAGGTGATATCGTAATATCAGCATCGGCTAATACGATAACAGGTGGATCAACTGCGGCACCAAGTGCTGACGGTGACTTCGCCAACAAGAAATACGTAGATGACTCATTATCGGGTCTATCACAAAACAGTATTTCGCAAAACAATACAAACGTCACAATTACTGACTCAGGCACAGGTAAAGTTGAGATCACAGCAGACGGAACAGAAGTGGCTGACTTCACTGTAGCGGCAACGACAATCACTGCCACAGGTGCAATCAACCTTACAGCAGGTTCAGACGTAGTAATTCCAACCAACATTGGACTACACTTCACTGATGCCAACGAGAAGATTGAATCAGATGGTACTGACTTAACAATTAATTCGGGTGCCAAAATAAATTTAACAGCAACATCAGATGTGGCAATACCTGCAAACGTAGGAATCACTTTTGGTACACACGAAAAGATTGAATCAGACGACACTGACCTAACAATCACAGTTGGTGCAAACGGTGATGTAAATCTTGGCGCAGACATTGGTTTGACCTTTGGAGACGACGGTGAGAAGATAGAGGGTGATGGAACAGATTTAACTATCTCTTCAAGTAACTTACTAAACTTATCAGCAACAACTGATGTAGCAATTCCTGCCAATGTTGGACTTTTATTTGGTACAGGTGAAAAAATTGAGGGTGACAACACAGACCTAACAGTAACTTCAGGTGGTGCTATCAACCTTACAGCAACAACAGACGTTGTAGTACCTGCTAACGTGGGTGTAACTTTTGGTACTGGTGAGAAAATCGAAGGTGACAACACAGACCTTACGGTGACTTCAGGTGCAAAAATAAATCTAACAGCGACATCAGACATACACGTTCCAGCCAACGTTGGTATAGTATTTGATGCAAACGCAAGTGAGAAGATCGAGTCCAACGACACAGACTTGACAGTCAACTCAGGTGCGGACATCAACTTGACTGCCACGGCGGATGTAAACATACCATCAAACGTTGGTATAACATTCGGTGACGATGGAGAGAAGATTGAAGGTAATGGTACAAACTTGACCATTGCGTCCTCAGGTCTATGTACAATCACAGCAACTGGTGAAACAGTAGTAACTAACAACTTAAGAGTTGGTGGTAACTTGACTGTGGATGGTACTGAAACAATAGTAAACACAACCACACTATCAGTTGAGGATAACATCATCGAACTTAACAGGAACATATCAGCGGCATCAGCCATGCCAGGTATAACTGGAATCAGAGCAAACAGGGGTGAAGGTTCGACTAGAACTGAACAAGCACTTTACTGGGCTTGGGATGAATCATTTGTGGATGACGGTACAACAACACACGGTCAAGCGGGTGGTGCCTGGACGGCATTCGCGGCACCAAGAGGTGATGAATCAGGATTCGGAGCTGATTCATTGATTGATATTAGGGCGAACGTGGTACACGCCACTGCAACATCGGCTCAGTACGCGGACGTTGCCGAGCGTTTCGAAGCAGACGCTCCTATGTCAGCAGGTGCAGTAGTAGAAGTAGGTGGTGACGCGGAAATCACAGAAACAACATCAGATCTTTCTGAGAATGTTTTTGGTGTAATTTCTGAACAACCAGCATACGCTATGAACGCCGCGGCAGGTAACAATGAAACACACCCATATGTGGCGATGACAGGTAGAACACCAGTTAGAGTTACAGGTCCCGTAACAAAAGGGCAAAGACTTGTTACTTCATCAGTTAAAGGTTGTGCTAGAGCAGTAGCGACAGGTGAATCAATTTCACCATTCAACGTTATTGGTAGAGCATTAGAAAGTTCAACAGACGCAGGAATCAAGTTGGTAAACTGTGCAGTGAGAACTAACAACTAATAAATATTGATACTTTTTAGTAGAATTAAAAGGCGGCTTTCGGGTCGCCTTTTTTTTTAGGTTATCAAATCCAATATGGTTTGTAATTTGCCTTTGATCGACTTGTTGTTAAGTGTGTTCCTAAGTCCCATATGTAGATTTTTTGGCCAACATTCGAAAGCAGTCCAGCAGTATCCGGAGTGCTCTCCGTTCAGTAAAGGAATGAATTCATTGTCAATTGCAATCACATATGTGTGAAAATAAAATTTTTGATCGTTTGATGTAAACATTTCTAAAGGAATAACTTTTTTAAATTTAGGTGTATTGCCCACTTCTTCTTGGATCTCACGTTTTAGACCTTCGAACGCACTCTCAGAGTACTTTGATTTTCCTCCAACCAATCCCCACGAGCCGGCCGTCTTTTTGTCTGTCCTTTGCAGGAACAGAAATCTCTTTGTGCCTGTTGAGTAAAACAAAGCACCCGAACATACTATATTATCTTTCATGCTATATTATAACAGCAAACTGCTGGATTATCAAGGGGTAGTTGCGTCTGTACTTGCATCGTATCCTGTGGTGAATCCGCCATCTAATACTATGCTCCAGTTTCCTTGTCTATATATTCCTTCGTAGCTCTTGACCCAAACACCGCCGGAAAACTTGTACTGTATACCGGTATGCAGGTTAGTGACGTATGCCAAGGTGGAATCAGGATCACTTGCGTCCCAAACCACGTCCCATTCATCATTTACAGAATCGTATTGTATTATATCGTTTTTGCTGGCAGGTCTGTGTCGCCATTTTTGACTGAAGAACCAACCCTTGTCTGCTGTATTGTCGGTATCTGATGCAACTTCGTCCGTGTCGTCTGCAGATCTTTCATCAGTTCTCAGTTTACCAATATCTTCTGTGATAAGATATCTAGTTCCATTAACCGGTGTGTCACCTGGATCGAAAGTCAGCGGATTGACTATCTTGCTGACTGCTGTCAAAGTGTTTGCAGGTATGGTATCACTGTCTATGGTGTAGAGAAGAATTGTATCATCTAGAGAAGTTGTCGCTATGGTTCCAACTACTTCATTGCCATTTTCTTGTGTTAGTCTTATCTGTGACGTCCCGTTCGTAACTTTTCCATACTGGTCTAATAATACTTTCCAATTGACTGCAGGGCCAAACGTCTCGAAAGGATCTGCTAATCCGGGATCTGTTGCGCCTGTGTGGAAACCGTCGCCGCCGGATTTAACATTTGTACCTGTTGTTCCTAACAATCGCAATTGATTTCCTGTTACCAGCAAGCCAAAGTTGTTTGGAGTGATGAAACTTCTTGAGACCAGTTCTCCATCTATTAAACCTTTTGCAATACCACCGTCGTCGTCATAGATGCTCATGATTATTTTTTGTACAACACCTAATTTTTTAACTTTGACCGGCGGAGATAACCATATTGGCATACTAAACTGTAATGTTGCTACATCAATTTCAGAATCAGCACCCACCGGAATTGTTCTCGAACTAAATGTTATATTACCTAACTCAACATAACTTAAACTTGTCCAGTCAATGTAATTGTCAGTCTTTTGTATTTCAAAATCTGGATTGAACAAGTATAGTATCTGTTCTAATATCTGCAGTTTTTGATCTGTGTTCGATGAAAAAATATCTGCTGTCACTTCCAATCTGAAAGGTGAGGGCATAACTTTTTCAACTGTGTATCCAGCACCCAACTGATTAGTGTAGTTTCCATCTGAGTCTACATCTCTTTCTCTCAAATGCTGTTTTTCTATATGATAAGGATTCTGCATTCTTTCCCTGTCGTAGTTCAGTTCTCGCACATAACAAGCAATCTTTGGTGCATAGTTGAGTGCATTCTCACTGTTATTCCTGATAATGTTAGCAACCTGTCTAGTTGGATCTCCGTATACAACCGGTACAGCTCTAAGGTTTACCGAACCATCTTTTGCTTTTCCTGTTTCAACAGAAAAATTACTCAATATTCTGATAAATTGAGTTAAAAATTTTCTAACCTGTCCTTCGTAAAAATGTAGCATTAATTGTCAGCCTTTGGTTTAAGTGCTTCCGAAAGTGATTGTCTTTGTTTTGTAGTTAATCCATTTATAGTAGCCTCTGATGTATTGTTGACAAACCCTGTTTTGTAGTTTGCCCTAGAATCATTATTCGTTGTTGTGATTCTTACCGAGTCCTCAATTTTAACCCATCTGTTCCCATCNTATCTAAACAGTCTATTGGGCAAGAAATCTGTTCTTAGAAAGTAGTCTCCTTGATCTACGCCTGTAGTTGGAAATGATATTCCAAACCCAGCAGGATTTCCGTTAGGAGCAACGCCATCGCCATCAAGATAGAAACCATAATGTGAACTTGCAGGCGTATCTATTGTTGCATTTACAGTCGCATCACTACTTGCTCTTTGTTCTTCTGTGTTGACATTGTCAGTCCTAATATTTCCTCTTTCGTCTATCGGCGCCACATAGTATTGTTTGTAGTTGAAACCAGACTTTGGTGCGTCTGCTTCTGCCTGTGCAACAACCTGATCGTTGATAGTTTTTTCTCTATTGAATGTGCTCATGTAACTGGCGACACTGCCTGTTGTGGTCGCGTCTCCTAGAATATCTCTGAACTCCTGCGAATCGACTAACGTTTTGAGTTTGAGCCTTAACAGGTGTGGCCACCATGTGGCTGAGAACCCTTCGGCGGCTCTATTGACATCCTCAATCACATAATATCTTTTTAGTGCAATTGGTATGCTTTCATCTAGTGAGAAATCGTCTTTCATGTGTGGAAATTCCAACACATCACCCGCCATTGGCTTTCTTCCTATTCTTTCTACTATGTCGTTCAGATGCACTGTCAAGAACAGTGTGTCATTCTGTAAAAACATTCCAAACTGTGATAAATTAAAGTCAGCGTCTTGCACATTGTAGATACCTCGCACAGTGTAGACATCAGGTGAATATTTCCTGTCTCTGTTTTCCAAAAATAACAAATCCTGAATTGTTGTTTCGTTTACCTCACTGTCTGCATAACTAGGCAGAGTCGGCGAAGCGGCTCCGTCCTTGTTTGTATCTCCCTGATCGTATGGACCAAGGTATTTGTGCAGGTGCAGATCTGTGCCTCCAACCGTGAACATCTCCTTTATGTTACGATCGAAGAATTTGTAGTCATCACCTTTTTCAGGCTTAAAAATGGATAATCTTGGCATATCACACATATTTATTGCCTAGCCAAAGGCTATAAATATGAGTATGTCAGAACTACAAACAGGTCAGCAAGAGATATTCGATTACGTAAAAAATAATCTAGGTGATGGGATGATTGACGTTGAATTAGACCCAAAACACTATCAAACGGCACTAGAAAGAGCAATTAACAAGTTTCGACAGAGATCATCCAATGCTGTTGAAGAATCATATGCATTTTTAGAATTGAAAAAAGATCAAAACACATATATTTTGCCAGATGAAATAATCAATGTGAGAAGTCTACACAGAAGGACTGTTGGATCAAGAACCGAAGGCGGAGAAGGTGGTACACTATTTGAACCATTTAATTTAGCATACACTAATACCTATCTTCTTAGAGCAGGTGCTACAGGAGGACTTGCAACCTATTATGCTTTTGCATCCTACCAAGAACTTGTAGGTAAATTATTTGGTAGTTTTATACAGTTCCACTTTGATGTAGCAACAAAAAAATTAACAATTACTCAAAGACCGAGAGCTGACAATGAAACAGTTCTGATGCACACAGACAACTTCAGACCAGACATTACATTATTCAAAGACATCTATTCCAAGCCGTGGATCAGAGACTACACACTTGCGGTGTCTAAAGTAATGATTGGTGAAGCAAGAGGAAAGTTCCAACAAATTGCAGGTCCACAGGGAGGAACCTCATTGAACGGTTCAGAACTGAAACAACAGGGTATGCAAGAAATGGAACGACTTGAAGCAGAAATTGGCAACTACTCAGAAGGTGGCACGCCACACAGTTTTGTTATTGGTTAATAACCAATAATCCACATTTAAATACGCAGACATGAAAGATTCCAACTATAAAAATTACTCTGATCTCACACTAGACGAACTGGAAGAAGTGGTTGTTGAGCTAGAAAATTTAAGCATTAAAGCACTTAAAGAAAAGAAAAAAAGCCTTAGGAATCAAATATTGCATTCTGTTACAGAAGCAATAAAAGAGATTGAAAAACGTCTAAAAAAATAGTATAATAGCACTATGCTTATAGGTATAGTAGGTTTGATAGGTTCTGGCAAAGGCACTGTCTCTGACAGGCTTGTAGAAAAACACGGGTATCAAAAAGACAGTTTCGCAAAAAGTTTGAAAGATGCCGTTGCATCTATGTTCAACTGGGACAGAGACATGTTAGAAGGAGACACAGAATCAAGTAGACATTGGCGTGAACAACCAGACAAATTTTGGAGTGAAAAGTTTGGCAAACCAGTAACACCTCGATGGGTATTACAACACTTCGGCACGGAGGTCATGCGTGGACAAATGTATGATGGAATATGGGTGGACAGTTGNATGGGAAGGTATAAAGGACAGAACACTGTAATAGCAGATGTAAGATTTCCGAACGAAGTCACACAGATAAGGGCACAGGGTGGCAAAATTATTCGTGTAAAAAGAGGCCAAGACCCAGAGTGGTTTACAAACTATATTGAAGGGAACATAGAGCCAACAGGTGTGCATTCATCAGAATATGCATGGGCAAAAGAAGAATTTGATTTTGTTATCGAAAACAACGGTGGAAAGCATGAATTATATCAAAAAATAGATGACTTAATCATCAACAACAAGATCACCCATTCTCCATCCAAGTCGTCTGATCCCTTGCAACCTTTGGCAATTGGCGCAAACAGTTTTTAGATTAGTAGTCACAGTATTCCTCATATCTCCGTCTACAAAGAACACATCAAGTTGACTTTGACTTTGTGCCTTAAACCCACACAGTTCGCATTTTCTCTTTTTCTTATATCCAGATCTTTGCAGGGCAGTCACGCCACCTATTTTTTTGCCTGCTTTTTTCCTGATGCAGGTATCACAAAGTGTCCGCCAGTAAACCCTATCATACCGCTTGTATGCGTATGCCCTGGGTTTGGACTTACATGATTTGCACAATGGTCTGTCTTTGTACCGCATAATTGTATTTACGTTCCCTATATAGGCACCTCGAAAATGGTAAATTATGTCAACAAAACCGTACGATCTAATAAATAACTCTAGTATACGTACAACTTGCAAGGAGAATACGAAAAATGGCAACATTAACATCACCAGGAGTAGAGGTTTCAGTAATAAATGAAAGTTTCTACGTACCATCAGATGCTGGTACTACACCACTATTCATAGTAGCATCATCACAGGATAAACAAAACGGAGCAGGAGACGGAACTGCGTCAGGAACACAGACTGCTAACGCCAACACTGCTTTTTTGATTTCATCACAAAGAGAATTAACAGAAACTTTCGGAGACCCGAAATTTTACACAGACGCTTCAGGAAATTCATTAAATGGATATGAATTGAACGAGTACGGACTACAAGCGGCATACAGTTTCTTGGGAGTTGCCAACAGAGCATTCGTGCTAAGAGCGAACGTTAACACAGCAGAATTAGTTGGAAGTGCAAACGCTCCAACGGCAAGACCCGCAGATGGCACATATTGGTTTGACCTTGCATCAAGCTCTTATGGATTATTTGAGTGGTCACAGACTAATCAAAGTTTCACAGCAATAACTCCAATATTGATCACTTCAGTTTCTGACCTGGTAGGAAACGTGTCAACAGGTGTTCCAAAACAAAACGTTGGAAACATCGGAAGTTATGCTATCAACACAACACACGTTACAAATAAAATTTACAANAANAATGCAAGTAACGAATGGAACCATGTAGGATCAAGTGCGTGGCACGCCGCTTTACCAATAATCACGGTTGCTTCAGGAACAACAGTGACTGACGGACACACAATGGTAATGAACGATGTTACTATCACGGTATCTGGTACAGGATTATCAAACGTTGCAACAGCGATTGGCTCCAACGTAACAAACGTTACAGCAAGTGTCAACTCTGTGACAGGTAACCTGGAAATTTTCCACAATGGTCAATTTGCAGGTGACTCAACAGGTGGTGCAGGAACAATTAGATTCAACGAAGGCACAGGACTGTTAGCAGGTTTAGGAATCACAACAGGTGTCTACAACGGCCCTAAATTCCTACAAGCAAAACACACTGACAGACCAACTTGGAAAACAGCAGACGAGAACAGACCTAACGGTTCTGTTTGGTTCAAGACAACAAGTGCAAACTCAGGTGCGAACATCATATCTAAACTTTACAGCTCATCAGCAGGCTCATTTAGTCAAGTGGCTTCGCCACTACATGCTAACAATCATCAGGCGATCTTCAACTTAGATGCCGCGGGTGGTGGAGCAAATTTATCAGCAGGTGCTTTGTATGTACAGTTCAATGTTACTGAAGAGAGCATGACAGCGAATGACTTAGGTGGAGTGGACACAACAAACAACGTGGGTGACTTCCAAATCTTCAGATACGAAGGTGGCGAAACTATTATCCGATCCAAGACTACTTTCCCAAGTTTCACAGCAGGAGAAACGTTCGCAGTACAGGAATCAATAAAAAATCAAGAGGCATTAGAAGCGGCTAAAACTGTTACAATGATCTCAGGTGATGGTTCAACTTTNGGTGATGCAGACGACTTTGTCACAGCATTCTCAACAGCAAACTTCACAAACCTNGAAGCATCAGTTATAGATTCAGGTGAATTCAAAGGTGCTATACAGATCAAACACAAACTGGGCGGTGAGTTCAGAATGGTGGACACTTCAGGTACTCCATTAGCAGATGCAGGATTCAGCACAACAACTGCACACGCTTATGGATCATTCACAGCAAACAGCTCAACGTTGATTGACAACCTATATGATGCTCCAACAGGTGAATCATTAGACTCGTCTGCCAACAATGCAATAGTGGCTTCAAACTTCAAGAGATTGAGCTACACTGCTTCTACAAGTGAGCCAACAAGTGAGCCAGCAGATGGAACACTTTGGTACAGCACAGTGATTGACGAAGCAGATATCATGGCACACAATGGAACAACTTTCGTTGGGTACAAAACAGCGTACTCAGACACGGATCCAAATGGTCCACAGTTCAGTGCTACTGCACCAACTACACAGTCAGACGGAACGCCATTAGTAAACAATGACTTATGGATTGATACAAGCGATCTTGAAAACTATCCAAAACTTTACAGATACAACACAGCGGCAACATTGAGCTCAACTAACACATCTAACCAAGTTGCAGTCACTACAACAGGTGCGGCATTTGAACTTGTTGACAAATCAGATCAGACTACAGAAGATGGAATAGTTTTTGCAGATGCTAGAATGCAGACAACTGCAGAAAAAGCCGACTCAACTGACGCAAACACTGCCGGTCCATTCAGCACAATCAAGGANCTGTTAAGTGACGGATTCTTAGATCCTGATGCNCCAGATCCAAGTTTGTTCCCACAAGGTATATTACTTTGGAACACAAGGAGAAGTGGTTACAACGTCAAGGAATACAAAAACGATTACATCACTACTACGAAATATCCAGGAAGCGGATCAAGTGGTTTAGGTAACATCAGAGCAAGTAACGAAGCAGTTGGTGGATACTTCCCAGACAGGTGGGTGACTAAATCTAGCAACAACTCAGACGGTTCTGGATCTTTCGGCAGAAAAGCACAGAGAAAAGTAATTGTTGAGCAATTAAAATCAGAGATCGACACTAACCAAGCAATCAGAGAAGACCAAAGAGGCTTCAACGTTATTGCATGTCCTGGTTATCCTGAGTTGATACAAAACATGATTAACTTGAACACAGATAGAAATAACACAGCGTTTGTTGTTGGAGATACACCTTTCAGATTGCAAGGCAATGCCACAGCAATTACAAACTACGCAAACAACTCAGCCGGAGCACTAGACAACGGCGAAGATGGTCTTGTTAGTGCAAGTGATCACCTAGGCGTATTTTATCCGTCTGGTTTGACTACTGACAACACAGGAAAAACGATTGTTGTTCCACCATCACACATGATGATGAGAGTGTTGGCAAACAACGACAACATCGCTTTCCCATGGTTCGCACCATCAGGAACTAGAAGAGGTGTGGTTGATAATGCTACATCGGTTGGTTTCATTGATGCAAGTTCAGGAGAATTCGAAGCAATATCTGTAACGGAGTCAGTGAGAGATTCAATGCATGAAGTGAAAATAAATCCAATTACTTTCTTTGCAGGGGCAGGAATTGTAAACTTTGGAAACTTAACTAAAACGTCAGGAAGTTCGGCATTAGACAGAATTAACGTTTCAAGATTGGCAGTGTTCTTAAGAACGCAACTAGACTCGATCGCGAAACCATTCATATTCGAACCTAATGATGAGCTAACAAGAAATGAAATAAAACAAGCAGTTGAATCATTCTTGTTAGAATTAGTTGGACAAAGAGCATTGTTTGACTTCTTAGTAGTTTGTGATGACACTAACAACACACCTACAAGGATCGACAGAAACGAATTGTATGTTGATATAGCAATTGAGCCAGTTAAATCAGTTGAATTTATCTACATACCATTAAGAATCAAAAACACAGGAGAAATTGCAAAGTTAGGGAACTAATTTTGAATAAATAGGAGAAACAGATGGCAATATCAACTTTATCAAAATTTACAGTACCTTTAGCAAACGATCAAAGTTCAGCATCACAAGGCTTGTTGATGCCAAAACTACAATATCGTTTTAGAGCGATACTGGAAAATTTTGGNGTATCAACACCAAGATCAGAACTAACAAAACAANTAATGGACATCACAAGACCTAACTTGACTTTTGATAACGTAACACTAGATGTGTACAACTCAAGAGTATATGTTGCAGGTAAACACACTTGGGATCCAATAACAATTACGTTAAGAGATGACGTAAACAACTCAGTGTCCAAACTAGTTGGCGAACAGATACAGAAACAATT
>JGI25127J35165_1000350_pt1 | contig 14021 bp, 11 predicted proteins | sample ETNvirenome_2_30_FD_35165 | JGI IMG/M metagenome (IMG submission 35165) | reverse complement strand
TCTGCATCCTCTTTGTACTCTGACTCTGGCTTCCTAAGATCTACCCCTTTGATGGTGCTTAGGTTTACTAGATCATTGAACGTAGGCACTAGTTCGGGGTTAGCCTTCTCCCACTCACCCAATCTTTTAGCGGTAGCTTTTACTACGTCAGTTTGTTTCTTGATCTCCCCTTCTTGGTTACCGATCAATTTATGCAACTGTTCAAACTGAGGCAGGTTAAACAGCCCCGTACCTACCTGTGCCATCATTCGGCTGTTCATACCAAAGAATGCAGCGAAACCGCCTGCCTTGGGCAGTGAGTACATAGCATCCATGACGCTATCGTATATCTCTCGTGTAGGTTTAGTTTGCTGTGCTTTAGCAGCTATTCTGGATGCTTGAGTTGCACCCTTAACCATGCTCTCCACTGTGCCGTTAGTTACCGCCATAGACAGGACAGGGCCAACTTCGTCAAGCGAAGCTCTGCTAGGTGACAGTATTTTAGCTATCACTGCATCAGTCCTATCCAACATAGACTCTTTGTTCGGCTGGAACCCAAACAAGAAACGTCGTATCGAATCTATAATCTTTTGAAATACACTTCTTGTATCTTTAGCAACAGGCAGTAGGGCTAGTTTTTGTTGGAATGCAGGGTTACTAAACGCCTCTGCAACGAACTCAAATGGGTTTCTGGTGCCTTCTAAATCGCCTAATTCTTCTTTCGCTCGTTTATGAAGCTTTACTATTTCTTTTGTTAGCGGTGAATTCTTATTGGATAACTCTTTTAACGTAGCTGCGTGCGTCACTTCGTGCAGCAATGTAACTGTAGCTAGACCGTTGTTCTCGTCTAAGAACACAGTATTTGAAAGTTCTGGCGCTTTGTCTGTAGTGGGTATGTATATTGCCGCCGCTGCTTTTTCTTCTAGTAGCCCTCTTGTCTCCTCATCCCTAATCACCCTGTCAGTAAGCTCAGTCATCTGATCGCTAGATATGACTTGAACTTTTACGTCCCCAACACGGTCTCTTAACACCGATGCAGCTCGTTTTAACATTGGGTCAGATACAGTAAATCTAATAGCTTCTAAAGCCTCTCTTAGATCGCCTCTTCGCACTGCGGCTTCTGCTTTAGGGTCTAACGGCGTTCTAAACGTAATCATGTCCGGTATAGACAGAAGACCTTTACCTATGTCTCCATCTTTTTTAATAGCATCGTTTAGCTTCTTAATTCGCTCTGCTTGGTATTCCGCTATAGGGACATCTCTGACAGGGCTGGGTTCTTGTGCCTTTCTAATTTTGGCTTTTATGTAGGATTCTTCTGGGGCTACCTCTGTTTCTTCTGTAACTACCCCTGCCTCTTGGCCTTCGGGTGCGCCTACACCGTCTAGCTCGGCTTTTAATTGCTTGCTTTCTCTACCTTCTAGGCTAGTTTTAGTTTCTCTTACCCACTCGCTCGCTTGAGGTGATAGGTTTTGTTCAGCCCACCTAAGCGTAGCATCGGCATTAGTTTTACCTGTACCTTGTAAAAATTTAGCTACAATAGTTGCGTCTTTTAGTTCTTTTTGGGTTTTTTCTGCAACTATATTCTGGTTAGCAGTATCGGACAGGGCTAGGTATAAGCTGTCTACCGGACGACTCATCTTACCTAAAAATACCTGAGCCTTGGCTTTGTCTGTACCCGCTGCTTTTGTTCCAGCAGAAGGACGTTTTTCTTTAACTAAATTAAGTATCTTTTGGTTATCTTCAGCAGTAAGCGGGTCAGCACCGACTAAGTTCTCAAACTCGCCAGCGATAGTCTTTTCGATGCGCTTCTCACCACTTTCTTTTGCTTCTCTGAACCAAGCCTTAAAGTCAGTCTTTAGCTTCTGTACATCCGCTGCTTTTAATTCTTTTTCAGTGATACCTTTACTTATCTTACCGGGCACATCTATGATGACTTCATCAGGCAAATCTCTTTGCTCTATATTTGCCAACGCTGCGTCTATCTTTGCCTGCACGCGGGGGCCAGCCTTCTCTGCATACTCCTGTAGTTCTTTCCTTGGCCCCGGTCTGGTTAGATCTCTACCAATAAGCGACTTACCTATGGCAGAAGTGCGGGCAATCCCCAACATACCCAAAACATCTCTGTTTATAGGTTCACCTTCAACACGCGTTTCTTCGGCAACAGCTTCAGTGCGAGGTGTAATATCGCCTTCTTCGGATAGATAGACACGGAAGAATCTATCTTCACCTAGTTCCTGCTGCCTCTTTCTTACAAAACCTGCAACACCAAGAGTTTCTATCTCTTCGGCTACTTTCGGATCTTGTCTTGCCTCTTCGGTTATTCTTCCTGTAAGTGTTTTTGCTTGCGCCTTTCTCTCTTCTCGCGCAGCTATCTCTTCCTGAGTTGGCTCTATTGGTGTTAGTTCCCGGCGTTCAACAACCTCTGCGGTGTCCTCTTGAGTCACATCAGCTGCGCGGGGCTGTGCTCTTTCTCTAAACTCTTCTAATGTTTGTTCTTCTACAGTGACTGTTCCGTCTTTGTCTGTGACAGTCCTAGCAGCAACCTCTTTACCCTTTTCTGCGGTTACCTCTTCGACAGCCCTACTTAAATCTGCAGCACTTATATCGTCTAAACTAGCAGCCGCCTCTAAGTCTCCTTCGTCAATAATCTGCCCAGTAGTTTTGGCTGCGTTAGGAGCTTCTTGCTCTATCTGTTCTGGAGATTTATCACCTATGCGGCGTCCTTTGGTAAACAGATCGACAACAACCTGCACAATCGCACCTGCACCTGCACCGTACCCACCTGCGGGTATAAGACCTTCTGCTAGGTCTTGATCTATGTTGTACCCACTTTCGATGGCATTTTGGAGAAACTCAGCTACAACCTCCTGTGCGCCCTCAAACCCTGCTGTTCCAGCAGCCCGTCGTACTCGTTGTCCTAGATTATTTACATTTTCTGGGCCAAAAGTGTTTACCAACTTGTTAAGCGCAGGCATATCAACAAGTTTGACGAATCGGGAGATAGGTAGGATTTCGGTAAAACCGACTAAAATACCAAGGTTTCGGGCTTTACTTCTTTCTTCTTCGGTAGCGTCTTCTTCTCTAGCCCTTTCGCTTGCCTCACCAGCACCTAACGCGCCAGTAAGCAACGCACCTGTGCCTATTGCAGCACCTGTAAAGGGGAGTTTGGCTGCAGCTGCTATTGGGGCAGCTATACCTGCTATTGACCCTAATGCTTGTCCAAGGCCGTAAGTTATAGTGTCGGGATCACCGCCTTCGGGTGTGAGATCTCCAAAGAAAGATTTAATCTTATCTCTAGCAGCTAGTTCTTCCTCTTCTTCTAGTATAGAGGCTAAACCCAAAGAAGCTGTTTCGCCTGTACCTATAAATCCTGCACCAAAACCAGACGTAAGATCCTCTGCTATAGAGGTTTCTCTAGTGCCTGCTAAATCAAATCTAGCTTGTCTTAGCTCTTGCTCTAATTTTCTTCTTTCTTCATCGGGTCTAAAACTAAATAAACGCCCGGAGCCAAATTCAGACTCCCGTTTTCTGTTTACTAGACGAGCAATATCTTCCTTAGTAGAACCGGGGGGTATGTCTAAAGTTTCAGTAGACCCATCTGCAAGATATACAGTTTGGACAGGCACATTAAGTTCCCACACCAAGTATTTGTTGAGGACTTATAGGAGCTTTACGTGTACCTGCAAAGCCAGCTTCAATCCTTTTAATTATGGCGTCTTTTGTATTAAGCACACCCATCTTATTTAATGCAGCGTTTATAGCTGCATCAATAACTTGTTGCGCCTTCAACACTCTTTCTTGTTCTTTCGCACTAAGTTCTGCGCCTTCAGCTGCTTGGAGCATTAACACCCTTACGTCATCTGGTAATTTAGCTACTTCAGCCGCGTATACCGCAGCCTCCGCGTTTGTTATTTCACCGTAGAGTGCAAGCGCAGCGCTATAATCAAGCCTTTCATCCTTACGTAAACTTTCGTAGTTGTTTTGCAGTAACTCCAGCTTCTGGAACTGTTCTTGTATCCTGCTATCTTCTGATGCACGCAAGCGATCAGCATAACTATTTATAGACGCTAGATCTGACCTAGTTATATTTGATAAAGCTGTTTGTGCGTTACGTTTATCTAGTCTATCTAGCTGAAGTATCGCTAAACCTTTGTCCTCTGCATCTTTAATCATGGAAAGGTCAAACTCATGCACGGACTTATAGCCTGTTATCCTAGTTTGTGCAGCGTCTCTTGCTTCTTTTCTTTGAGCATCCTCTTCTTCTATCAAGCCTCTACTACCGCCACGTAGTATGCTTCCTATACCACCAGTGCCAATGTTGCTGAAGAACGCCATACGTCTTCTACGCCGCAGTTCTTCTGGATCAGCTTGTGTTTCTAAAACTGCTAGTTGTTCGTCGTATAAATCCTGCAGTCCTTGTGTTCTTTCTTCCGCCCCTATCTTATCTAGGTAACGCTGTGCCTCTGCGTCTCTTCGCTCTGTCATCTGCTCCGGTGTCATAGCAGCTTGAGCTTCAAGCGAACCTACTAGAGCAGGGCTTAAACTTTTAACACGAAGAGCTTGGTCTTGTGCAATACCTTGAAAGTCCGTTGCAGGACGCATTTTTATTTCAGCGGGTTTAGTAGGGTCTTCTTTTTCTTCGTCTTTTTTCGGTGGTAACGGTGGGCCTTGCAGTGGGGGTCTAACCTGTGAACCTCCAGCCTCTTCATCATCGTCGCCTGTAGAAGCAATAACTCCTGATCCTGTTACTGCTCCATAGCCTGCTATTCTATTTGGAGATATAGAACGATCTATTTTAGGGTCAAAGGGACGAGTCCCCTGTCTAAATTTTCCGGGGTCTGGCTTAGTAACAGCTCTTTTAGCAGCGCTTCCAACAGCCTGAGCAGCTTTCTTGCCTTTACCCACATAGTCTATTGCTTGGGCTGCTCTATATGCCGCCATCGCTCCTCTACCAAGAAGATTACCTAATACACCAACTCCCGGCACAAACAATAATCCTGCGGCAACAGCTTCTTCTGGATTATCTTGTACCCATTGGTAAATATTACTGAAAGCATCACCTATAAGACTTTTATCTTCTTCATCTTCTTTCATGCCCCCACCCTGATACCCAACAATGCCACCTTGTGCTGCCATCTGCGGCTGTCTCTGCATCATCTGCGGCATCTGGCTCATAACGCCCGATGCTTCTTGCATCTTGCCCTGCATGACTTGGCTTTCTAGCTGTTGTTTTACAGTGCCGGGGACTTGTTGCTGACTCATGGCAAGGCTGCGTTGTGCAGCGTCCATCTCAGACTTTACTTTTTGCAGTGCTAGTAGATATACAAGCTCTTTAGTTACTTTGTACCGCTTCTGTAATTCTTGAGGCGAGTACGCCGCAGCCAAATCGTCTACGCTAGTGCCAAACTCACTGGGTGCTGTAGGTGCTGTTATCATTCGTCGTCACCTCCCATACCAAATATAGCGGCAAGAATATCAGGTAGCCCGCCGCCAGATAAAATATTAGACAGTGTGCTGGGTTGTGCATATGAGTAAGACTGTGTAGCTAGTGGTAATGCACCACCAAGCAAGGACTGCATATACGTAGCTTGACGGTACGGAAAGTCCCTTTCTTCTTCAAACTGAGCTTTATCTGCTGCAACGCCTTCTCGTTCTACATCTCTTTGGATTCGACCTGCACCAAGTTGAGCACCTAACAGATCAAGACCATACCGATTAGCGGCATCTTGTGCTGCTCTTTCTCTGTCTTGCTCTACGTTAAACTGTCTTCTACCTGACTCAAACGCAGACGCATAGCCTTTACCTGTTATATCAGCTAAATTACGCTGTAATCTGTCATCTCGTTCTAAATCTGCAAGAGCCTGACGGGAGCCACCAAAAGCACCAGCTCTAGTAAATCTTCCTGCTTCCGCTTGTCTGCTTATTTCTGCTTGTCTACGCGCTTCTTCTAGTTGAGGGTTTAACACAGCTTGTAAGTACGGGTTCATAAACTCACCAACTACACCAGTGGCAGCAGGGGCATCTGCGCCTTCAGTAGTCATGGCGGGTGCGCCAGAAGCAGCAAACGTACCGGGGGTAAAAGCACCCATAGTAGATGCGCCAGCAGCATCTGTAGGTAATGCCAGCCCTGCTAATCCCGTAAACGCTGTGTCTTGTAACGCAGAAGTGCCAGCAGTAAGCGGCCCCATGTATGCTTCATATGGTTGCGCAGCAACAGCCTGACCTCTGCCAAGCATTTCAGTAACATACGGCCCTACATAAGTAGATAAAGCTGATTCTTGCCCAGTTTTTTGACCTGTTATGTCTTCTGCACCGTTGCTCATACCGTACCTCTTACAAAATCTTTAGGGTCTATTTCTTTACCCTGCTTTGCGTTACCTGTTCTTTCTTGCCTTATGTCGTTCATAAATTTATGTAAGAACGCGGCACCTGCGTTTGAGTTACCGTTACCAAGATGAGAGACCACATCAGCAGGTATGACAAACTCACCGTCACTCAAACGAACTTCATCCCTACCTACATTAGCCGGTACTTCATCTGCCATGCCATCAGTAGTGCCACTTAAATATCTGCCACCAGCCATCATAAATTTTTCTGTGTTTGGCCCTGCCATACCAACTTCTTTTTGGTCTTCTTCTTTCTTAGTTCCTGTAGGAGGTGGGCTATATGTGGGGTTTAAACCCGCGAGTCCTTGAGCTTGTGCAGCTGCAGCTGCTTGTGCTTGCTCAACCGTCATAGGAGTTGTTTCTGGTTTTTGAGCAAATATTGTGTCAGTAAAATACCGTCTACCACCTGCACCGGGACGACGGTTGGGGTCTTGCTCTATTGGCACACGCTGCCTAACTGCTTGGTACTCTGGTATGCTGCCTTGGTAGCCAACTACAGGGATGTTTTGGTCGTCAAAATTACCAAGTAAACCTGCTAAACCCATACCAAGATAAGACTTTATGGCCTCGGAGGAAGTAGCATCAGTTAAGATGTCTGTTCCTGCATCTAAGACATTATCTACTAAGTCGTCCCACCAACTCATCTTTTATCCCTCAGTATTCGTAAAAGATCATCCACAGTGCCTACCTCTTTATAGTTAGATATATTATCAGTATGTTGGCTAACAAGACCACCTCGTTTAAAGCCCATTGGTCTTGTTCGTTGCGGTGGTGTGCTTAAAGAAGGTAGGCCGAAAGGAGACCTATACTGCTCTATGGGTATGTACCTACCACTTATATCATAAACGTATTTAAGCTCTTCGGTAGGTTTGGATTCGACCTGCACTCGTCTGGGCTGTAGAAGCTGCATAAGCTGTTGACTACCAAATCCCGTGCCTGTACCTGTACCGCTGCCTTCACCAGCACCTTCTCCTGACCCTGTGCCTGTACCTGTGCCAGACCCTGTGCCGCCTCCTGTGCCTGTGCCTGTACCAGCACCTGTCCCTGTACCTTCACCTACATCACCGGGGTCACCTACATCACCAGCACCAGCACCGGGAGTATCAGAAACCTCTGTACCCGCACCCACAGCATCCGCATCACCTGCACCTGCACCTGTAGCATCAGCGTCACCCGTGCCTGTACCCGTAGCATCAGCGTCACCCGTGCCTGTACCCGTAGCATCAGCGTCACCCGTGCCTGTACCCGTAGCATCTGCAACGCTTGTGCCTGCTTCACCTGCTCCGGGCTGAGTTGTAGTTCCTGTTCCTGTTCCTGTTCCTGTGGCTGTCCCTGCACCGCCTGTAGCAACAGAAGGGTCTTCTGTTCCTGTGTCAGCTAACTCAGGGACACTTGAAGTTGGTTCTTGCTTGAAATAATCCACTAGACTTGCAACCCAAGAAATAGCAGCAAGGGGATCTGCACTAGAGACATCAGAAACATCTGGAGCAGGCGGGCCTTCGGGGAGTGTTTGATACTCTGCGGGGCCACCCGAAAGCCATTTATCTAGTTCCGTTTGCAACCCTTCTTTAACTTTAGGGTCTGTTTCTGCAGCAATAGCCTCTCTTAATTGAGCAGCTATAATATCTGTAGCTCCTGTTTCTTCGCCCTCTTCTCCTGCACCTTCACTACCGCCTCCACCAGCACCAGCACCAGCACCAGCACCAGCGCCCTCACCAGCACCGCCTCCACCGCTTCCACCAGCATCGGTTTCAGTCGTTTCTTCTATGACTTCTTCTTTTTCTGGATACTTGGGTGGCTCTTCTATTTCTAACGGTGGGTCTTCGGGCTTTTCAACTGGCTCGACCTCAGTAGTGACTTCTATAGGATCATCTGACTCTTCGTATTTAACCTCTGTAGCAGGCGCATCGGTTCCGTCTGAAGTAGTTACTACAGGTTTAGCTTCTTCTACAGGTTTAGCTTCTTCTACAGGTTTAGCAGCAGCCTCTTCAGCTGCCTCTATTAGCTCCTCTTTCTTCTCTCCTGTAGCCTCATCTATAGCTTCTTGTACTTCTTCTTGGCCCGCAGTTGTGTCTGCATAATCAGTGGTTTCTGGGTCATCATAACTAACCTCACCAGCACCATCTATGACATCAGAATACCCATCTTGTGCCTCTGATATACCTGCTTCTTTTGCCGCTGCCCGTGCTTCTGCCGCTGCTTTTGCTTCAGCCCTTGCCTCTATTATTTTGTTTCTAACCTCTGCCTCTGCTTCTCTCCTTGCTTGGGCTACAGCTTTTTTATACTCGTCTTCTGCATCTCGTTGAGCGCCTATTGCTGCTTTTTTTGCGTTTTCAAAATCCGCCTGTGCCACACTAGCTGCGGTTCGTGCTTGGTTTATTTCGTTTTGTGCGTCTAACTCAGCTTTATCTGCTCTTTTCTTTGCACTTCTATAAGCAAAACTAAACGGGCCATAACGACTACGTACATAATTAGCGTAAGCCTTTGCGCTATCTACTTTAGCGTTTTCTTCTTGTACTACGGTAGTTACATTATTTGTAGCGTCTTCTAATCCTGTTTCTGCTTCATCTACCGCAGTATTTGCAGCTATAACGTCTTCATTTTCATCTGGCGTAGCAACCGCATCAGCAGCAGCGTTTACAATCGCAGTAGCGTCTATCGTATCCGCTGGGTCTTCCTCTTCAGTCGTATCTGCACCAGTAGTGGCACCAGTAGTAAGGTTGTATATAACATTAGGATTAATTTCACCCTCTGGCCCTGCACCGGGGCCACTGTATACCCCTCCACCGGGTAGCCCACTAGCGCCTGTAGCCGATGCTAATGCTGCGTCTATAGCTGCTTTTGACTCCTTGTCTAAGTATTCTTCTGCGTAACTTGTGCCTTTTATAGCAGCTGCTAAAGTGCCTGCCGAATCAAAAGTTATACGACTAGCAATATCTGCTGGAACCCCCGCAGTGCTTAACAAAGTCTGAAAAGTGTTATTTATTGCACCTGCCATACCTTTAAATGTGGCGGGGGCGTTTTTTACTGCTGCTATTATTTTAGAGCTTGTTGTAGATAGGAACTGCCCCATTCCAGTTGAGCCAATATACTGAGCTGCCATTGGCCCCAGTATGGCAACACCTACAAAAGCTGCGAAAAAAGGAGCTACTTCTTTAAACCCTTCAAAAAAACTTTTTGATTGCGATATTTTAGGTCTGTGATAAGAGCCATACTGCCCTACACCGCCTAGTTGCGTGTAATACCCTTGGTCAGTGTTCATGTGCAGCACATTTTGCAGCCTGCCACCGTCCCGCTGTTCTTGGTAGTAAACAGGGGTTAAACCTAAATTTAACTCTAATTTTGTTCCGTCAGGTGTAGTAATAGAAGTAGGTATTTTGTTGTCTTCTATGTACGTTTTTATCTTTTTATTATGATCTTGCAGTGCTCTTGCGTAAGCATCAAAACTTGTATATATGGGGCCGGGAGTTTTCCTAAGCTCTTCTGATCTTAGCCTATCTGCCCCACTTGTTGTGCCAGTGTCGCTTCCAATACCTACACCTACTTTTATAGGGTCATACTTGGGCTGCATTGCGGCAAAAGTTTTTAACTGTGTAAGCTGGTCATTAGATAGAGAGGTATTGTTGTTACCATCAGTAACAATGTTTTGTTTTTGCCAATCTTCTAAACTAATATCACCATAGCTAACAAGATTACCCACCCCTGCAGGGGTCAGTCCATAATCGGATGCTCCCGATTCCTCAAACGAAGCCTCTGTGTACTCATCAGATATATTAGCTGTAATATTATCGAGGAGAGTCTTGCCTTCATCGCTATCGAAATATGCTTCTAGCTGTTCTTGTATTTGTTCTGCAGTGAGGGCCATCACGTAACCTCTAAGATACTGGCAACAACGTGCAGCCTATCAGCGGTAGCTGCTGTGACTTTTAATACCTCAGATTCTTGCACCACCAGCGGTGCCGTAAGCAGTTCTACTGTGGTGTTGGCACCTACCGCTTTAACCTTGAACAAGCTAAACACTGCTGAATCTGAATCGGTAATAGTTACAGTGATAGTATCAGCGTTACCTGAGTCTTCCGATACAATTATAGATTTAACAATAGCGGTAGTAGCTGTCGCGCAGGTATAAAGAGTAGTCGCCGCTGTACTCGTTAAATCTTTTTTAGCATTAACGTAAGTATTAGCCATTTCTACAACTAACTAAGAAACCAAGCGGTGGCTTGTGCAGTGTGTGACACAGATGCATCGCGTATACCTTTATCAAGCTGATTAAAATAAAGACGTAATGCGTTGTTTATTTGGTTAAATGCACTTTCATCATACTCTCTTGGCGGATCTGGTAAGACAGGTGCCCTAAAATCTATGTCATAACTTGTTTTATCTATCGCCATTACCTTCTCCCATCAGGGCGCATTTCTAAACGTGGTGACCCTAACTGCCATTTGACCCCGGCTTCACTAGATTCTATCTTTAATGCTAGCTGCCTGCCTCGTACCCGCAGGTCTAACCTAGAAGTGAACGCTTCGATAGGTGCAGTTGCTGTTCTAGTTATAGAGCCTGTATTTGTACCCCCTTCAGAAGCAGGAGAGTTACGCCCAGACCCAGAGTTTTGTGCTGCAAACAAAGACAACGTAGCACTAGGGCTATCTACGGTAGACCCATCAAACGTCACATCTGGATAGACCTTCTGTATAAACGCAAATTTATGTCCATCATCTAGGTCAAACTGTGCTGAAGTAATAAACGAACTAATACCTGCATTAGTGCCTGTTTCGTTATCATCTATGCCATCTTCGTGGTTGACCACGTTATTATTGTAAGTAGCGGCTAACGGAAAATCCCGTATGCCAGAATCTATCCACGCAGATCGGCTAAGATTACCGTAGTACCAAATGTTTTGTGCGTAGTTATATATAACGTACCTACTAGCAGTTGTAGAACCTGATGGGCAGTAGAACCACCATATCTCACTAAACGCTTCGTTAGTGCCTGCAAACACTTGGTCATATTGTTCTGTATTAAAATCATTAAATATGTAGCGTTTAACCGTGCAAGGTAGTGACTGTACACGACCATCGTACCGATAAAATCCGCCCACACCCATCCAATAAGCTACACCGTTTGCGTATGCCACAGCTCTTGTAGACGCGATAGATAAGTTTTCGCCCACTGTTTGTGATGACCACACCGCTGGAGCACCTACATACTGCAATGCGTACAGCGCAGAATCAGTCCAAACTAGTATTTCCTGTCGGCCTTGTACGGCGGTTATTATCTCAGATCCTTTGGACAACCTAAGATCACCTGCTTGATTTGTAGATGAAGGTGTCCAATTGACCGCGTTCTCTTGGTCAGACCAACGTAACAGCATGGGGTCTATATCTGTGCTGCCAAGCACATTTGTACCAAAACAAAACACAAACCGATTATCTGATACGAGCACAGTATTTACTTTTACAGGAACATTTGACGCATTAGTTTCGCTAGACAGTAAGACACCACGAGTGGTTAGTGCATCAGTTGCATCCCAAAAAAATAAATTACCCCCACGAGCAGCAAATATAAGATCTTCACCAAAATTAGATTGGGTCCACAAGCGAAGGGCATCAGTGGATGTTACACCTACACTCCATGTGCCAAGACCCCAACCAGCAGCACCCCAGCCTACAAGTGTTTCTGCTACTGCAGGGCCAGTATTTACTTGGTACGTAGCGGTTACAGAGCCGCCACCCGAAGCTGAAGAACTTGCGGCTTCACTAGCTGTTATGGTGTATGTGTTACCTGTTAAATACGTTATTTGAAACTCGCCGTTTAAAGTCAGCCCACCTACAGCAGAAGCGCCACTAAACGTAACAAAGTCATCGTTTATATACCCACCAGCAGCGTCCGTGACTGTAACTGTGGTCGATCCACTTACGGTAGTAAAAGGGTCTGTAAGCGATACAGCAGCGCGTATAGGGGTGATGTCGTAATACGTTCCACCCTGTTCTATGTAAAACTTTAGATTAGTGCCTACACCAAGCAGCTTTTGACTGCCTAGTGTCACCCAAGAAAACAAAGACCTAGCAATACCCAAAAACGAGTTGGTAGATATACGATTCCACCCACCTATCTTTTCTGGCATACCGGAACGAAATCTTATTTTGTCGCATTCGTACCAGCCGCCCTCACTTGTATAGCGAGTGTTTTCTCTATCTACTCCGGGCTTAAATACCATCTTTTGTAGTGGCATTACTGGTACTCTCCTGTTCGGATCATTTCAGTCACCTCTACGGCACGATTACCCACCTGTTGACTCCAGCGGCTGTCCATAAACTCGTCGGCTGCTATATCAAATTGCTCACGAGACATGGCTTCAATTGCTTTGATAAACCCACGCAGTCTTGTCTGACCCAGATTGAAACTTATGTCGATCATCGCATCCTGACGCGCTTCGTTAAGGGCAGGGAACCAGAAATAAGTGTCAGTTAATTCTTGTCGGACACGCTCTATGTCATTGTTCAAAAGGTAATCTATTTCGTCATCAGATAACCCAAGACCGGAATCAGCTATATTGCGGCCAACACCAATAGTTTCATAGCCAGCAGAGCACATATAAACTTTAGAGCGAACACCTTCATGGCGTTTTAGCATTTCGATTAATTGGGTCATTACTTCTCCCTACTCACGCCTCTAGTTTTTTCGTAGGATCTCATAGCGCCGAGACCCAACATTCCGGTCATAGTGGTCATCAACAGCGAGGGGTCTATCTCTGGAACTTNTACCCAGATACCTGCAATTGGTGCAATCAATACATGATACAGAAGACCCAGACTACAGCACCAACCAATCGAGGGACGCCACCCAGCTACAAATAAAGATTTATGAGCAGCTTCTACCTTGTTTACTTCTAGTTGCCCTTTGGCTAATTCATTCGCATGGCGCTCTGCTAAGGTACTCAACTCAAAGGCGATACGATTTTTCTCGTCCTTGTCTTCAATAACTTTGTCGAGCAAAGATGTAGCTGGGCCTATTAGTGAACTAAGTATGCTCATCGTTTTGCCATGTACGCTGTAGCACCAAAGTATAAACCCACAATGCTTGCCTGACTAAGAAATAACATATCGCTCAAGGAAGCCAAAGTGGACAAGCGAGACTCAGGTATGAAGGGCAAAAGTGGTAATATAGAGTAAACCACCATACTGCCAAGACTAACCCAAGCCATTCTTCGTTGACTGTCTGCTTTCTCTTCACGCAGTTCGATCTCAACAAGCTCTTGATTTCTTGCAAGTTCTTCATCGCTAACCGTCCCATCCCCATCAAGGTCATACTGAGCATAGCGCGATTTCGGTTCTAGCTTCTTAGGACTCATTGTCTTTACCTGCAATATACCCCGCACAAAGGCTGACAATGCCAATGATGGCGTGTTCCAACAACCTAATTACAGACTCGTCGGGTGGGCGGCTTTCAGTAATCGCTATGTAAAAATCGCCAATAACTATGGTCGCAAGCAGGAAGATCAGTCCTACAACCAAGATCATTACCATTTTAGCTTTCATTCTGTGTCTCTTTTCTTCGGATCACGAAACAATATCTTAGTGCCTGCGTCTGCGGTTGGTATCTCTCGTACTGCACAATAAGTGGTGAAAAATCGGTTGTTGCTCAGAAGCTGATTGA
>JGI25127J35165_1000349_pt1 | contig 14034 bp, 10 predicted proteins | sample ETNvirenome_2_30_FD_35165 | JGI IMG/M metagenome (IMG submission 35165) | reverse complement strand
AGGGCGTACAATCCTTTGTAACTACGAAACTGTTTACTTATGCTATGTACACCTACCTGAAGATGTAAACACGTTAGACGCATTCCTAACGCAAGCTGTAGTGCAGAACCTAGCTATTAAGCTATCAGTTCCTATGCAGCTCGATCAAGTAATGCAAAACAATTTGATTTCAGAATACAACAACGTAATACTTCCACAAGCCCGAAGCGTTGATACATTAGAAAACAAGTATTGGGAAATGGAAGAAAGCGACTTTTTACTTTCACGGTTTCATCAAGATACTAGATTCTAATGGCTATTAATTACACACAGGCGTTCAATGCGGGTGAAATATCTCGGAAGATGGATGGTCGTAATGACCTAGAGGTTTACAAAACTGGTTGTCGTGATCTTGACAACTTTTTTGTATTACCACAGGGCGGTGTAGAACGTAGAGCGGGTACAGAGTTTATCCAGTTTGCGGGTTCTGGAAATACACCAGACGGCACTAATCCAGCTCGTATGATTGAGTTTGATTTTTCTAGTGACATTCGTTTTGTTATAGAGCTAGGTACAAGTTACGCTAAAGTACATTACACAGATGACTCAGGTGTTGACCAAGTAGTTAATGTAACAGGAACCGTACCTGCTTATACTAGTACAGAACTACGACAGATTCAGTTTAACCGCAAGTACGATACATTAATTCTTACTTGTCCTACAAAAGAAACTCAAGTCTTAAAAAGAGCAACCATTACTCCTACATTTACTATTGAAGAAATTTCTTTTGTTTATCCTCCTTTGCAAGAAGTAAACATTACATCTACCACTATTGATGTTTCTACTTTAAATTCTGGAAATCAATATTCTGGTGTTGTAACTTTAACTCCAAGTTCAGAAATATTTTTTGCAGGTCACGTTGATTCACATTGGGCTATCGATCATATTCGTGCGGCAGATAAAAAAGAAATTACACTAAGCTCAAATGGAACAGCACAAAGTGACCCATTAGATGTTAGTTTTTCTAATTGGTCTTTTGAAACAGATGAAACTTGGAAAGGTTCTGTTGTTATACAAAGACGAATAGATGGTGGTAGTTTTATAGATTATGTTGTTATAGGTGATACTACTGGAGGTGTAGCAAGAAATTTTAAATATGCTTCTGATACACCAGAAGGTGCTAATACAGAAATAAGAATAAGTGTTGTAATAGCTACAAATACTATAAGTGCAAGTATAGAAGCAGAAAATGTTTATCATAAAGGTATAGTAAAAATTACAGCAGTAGATGAATCTGCAAATCCAAATACTGCAACAGCTACAATAGTATCACAAATACAAGGAGGTCAAGCTGACCCTGATGCTACCCTGCATTGGTCTGAAGGTGCTTTTTCTACCTATCGTGGGTTTTGCCCTGCTACAGAATTTTTTGAAAACAGACTATGGATGGCAGGTTCTAAAGATCAACCAGCAGATATTTTTGCTTCTGTGTTTGGTGAAATATTTAACTTCCTATCCGGTACACTATCAACTGATGCAATCAAGCGTACAATCGATTCACCAGAAGAACCGAAGTGGTTGGAAAGCAAACGATATTTATTCTTGGGTACAGCGGGTACAGCAGTATCTATTCGTTCGGCAGACCGTGACTCTTTAATTACACAAAACAACATTACTACGTTAGTAGAAAACGCATACGGCTCTGCTGCATTGCAAGCTGAAGTAGCTAACGATGTTATTGTATATGTGCAACGTGACGGACTAAAGGTGCGTGAGTTGGTTTATTCGCAGGGTGAAGATACCTTTGTTGGTAACGATCTTAACTTGATTAGTGAGGACATTACTGAGTCTGGTATTGTTGAAATGTTTGTTCAAAAACAACCTAACCAGTTTATTTGGTGCATAAAAGAAAACGGTGACGCTTGTGTGCTAACTTATGAGCGTGGGCAAAATGTTCGTGGGTGGGCAAGAATCGATACAGATGGTGAGTATTACAGTGCAGCATCTATTCACAATGGTGGCGAAGATATTGTATGGGCTTGTGTAAAACGAGATAGCAAGTACTGCATTGAGAAGTTTCATCCCCGCAAAGATTTAGATTGGTATGTAGATTCTGGTAAAAAACTGGACAGCGGCACAGCTAAATCTATTAGCTCTTCTGATATTACTACTGATATTGTTATAACAAGCAACTCACACGGATTTTCAAATGGTGACTTTGTAGAGCTTACTGGGACTATATCTAGCCAGTTAAACGAAACACCATATAGAGTATCTGATAGTACTACTAACACATTTAAAATAAAAGCAACAGATAACTCTGCATACATTCGATATAATACTCCTCAAAATATTATTGCAGATGGCTCAAGCATATACTCTGGAACTTGGGAGTTAGTTGATGGAGGTATACAATCTTGGCAAGAAGAAGTTATGGGAAATCCTGTAGGAGATGTTGTAAAATATCGTAGCTATAAATGGGTATTAAAAGATTCTGCTGAGGGATCAGAAATATTTTTATCTACAACTGATGGTCAAAGTTACCAATGGGATTTATTAGAAGGACAAACTGGCAATCAATACACTTTAAGCAGTAGTGTTTTAAATCCTTTAAATAGGATTAACATTCCGTGGTGGGAAGAGTCTCTTGGTTCAACTGTACTTAATAGTTATAACTTTAGCTTTGGCTCTGGTGCAACAGTACAAGCTGTTTACAATGAGATTACAGGGTTAAATCACCTTGAAGGAAAAACGGTTCAAGTTGTTGGAGATGGTTCGTTTATAGAAGAAGCTACAGTATCCAGCAATAAAATTACAACAACAGATTATTATAGTACTTTACTTGTTGGATTGCCCTACACTTCTACGTTGCGTCCTATGCCTATCGAGCCAGCGTTGTATCAAAAGTTATCACAAAGCCGAGTCAAAGCTATAGCTAAGATTATTGTTCGGTTTTTTAAGACTAAGGGTGCTAAGGTTGGTGAAGCTGGGAGGCAACTAACAACATTCCCCGTAGCAGATACACAAGATTCATCCGGACAGGTTATTGATTTGAAAACTGGACAACAGAGATTCTTTGTGGGGTCAGATTATGAGCGTGAAAAACTAATAGAAGTGCGGCAAGACTTACCATACCCAATGACGGTATTAAGCATAGCAACGCACGTTAATGCGGAGGGTGCGTAATGGCGGCAGAAGCGGTAGCGGGAACAAAAGCGGCAGGTGCATTTAGTCCTGTAGGATTAGGAGTAATGGCGGCTACTTCATTAATTGGAGGTTTATTTGGAAGAAGTGCTGCTAAAAAACAAGCTAGAAAAGCTAAGCAGATTGGTGAGTACAACGCTAAAGTTGCGATGATACAATCTGAAGCTGAACAGGATGCAATAGAATTTACATCTAAAAGATTAATGAAACAACAACGTGAGTTTAAAAGTACTCAACGTATGAGTATTGCAGCTAGAGGTGGATTAGTATTTGGAACTGACTTGCTAAGTTTAATTGAATCTGCTAAAGAAATGCAACTTGATTTGTTAGAGTTAGAACGTCAACAAGATATTGCACGAATTAGCGGGGAAACACAGGCACAAATGGCTAGAATGGGAGCAGAGGCACAGGCATCAGCATATAAAGCACAAGGTCGTCAGGCTATGATTGGTGGCGTATTGGGTGCAGCAAATGCGTTATCTTAGATGGGAGGAAAATAATGGCTATTTCACTTAAAAAATATGACAGACAAGTAGGGGTGTCGGCTCAAACTGGAACTCAAGCTATTAGCGGTGCAACAGCTAGTGCAATGATTCAAGCTGCTGGTGCTGATGCTCAAACTTTAGCAACGGTTGCTGGAGCGGCTGGTGATGTATTTGATGTTTTTCAAAAACAAAAAGAGGCTATTAGAAAAGAAACAGAAGAAATACAAAGCAAAAACGAAGTGCAAAAGTTTAATGTTGAATATACTAATATGCAAACAGCACTTAAAGATTCATTAAAAGATGTTAAAAATGAAGAAGAAGCAAATGCGTTAATTAATACCTTTACTCAAGATGTAAATAAACTTGTTGATAGCAATACATATCTTCCGCAATCTATGCAGGATATTAATTATTCAAGAATAGGGGAAGATAAAAGATTTGATATAGAAGCTATTGCGGCAGTAGGTGCTAATAATACTTTAGAAAGAATTAATACTTTAGAACTTATAAGAGCAGAATCCGAAACAGGTGCAAGAACCGAAGCTGAATTTAATACAGCAACAGATGAACTCATTGGTCTTTCAAAAGAGTACACTCCAGCTTGGGCTACTAAACAAAAGGCAGACTTTAGTAATAACTTAAATAAAAATTTAACTTTTCAAAAATTAACAGTAGATATGAATAATGACCCTTCAAGAGTTATTCAAATATTAACAGAACAAAGAGAAGGAAAAGAACCAGAAGGTTCTTATAATGGTTTAGATGAAGGAGAATTAAAAGTAGCTTTAAATGAAGCTAGGCAGGTTTTAGGTAGACAACAAAATCAACAAGCAACAGAATTCTTTTTAAATAAAAATTATCAAAATCTTTTAGTATCCGAACAAATAGCTTCAGTAGAAATAGCTATAGCTAATAATAATTTGCCTGAAAAACAGGGATTAGCTGAAATAAATAGATTAAAAAATAATATTCCTTTAGAGGGGAAGCATATAACAGAACTTCAACGAGCTAAAGAAGATATTAGATCAGCTTTTATTAATAATAAAGAAGATCAAATATCTACTATTATTGATAAATATACGTCTGATCCTGATTTACCACCTCAATTTATGAGTCAATTAATGAGTTATGCTTTAAATAAAACTTTAATAACAGAAAGATATGAAAATCCAAATTATAAAGATGTTATGGCAGTTTTTGAAGCATCGTTAAGTACAGATATAGCGAAAGGAGAGTTAATAACTAGTCCTAATTTTATTATGAATTTGGGAAGTAAAATAATGGGAGAAGCAGTCTGGGGAGATATGAATACAACAGAAAGAAAAGAGTTTGTTGCAGAACTTTCTAGGTATGCTATGTCTGATTTTCAAAACGCTATGGAAATTTGGGTTAGTAGTCAACCTAAAATGCCTTCGAGACAAGAAGTTAGAAAAAGAGCAATGACTGAAATGAATCGTGTTAGAGAAAAATATAACACAGAAAGTATTGCTTCTTTAATTGATGAGTATAATTTATTAGATGAACCTGTAGTTGAACCTGTGGTTGAACCTGTAGGTGAAACAAAAAATTGGAATGATTTAAAGGATTAAATAATGGCTATTAGAGATATAAGACTTCCTAATGGTTCTGTAATTAAAAATGTTCCTGAAGGCACTTCTAAAGAAGAAATTAAAAGAAAAGCTATTCTTAATGGTTTAGCTAATGAAGAAGATTTTAATATATTAAAAAAACCTGCGGTTGAACCTGTAGTTGAGCCTAAAGTTGAACCTGTGGTTGAACCTGTGGTTGAGCCTGTAGATAAAGAAGAATTTAATTTATCCTCTTTTATATTAAAAGAAAAAGATGATAATGTAGATTTTACAGCCTTTCCTCAATTAAAAGAAGTTTACAATAAAGAACAAGTAAAACAAATGCCTAGTATGCAACAATTTACTGAAGAAGAACGTGAAGTTGTTGCTGACATAATAGAAACTTCTTTTCTTGGCAATGCGGCGGCAGGTGAATTTTTAGAAGATCAAGTATCTGATAGAACTCCTTTAGCTATAGGTATTGGTTTTGGTAAAGCTATATTTGGTGGAGTAGGTGGATTAGCTGATTTAATTGGTGCAGAAGAAGATAATTATTTTAATAAAAAAGTTCAACAATTTGAAGCAATTCAACAACAAGGTTTAAATGAAGCTTTATTAGAAGGTGACAAAAATAAATTTTATCAACGAACTATTAAAAAGGGAGTTGGTGATATTGCAGGCAATTTTATTTTAATAGGTAAAATGATGCAAGCTGCAAACTTTTTGCTTAAAGGAAAAAAACTTTCTATTATAGCAAAAGGTAAATCTTATAAAGAATTATTTAAAATAACATCATTACGTTCTGGTTTTATGGGTGCTTATACTTATTTAACTACTACTGGCGATCAAGAAACTAGACTTAAAAATGCAGCCATAATGGGTGGTCTTTCTATGACACCTGCTTTTACTTCTTTATCAAAAACAAATTTTAGAGCTATTATAAAAGATATAGGTGCTAATGCTACAGGGTCTTTAGTTTTTAGATGGAAAGATGCACAAGAAAAAGCAAGATTAATGGCTGTTCAAGTTGCTGGAGAAAATGCTACTGAAGAAGAAATATTTGAAATAGAAAAACAATTTTTAATGTCAGAAGGAATACAACTATTTACTGCTGATGTTGTGTTTGGTGTTATGACTAGGCGTGTTCAAACTAATGTAAAACTTCCTGAATATTTACCTGTAGTTGGTGGGTTTGAATTTATGCCAGCGCCTAAAGCAAAAGGTGTAAAAGTAACAAAACAAGAACGGCAAAAGGCAATTAAAGAAGTTGAGGATAATCCTGTATTAAAAACAAGTGAAGATATAGCTAAAACAATTTATGAAAAAGGTTCTACAGATGCAGAGCTTGCACCTCAAAAAGTATCTACAGATATATTAAATTTAGAAACAGCATCATATAATCAAATTAGAGCAGAAGCAAAATCTTTAGGAATAAAAGCTGGTGGATCAGGTGTTACTAAAGAAAAATTAATTGTTGATATTAGTAATGCTAGAAAAAAAGCAGCAAAAGTAGAAGCAAAAGAAATTAAAACAAGTTCTAATAAAATTGAATCAGAAAACAGAAAAGAAATTTATAAAAGCGTTGAAGCTAATTTACCAAAAAAACAACCTAAAAAAATAGAAGTTATTGATAGACCTGAAACAGGCGTAAAAGGTGTTGTTAGAAATTTAGTAAGTCAAGGAAGAAAATTTGTTACTATAGATAATATTGTAGATTTACTTGACGGAACTAAAGGTAAGTATGGTGGTAAATTGTATAATTCTGTTGTTACTCGTAGAAGAGAAGGAAGATCAACTGCTTTAAAAAATACTCAAGCAAGAATAGGTGCATTTAATAATTTATTAAAAAATCTTAAATTTACAGCAAGAGATTTAAGTAAACGGGTTTCTTTTTATAAAGGGTATCAAAAATTATCTTTATCTGAATTAGCGGGTATATATGCTAAATCAAAACAAAAGGGTGGTTATGATGCTATTCTTAATGGAAACTTTAAAAAAGATACTAATGCTTTAAATGCAGCAATAAAATATGTTGAAGATAATGTTAATTTAAAAAAAATAGCTGATTTTATTATAGCAGATTATGCAGCTCATAGACCTAGATTAGCCGAAGCTTATGCTAGATATACAGGAAAAGTGTTAGCTAAAATTGATTATTATACTCCTTTATTTAGACAAGACGCAGAATTTAAACGTGGATCAGATGATATACACGATATGTTTTCTGGCAAAAAAAATGATAATAATAATGGTATAGCAAATCCATTTACTAAAGAACGTGTTAAGTCAAACGCAAAAGTAAATCTTGATTTATTTGGTGAATATAAACGTATGGTAGATATGCAAGAACATTATATGACGCAATATGATGTTGTAAAAACATTACGAGGTTTAGCTACAAACAAAACAACAGCTCCTTTAATTAAAAAAGCTTACGGAAATTCTATATTAGAAGAATTAAAATCTCACGCAGATGTAGTAGCTAATCCTAATTTAGGTTATACTATAGGAAATAAATTAAGCAGAGGATTAAGAAAAAATGTTTCTACTGCTTATTTAGCATATAACTTTAAAACAGTTTTAAAACAGATTCCATCTTACTTTAGATATATGGAAGAACTAGGTGGTGGTGCAGAAGGTTTTACTAGATTAATGGTTTCTTTTGCCGAATCAACTGTAAACCCGGAAATAAGAAAATTTATTTTATCTAATGATCCTGTATTAAAACAAAATACAATCGATAGTATTCTTAATGATTTTAGAAATAAAAATCCTAAATTATTTCAAAAAATATTAGATGATGGTGCTATGCTTGGTTTTAAAGCTATTATGAGAATGGACTTAGAGGTAAAGGTTGCAGGTTCTTATGCTGTATATAAAAAAGCAAGAGCTGATGGAAAAACTAAAGAGCAAGCTTTAAATTTAGCAAGAGATGCTACATCAAGAACACAGCCTACAAGTTTACCAGAAGAGTTACCAAGTATATATAGAAACGAAGGAGCTAGATGGTTTCTTATGTTTACAAACCAGTTAGTAAAAAATACTAATGCTCTTTTTGTTAGATACCCACGTTTAGCAAAAAACTTTAAAGACGCAGAATCCAGAGAAAAGGCAGCAACACTTTTAACATCATTAGGTTTATCTGGTATGGGTATATGGATTATAGACAATGATTTAAAACTACCTGAAAGTCCAGAAGAACTTGCTGATGCTGCCCTTCAATTAATACTTACAGCAGGAACACCCTTGGGAAATGTAGCTAACCAAACAAGAAAAGGATATGAATATGAAATTCCTGTTATTGCGGGAGCTAAAGCTGCTACACAAACTTTTTCTAAAGCTATTAAGGGTGAAGAACTTAAATGGCGTGATTTTGAAGATGGATTAGCATTAGCTGGGTATCCAGTAACGCTTTCAAATAGAATTAGAAATGCTGCTGAAACTGGAAATCCATTAGAAATACTTGGAATATCTGAAGATAATGAGCCTATTAATATAGATTTAGGAATGAAATATAATTAAAAGAAAAATAATCTTGACATTAATATAAAGAGTTTAATATAACAACAAGCGAGGTTTGGTTATGGCATTGTCTGGTACAACAAATAAACAGAGTTTTTCCCCAGCAGCGGGAACAACATCTTTGACATCTAGTTTACCTTTTTTCGATACAGTTCTGGCTGGTGATTCGGGTACAACTAAGAAGTTTGGTGACATCAAGGTTGCCAGAGAAACATCTGCTGGTGTGATCACACAGCTTACTCCCACATCAGGCGTGGTCGGTGCTGATAACTTTAAGATCGCAGCAACCAATGGCGACCCAGCACAGGGTTGCACAGTAACAATCGCTAGTTCTACTGCTGGTGACAAGTACACAGTCGAGCGTGACGTTGCATACACTCAAGAGTACGACCTACAGGAAGGTGCAACCATCGACCCCACAGCGTTGAACAAAGCGTTTGACCGGGTTGTAGCACAGAACCAACAGCAGAATGACGAGTTCAGTCGCTCAATTACATTCCCTGTAACCGATGCGGACACTACCACATATAACGTGGACTCATCTGCCACAGATCGTGCTGGTAAGATTTTAGGATTTGACTCCAATGGTAGCATAACAGAGCTTGCACAGATTCAAGGTTCTGCATCCGTTGATACTAGCCGTGGCTTGCAACTTGTTAACAATCAAGTAGGCGTTAAGGATGATGGCATTACCAACTCTCTTATAGCTGATGATGCGGTAGATACAGCACAGATTGCTAATGACGCTGTTGAACAAGCCCAGATTGCAGACAATGCGGTAGGTACAGCACAGGTTGCTGATAGTGCTATCACTAAGGCTAAGATTGAAAACGTGACTAATATGCGTGTATTGGGTAACACAAGTGGCTCTACTACGGCACCACAAGAAGTTGTTGTTAATGACGAAGATAATATGGTTTCTGATAGTCCAACTGCTCTTGCTACACAGCAATCAATTAAAGCGTATACAGATACTATAGTAAATGCTAGGGCGGCAGACCCATTAAGAGGATATAATAATTTAAGTCATTCAACTACTAACAATACAATATTTGAAAATAATACAGGTAGACCATTGTTTGTTTCTTTTGGGTTACACTCAAGTAATGATATCAGTCAGCTCGATTTAAATATAAGTACAAATAGTGATATGAGTAGCAGCATTTTGATTAGTCAATTTATGATTTTAAGTGATTCTTCAGGAGATTCAGAGGCAACCGTTAGCGGTATTGTTCCTGCTAATTATTATTGGAGAGTAACTTATTCCTCAACAGATCAATCAAATATGCACCATAGAAGTTTTCAATTATAACATAAAGGTAAGGTAAGGTATGATAGATATAATGTTAGCACAAGACAGATACAATAATAATATGCAGTATGCACATTTGAATGTATCACAAGCACAAAACTTAGCAGCCGCATCTACAACTATATGGGATGCAGGTAGTGATCGTCACGTTGTAATCACACCAACAGCAGCAGATGCNTATGTATCGGTAACACCTAATGGGACATCTACTGTTCCTGATGGGACTGGNACTGGTTACAGCCTCGGCAAGCTAATTACATTTGGGAGTTCTTACACTACTATTGTTCGTGCAGGTGAGCGTATTGCTACCTCTGCGATAATTAATGTGGTGTCAATCGGAGAAGTGTAATGAACTTTGGTTCGTTTGGAGCGGGCTTCGGTTCATTCGGTGCTGGTGTTGGAGGGTTATTGCCTTCCTTCACCAACATAACGTCTTGGCTTAAAGCACCTACGGCAGATGGCAAAACGCTTGCAAACAGCAAGGGTACGGATGCTAACCTGACTGGTGTCAACTGCCTCGACTTTGATGGTACAAATGATTTTGTTTCTTTTAGTGTAGGTGGTTTTAACACAAGTGCATTTACAGTTAGCTTTGTTTATGAAGCTCCCTCTACTCTTGTAAATGATGATGACATATTATCTCAGTCAGCAGGATCAGGCACAGGCAGAGGATGGCTTCGTGTAATGGCTAATGGCTCTATTAAAACTTTTCTTCACGGAAAAGGAGGTGCGTTAGTAGCTGATGCAGGGTCAATATCCGCAGATACAAAATATGAATTATCTTTTGCATATAACGGCTCTAACTCAATCCAACTAACTATTAATGGTGTTGCTGAATCTGCGTTATCTGTCAGCTCAGAAGATTCAGAAGCTACTGGTGATCTTAATTTAATGAAAGGTCATACTTCTGGAACAACTACTTGTGCGGCAGGAAAAGTGTCAAACTTTAAAGTTGTTGTTGGTCTTGATACTTTAGTACACGCACCATTAGCAGAAGGCTCTGGCACTAAAGCATACGATGTAAGCGGTAATGGACATCACGGAGTAATAACAACTGCTACTTGGACTACACTTAACGGAGTCGAGTCTTGGAATCACGAGTATGGTTTTGATACAGATATACTTAAAGGTTACGAAGGTTATTGGGATTTAACTTCTAGCGCTAGTGGTGCTTGGACAATAAATGAATCTAATCTTACATTAACAGGTAACACAGGAACTTCTAGCAGAATTAGGCAAGTTGTTGATGGGTTAGTTTCTGGCGACACCTTGGTTGTATCTGGTACTATAGTGCAAACAGGGGGAGCTGGCTCTGATGCTGATGTAGCTATATCATCAAGCTCGGCAGGATGGTCTGAAGGGTCTGTATTCTTAGGCGGTGAAATAGGTACATACACTTTTTCTACTACTCTTAATGCTACTTCAAGCACTTGTGATATTCAACTTATTGTACTTAATGGTGCTAATGTAGTTATTAGTGACCTTAAGTTTACTGTTGTTAAAAAAATACCCGCACTCAACACCAAAACTAAACAGGTTGCTACCTTTGATGGTGCGGCTGACGAGATAAACACAGGTTACAACCCTAGCGGTGACTTAATAATAGATGCTAGAATAAAGGCAGATACTGTTACTGGTACAAGAACTATTCATCAATGTAATGGAAATGCAGGATACTTTTTTAGAATTAACGATGGAGAATGGCAGTTATATGCTGGGAATGGTTATGTGTTTTCAGCTAGTACAGGAATAGACCCTGCAACAGAAACATTATATGATACTCGTGTAGAATATACAGCATCATCAAACGCTTGGGTAGTTAAAGTGAAGGTTGCAACAGATAGCACATACACTACTGTAGGAAGCGGCACAAGAACTCCTACATTTAGTTCAGCTAATCTTATATTAGGACAAAAAGGAGGTACTGGATATTTCGACGGAGAATTTCACTCCTTTAAAATAACTGATGGTGGTACTACTAAAGCTGAATATGACTTCCAAAGCGACATTGGTACAACCACAGTACAGGATTTATCTACTAACAACAATGACGGCACAGTCACAGTAGGTTCTGGTGCTACAGCAACATTCTGGGGTACTCGTGTAGCAGACACAGCAGGTTCGCTTGTGAGTGCAGACTACGCCACAGGTAACACAACTATTAGCAATCCCGCAGGGTTTGTTCACAACGGCTCTGAGTGCGGTGTAGCTATGGTTACTAACAGTTTAACCTCAGCACAGTTGTTTGCTATCAACAATGCAACTGCAACAGAAACATTTGTTCGTAAAGACAATGGCAACATTGTTCAGATACTAGACTACTCTAGTGCATTAACAGGTGATGATTTAACAAGGACTAGAAGTTATGTTGGATGAAGAAGTAGTTGAGCCACACAAGTACGATAAGTTTCTCCACACCAATGGGGTAGCTTACGCATTCCTAGAAGTACCAGTAGATTTTCTCAATCAACAAATGCCTGACTATGCTAACTGGGCTGTAGAAGAAGTTGATGAGGAAGGCAACCCAACTGAGTACAAGACACTAGGTGAGTACACGATAGGTCAGGTTCTATCGATAGACGGCACTACAGTTGTTATTACACTNGCGGCAATGCAAGCGGCAACCTACCGCACACCCGCTATAACNTANGATGATATGCAGGATTGGGAAGACTGGCTCGGATTACACGGATATACTATTGATGACTGGTTAACCATAGAGGAACGGAATTCTTTGTTAGCTACTGAGGCTTATGGATTGGGAGATGAGTGATAAAGGTAAGAAGGTAAGATTTGAAGGTGTAATGTACACCGATGGAGAGACTTATGAAGTTAAAAGCGAAACTAAATCAAGTGGTGGCAAAGGCAAGATCATTGAGTCAGAAGCTGGTAACCAAGTTACAACAACTGTGGCAACCGAAACTGTATCTCAAGCAGGTCAAAGCGTTGTTCAAGCGGTAGTAGCACAAGCCCAGAGTATGGGTGCTAGTGGTCTGGTCGCAATGGGTAGTGCGGGTGCGTTTCAGGCTAACCACATATTTGATAACTCGCACGAAGTATTTGAAGTAGCAAGACCGATGGTGGCAGAGTTCGTTGATACTGGGACGATAACGCCACCAGAAACATCTAAGTATGCGGGTGAGGTTATACCTACCACTCAGTCGTTTGTTGGGGTAAAGGTAGGAGAGGCTAGGAAGCAAGCCATAGCGGAGAAAGCAGAAGCTAAAGCTATACAGCAGGAAGTTAAACAAGCCGCACAAGTTATGAAAGAAGTAGCTAAAGCATCTGAAGAAACAAAAGAAAAGCAGGTAGAGGCAGAACAAAAAGAAGCTAAAGCGGAGGCAAGAGAAGAAGCGGTTAAGGAGTTAGGTGAAGAGAAAGTAAAAGAGATTGAGGAAAAGTTAAACGAACCAATACCTACTCCAGAGCCACCAACACCTGATCAACAGAATTCAATACGAGAAACATTTAGAAATTTATTTAACAGAGACGATGAAAATACGGACGCAACACCGATATGATCTACATAGAAATAATTTGGGAGGCAATCAAGGGTAATATGCTTGCGGTAGGAATAGGAATTATAGGACTCCTAGCTACCATTAGTATGTTTATGCCTGAGGACTCCAAGCTATATAAAATAATTAACTTCTTTAGTAAAAAGTGAGACGATGAAAAAGATACTACTAATATGTTTAATGTGCTGTGCGGCTTATGCTGATTACATTTATGACTTAACAGCTACGCTTACCCCAAGCTCAATGGTCACTATCGAACAACAACCACACTTCTATCAGATGTATCACTTAGTGGCAGATGGCGAGGCTACTGTAACCTTTACCAACCACGATGCCGACCTTGTATCACCCACCGATCAAGGAGAATACAGCGACCCTTATCTGTACCTTTACATCCTAGAAGAAATAAACTTCGGTAACATCAACTCATTCTCTAGAGCGTATGT
>JGI25127J35165_1000337_pt1 | contig 14356 bp, 9 predicted proteins | sample ETNvirenome_2_30_FD_35165 | JGI IMG/M metagenome (IMG submission 35165) | reverse complement strand
TCGGCGGTATTCGTAGTGCAGGGTATCAAAGTGCACGCGATGCAGCGATGAATGAGTTTGGTCGTTCGAGAGCAGCTCAAGCTGGGGCAGCAGGATTAACTTCTGGGTTAGGCGCACAAAGTGGCGCAGCTCAAACAGGACTTTCTTCGTTATTAAGCGGTTTAGGTGCCCAACGATATGGCGCTGGAATGGGAACAGCAGGCGCTTTAACTGGTGCTGGTTCGCAACTATATGGTTTTGGTTCTGGTACAGCGGGACAATTACAAGGGTTAACAGGGCAATTATCTGGAGCACAAACAGGGGCTGCAGGTGCAATGCAAGGGTTAGCGGGTGCTCAACAAGGTTTCCGACAAGGCGATATTGGTTCGATGATGAACGTCGGCGCGATGAACCGCGCTAGAAACCAAGCGTTAATGGATTTAAATTATCAAAACTTCGTTGGGCAATATAATATGCCGCAACAACTAGCTTCTGGTTTTGCTAATTTCTTAACAGGTGCTGGCCCTCTAGCTGGAGGCACTGGTTATTCTGGAGCTGCTAATGTAAACCCGTATGGGGCTACTACTGGGTATAGCACTTTCGGGATGCAAGACGGTGGTGCGACAGGAGAAGTAGAAGAAGGGCCGAGAGGCGGTATCAACACTCCTTTCCAAATGCTGGAGCTGTTCGGCGTTGAGCAAGAAACTATTGACGATTTAGCGATGCAAGCTGGCGATATGCCGAAAGGTTTAGTAGATCTAATAATCAAATACGGTCAACAAGCTAGAGACGCTGGAATAATGGAAGAGCCTGAGAAAAAAGAAGACGGAGGCCGTACCCTTCCAAATAAAGGGTTAGCAGCTTTAGCTAAAAAAGCACCTGAAGTCGTTAGAAAAATGGGTTTCCAAGTACCTCAAAAAAGACAGATGGGCGGGTTAGTAAACCCACGGTTCCCGATGGCTTCGCGTAAATTAGGAGCGTAGCATGGCTAACGGTCGAGGTAATTTCGGTTTTAATATCGGCGGCGGTGGCGGGGGTATTGCTAATTTAGTTCAGGCACCTAAAGTTACGCCTGTACGCTCAGTTCAATTTGCTCCGACGCCTCGTCCACAAATACAACGCGACGAAAAAGACCCTAAAAAACAGATTCTTGGTGCGTTGTTAGGCGCGTCTTCGCCGTTTTTAGCTGAAGCGGGACTCGCGGGGCTGGCAAAAATCCCAGGTTTGGAAGATAAGTTATTTAAATCAGACCCTGCTGTTAGAGAAGAATTTGGAATTGTTGATCCGACTACCGGCACAGCTACCCCTACTGATCCTTATTTAGCAGAACAAACAAAACTACGTCAAAGAGTAGAGGCTGCTTTACCGTCAACAAAACTACCTCGACAAAAAACTACATTAGGGAAAGGTCTTAGTGAACTTCTAACTTTTGCTCCTGCATTAGCTTTCGCAGACGAAGACGACGGCTCTGTTGCCTCTTTTATCTCTGCTGCACAATCAGGTAGGAAATTAGAAGGGGCTTTAGATCAAGAAAGACTTAAAGCGTATTTAGCAAGAGAGACTGCGCGAGGTCAAAAATTAGCAGACGTAGGTGATTTTACCCGTAAGATTTCATATAGTGCAGTGCTACAAGACGATGGCACGTTTGCACCAATTAAGCGTACTGCTTTAATCTCCCCTGATAAATCTACCCGTTATGTTCTTAGTCAAGGGAACGACGCTGTTGATTTCGTTATTGGAGAAGATGGCTCACAAGTAACTGTTCCTAAAGGACAATACTTTATTCGCGATTCGCTTACTTTAGACGATAACGATCCTGGGAAACCAGAAGATGTGAAATTATATGATACTAACAGCGGTCAAATCGCCTACGGAATTGTACAATATGCTCAAACTCCTTCAGGTCGTCTACCTCGTATTTTACTTAAAGATCCTCGTAACCGTCGAGGGGATGATGAACAAACAACAGCTGAATCATTAAGACAAGAGTTCGGTGATAATTGGGTTCCTTACGATCAAGAACTCGCGCAATTAGATGCGCGTGAAAAAGGTGATCCGCAATTAGTTAAGAAATTTGACGCAAGGATGGATCGTGAAGTATCTACGTTTGAAGTAGCTAATATCGCGTCTACGATTATTCCTATTGCAATGGAAGCGGAAACAAAACCTGAGCTTTTAACTGACGCTGGTGCACTTCCTGGATTTTTTGATAGAGTTCGTAAAGAAATAAACTCTGTCTACAATGTATTTAATGCTTCAGGGAATCCTGTACGCAATGTAATTTATAATAGTGCTGCAGATGCCCAATCCGCAGCGAGTATGAGTAATCTTTTATTGGCTGCAAATAACTTTAGTCAAATACAAAGTAACTCTAATGTGACACAAGCAGATATAGACGCTGCTAGAGATCAATTAGTTTCTGCATTAAAAGTTGTTCAAACCCGAGCTAAAGAACAAGGGGCTACTGGTTCATTTATTGATATGGATTTAGAAGGAGCAGGATTCCAAGATCTTATTGAAAAGCGAGGTCTATTAGCTGCGGGTCAATTACGGCTTGCTTACGCTGCAGCAGCAGCAGATGGCCAAACAGGTACTTCTTTATCCGATAGAGACGTTACAAACTTCCTTTCTCAGTTAGGTTTTGGCGATACTAACGCTAAACTTATCGGTAAAAAGATAACTAATTTCGTTGTTGGTCGTTTTCAAACATTCGATGAACGAGAGTTTAGAAATCTATCTAATAACGCTAGAAATCATACGGATATAGACGTTAGAGAAACAGACAATTATTTATCAGGTACGTTCGGAGTAAGTCGTTCTGATTTAAATGCGCTCCGAGATACAGAACGCTCTCAAGAAGATAAAGAAAAGGTTGCTTCTAAAATTCAAGAGCGTATTGCAATGGTTACTCGCGGTTCAGCTGCACCAGACTTTGTATACGATAGAGAAAACCAACGTATCCGCTATGTTCCGATTTTAGAAAGATTAAAAGGCCGAGAACTTTTATATAACCGTTATATGCAAGATATTTTCCCACATTACGGTATCACTGAAGACCAGATTAATTTAGTTGGCGAAAGCGATATTGATCTTGGGTCAGCTAATCGTAGAACTAGGCAACCTCGTCAACAACTTGATCTTAGGATTCGTTGATGAGTACTAATCCAAATATTCAAGTTTTACCCGATTATTTAAAAACACCTGAGTTTGATGCGTTTAAAACGGGCCTTATTGACGGAGGTGTTGGAGATTTTACGCTAGGTGAAATCTTCGAAAACGACCCTATTCGTTTAAATTCATATTTGCAAGCGGAATATCTACAACAAAAAGCGGAACAAGGAGACAAACAAGCTCTTGCACTTGTAGACGATGACGATAAAGAAATAACTAATGCAGTAAATACTTATTTACGGCGTTATTTACCGCTAGACGAGGTAGAACAAACTCGGCTAAGTTTAGATACGCCACCGAGACCTGTTGCTTTAGGTAGAGAGGAAGGTCTACCAATAGATATAACTACGAGCTTTGGGCAACCACCTTCAGACTACGGTCGTTTAACTGAAAACATATTGACCAGTGAAGAAGATCGTCAAAGTTTAGTTTCATTCGGTGTAGACCCAGATGTAATTTATCAAGGCGATCAAAGTTTTTACGAAAAGTATATGGAGGGTCAGTTCCCTGCTGGAACTATTGATAAAGACGCTCCTTGGCGTGTTAAAGCGTTTTTCTTTCCGATTAATATGACGCCGTTCGAAGCTGAAAAACTATTAAAACAAGAATCACCTAACGCTGAATTTAGATATATTAATCCTCGCGATAAAAGTATGGGACTTGCGATCCGTGATGAATCTACTAACGGTAGGTTCGTACCTTTACGTCCTCAGTTCGGTTTAGAAGCTGGAACAGAAGAATTAATTACAGCATTAGGGCAGGAGATGGGTGCTCTAGTTACTGAAGCTGTCGGATTAAAAGGTTTAGGTAAATTAATCGGTGAAGGTGTCGAACAAACGACGCTTAGTCGTAAAGCCGGTCGTGGAGCAGGTACAGTTGCAATTGCTGGGCTTTCCGCAGGTATAGGAAGATTTGCACAATTAGCTTACGGTAATGCTAAAGGTATTAATGAGGTATCTATCGAACGAGCTTTCGAAGATGCAGGGCTGGCTGCTCTTTTAGGTGGAGCGGGTGCCGCTGTTGTTGGTACGACAATGGCAACAGTAGGTCAGGTATGGAAAACTATAACAGGCTCTAATATCCCGCAGCCAGTAATAGATAGATTACAAGCGTCTATCGCTAAAGTTAAAACAAAAGGAACTGGTGAAGAATTTACATCCCAAGAATTAGCGGAAAGAACTCGGCAAGCGGCTCTTGCGGTAGGAGACTCAGTAGCAGAGTATCGCCCAACAGCAGGGGAACTTACTCAAGACGATTTCTTAAAATCATTAGAGATAGAATTATTTTCACAGCTATCTACTACTGCTAAAGGCAGACAAGCCTACGAAGACATCGTTAATAATAACGCCAATGCTGCATTTAATTTTTGGCAAGAACTTACTGAAAACGCCCCTGAACTAAAAGGTATTTCATATACAGATTTTCGTGAGTTTTTAAAGAAACAACAAGACGATTACGCAGCACAGGCTGCGGAAGCTGCGAAACTCAAGATCCGCGATATCGAAGAAGGGGCAAAACTAGACGAAGTTTTACCTGAGCAATCGCCAGAACAAATGCTTACGATTGATGAGCTAGGCTCTACGTTTACGAGAGACCAAGAGTCGGGAAGTTTAATATTTAAGCGTAACAGTCCTGAATTTTTAGCTCAGTCCGACGAAGCGTATAACACTGCAAAAGATTCAGTAGCTAGGGAAATAGATGCGTTATCAGGTCTTAAATACGATCGTAAAACTGATTCAGCGACGCAAATAATTCCAGCTTTCCGCGAAGCGTTTAACGCTGGCGAAGATAAAGACGCGATTATGCGTACTTTAGGCGAAGTTGAAGCGTCGGATGTAATTAAAAGTATGATCCCGATGCGGGACGGGATCAGTATTCTCAAACAGTTACTTGGCGTAACTGTCGATGACCAAGGTAAGTTTTTAAAGCAAGCTGATTTAGATTTCGGGCAGTTAGCGGGAATGCAAAACGCATTAAACAGCTTGTTTATGGAAAGCTCTGACCGAGGGGTTAGAGAAGTAGCTATGAAATTGCGCGATGCGGTAGAAGCGCAAATAGATGATTTAATTACTTTCCAAGCGCGTAAACAATTAGCAGCTGAGGGGGTCGAAGCTCCTACTGCTAAAGTGCTTGGAGAAAAAGTCCAGGAAATAGCTGGCCCATTAATTGAAGCTCAAGCTGGGTTACGTCAAGCTAATCAAGCTATTGAACGAAGATTTATTCGTGAATTAGTAGATAAAGAACCTTCGGAAATAGCCGACTTCGTTTTATCTTCTAGCCCTAAGCAGATTACTCAGTTGTTAGATCAGATCTATCAGCTACCTGATTCTATCGTTCGTATGCAAAACTTGCGTCAGTTAGTTGTCGAGAATATGCGCAAGTCTATGGGCAGCTTACCGTTAGCAGAACAAAATAAAGCCTATGCTAAATTTTTAGAAAAGAATTCTGATCAATTAAAAGCCTTATTTCCCGAAGCTCAGTTTTTAAAGCTAACTAATTTTCAAGAGGTTCAAGAGCAGGCTCTAAAAGATACTGCTGAAGCAGCTGAAGAATTAGCGGAATTAGAAAAGAAATTAGGCAAATCTCCTGCTGAATTTATTAGCGACTTTTTATTGCAGGGACGTAGCGCACGATTAACTGGTGCAGCAGAGATGTCTCGCCGGGAGTTTGGAGAACTAATAAAAGAAAACCCCAAATTACGGCCTTATGTTACGGCACTAACTAGAGACTTTTTCCAAAAGAACTTTGAAACGACTAGAACCGCAGGAGACACGATGTTTTCTGGAGGGTTAGACGTTAACCGATTTATTGATTTTATACAAAGTGGCGTAAGAAGTGGACAAGAAGGTAGTTCCGAATTAGGACAAATCTTTGGCCCTCTACTTGGTAAAGAAGAAGGACTAAAGTTTGCGAAAAACTTGCGGATGTTAGCACAAATTTTAGATCGTGGAGTACGAAGATCAGCAAGAAGTCCTATGTCTCAAGGCGCAACAGCTAATCAAACAATAGATGATTTCTTACAAGAATTATCATTCACTCAAAGAATTCTTGTTCCTCCGCTAACGCAAACAGGACGCCGTATTAACGCTTTTATGATGGGGTATCGCGATCAAGCGAAGAGTGACCTGCTAGAAGTTCTAGCTGATCCAACTAAACTTGACGCACTCCTTAAAAATAGGGCAGATCAAATTTCTCGTCGAGATTTTTATAAGTTCTTAGGTGCGTTAGCCGTAACGAGAGAAGTAGATATTGGCACTGAAACTAGTGAAGATACTTATGACAGAGCGATAAAAGGATTGCAAGGCCCAGTAGAGGGCGTGGCCGACTTATTTTCTAGGATGTTCGACGATGAAGATTAAACTTTTTGAGCCACCGCTACCTGATCTAGATATAATCGAAACCGAACCCGCTCAAATGAACAACGGCGGGGATGTCGATTTAGAAGCGTTTATGCGTAACAATCCTATGGTCGCTGAAATGATATCAAACGGCGGGGCATCTGACTCTACTGACGATAATTCTACTATCCCTTATACGAATACCGCACAACCGACAAATTTTGGGGATGCTTACGCAGTTTGGCTACAATCTAAACCAGAAGCTCCTCCTAAAGTGCGGGGTATGGGTCAGGCTTCAAAACTAGTTAAAGCAAGAAATAAAAAATATAAACAAGACCTCGCAGCTTGGCAAGCTAGTGAACCTGATTTCGCTACTTTTACTGCTTCTCAACAACAACAACAAGAAGAACCTGCGGATCGTGGGCCGAGTCCGATGGACTCAGATNATTTTAACGAAAGGTTTGCAACNGGACAATTAACCGGCGCAGAAATACAAAGATTAATNGAAGATGGAACTTTATCAGAAGAACAAGTNCAAACTTTAATNGGTAATTATCGATTATCAGAAGATCAATTAGCGCAACTTTTTAGTCAAGGATTACTTACTGAAGACCAAATAAGACAAATTATTGGCGAAGAAGTCGACGAAACTACGGATGCAGAAAGTTCCGCAGAAGGTATCGCAGCTGGGTTGACCGAAGAACAAATTAATGAGTTAATTGCCCAAGGTTTAGCTAACCAAGATATGACGGGGTATGCAACTACTGAACAAGTTCAAGGGTTAGAAAATTTATTTCAAAATTATTTAACACCTGAACAATTAGAAGCGTATTTACCACAAGATCAAACGGATACGATAACTGCCTTAGAAAAGAAAATAGCTGACCTTGAACAACAATACGGTGATGTACAATCGCAATACGAAGCTGATGCAGTAAACCAGCAAATTTCTGACGCAAAACAAGAAGTACAAAACTTTTATGCAGCGTCTGCGCCTACTGGCCCACGAACAGGGTCTACATCACAATTTGATTCGGGTACGTCGTTCCTTCCAGGAGGTAGCCCGATGGCAAACCTTATCGGTAGCCAGCGAGAAGGACAAGGCGAAGATGCATTTACATCGTATTTAAAAACATTTACGCCGAGTTATAGTGCTTACGACGAACCGTTTAGCCCTGAAGAATATAACGAAAGAAACCAACCGTTTATGGGCGGGATGTATAATAATCCGTTTACTGGCGGTATGTCGTATAAACCTCCAGGAGATTTTAATCAAGGAGGTCAAGTTTCTAACGGTATAATGGATTTAACAAATTTCGATACAAACGTACAACCGTTTCAAAATGCTTTCCGGCCTAATGTACCAAGGAATTAAATATGATACCTCCAATGAATAACCCGCCAAATCGTTTAGATCAATTACGAGCTGGCGCTAGTCCAATGCCTCCTGCCGGTAGTGCCCCTATGCCTCCTCCTCCTGCCGGTGGGAGGCCTCCTATGCCGATGCCCCCGCCTCCTGCTGCGGCTGGCCCTAAACCGCCTATGCCCCCACCCCCAATGATGGCCGAAGAACCACCTATGGAAGATGATAGATTAGGTGAACTTATGGCTATGGAAGAAGAACCGATGATGCCCGAAGAAGAATCATTTACTACGCAAGACGTAGCTACTGGTATAGCGACTTCTGCGTTACAAATATCGGGTTCGCCTGAACAAGCTCTAATGGCTGTAGAACAAGCAGCCGATGAATTACGAGCGATGTTAGGTTAACCAATCTTCCCACTTATCATCGCCTAAGACTTCTTGGGCGAGATCAAGTTTATTCCGCAGCGCCGTTACAATCTTTTCGTCTACGGTATCTTTAGCAACAAGGTCAACATAAGTTACGTTATTCTTTTGCCCGATACGGTGCGCTCTATCTTCTGATTGTAAGCGTTTTTCTAAATCGAAATTATTCGAGTAATAAATTACGTTTTGCGCTTCGGTAAGCGTAATACCGTACCCACCTGTTTGTGTATTACCTACGAAAAACCTAAGCGGTGAATCAGGGGTTTGGAATTGTTTAATTACACGATCTCGTTCATCAGGTGTAGTATCTCCGAAGTAAGACGCTACTGCGTCAGGGCCAAACAATCCTTGTAGTGTCTCAACGATCTCTAAAATGTTTTGGCGATAGTTCGCCCAAATAATTACTTTGCCTTGCATTTCTGCAATAACTTCGATAAGTTCGTCGATACGATTATTATTAATAGGTGTTTCTGTACCGTCGTCACTTTTAATATGACCACAGACTATTTGGTGTAGCCTGAGTAGTTGTGTAAGCACATTCGTAACGCTAACCATCTCTTGATTAGCTAGTTCAGTAATCGCTAACTCTTTTAATTCACCGTATAGTTTCTTTTGTTCGGCAGTAAGGGTTACATCCCGACGAATATAAACTTTTTCCGGCAGGTCTAGACAGTCGCTTTTTAAAACTCTGTAAGAAAAACTATCTAATTTTTGTGATAGTTCGTCTAAGTTCCGATACCCAACGACTTGCCGTACCGTTCGACCACCGAAATAACGATTAACTACTTCACCGTAATGATTTTGGAAAGAGTAAAAAGAGGTATAGCCGAGTAGGTTTGTATCTAATACTTCTGTTTGACTGTACAGATCTAGCGGCGATTGTGTAATTGGTGATCCAGTAAGGATACGACGGTATTTTGTATTTTTAGCTAGTTTCGTAATCGCTTTAGTACGAGAGGCTTTCGGGTTTTTGATCGTCGTAGATTCATCTACCGCGAACAATACTTGATGACCGAGAATAAAGTTTTCAGTAAATTTGACACCTTTCGGTGTGCTAAACGCTTCCACGTTAATTAAGAATATTTTGAGTTTATCTAGATCCGTGTGGAACAGTTTTACTAAATCAGCTTTTTCTTGTTTGCGTGGTGCAGGCGACCATACCGCGACATGTGTATCTATATGGTCAGGCATATGATCTGGTATCTCTTTCGTAGACCAGTTCCGATATACGCCTTTCGGCGCTACGATAACGACAGCGTTAATTGCACCTTTACCGTACAAAATACCGATCGTATCTATTAATACTTTTGATTTACCTGTACCCATTTCCATGAACAACCCGTAATTAGGTTTGTTCCATGAACGTAATAGTGCAGTTTTTTGGTGCGCAAACGGCTCCGTTTTGAATTCGTATTTCAAAGCTAGTCCTTTCTAAGTTCTAATAGTAAGTATATAGAATTTAGAAAATAAATAAATTGTTCCGTTTCGTAGGACGCCTCTTAATACTTCTAATAGTTCCTATTAGTTTTCCTCTCTATGAAATCGCTAGTAAGAACAAGCACTTAACGTCGTATCTATTAGAGATATTAGTCTATTAAAACGATTTATAAATTTTTTTATAAAAAATAAAATTTCTAGGTAGCTAATAGGAAATATCCCTTTACTCTCGAAAAGGGGCTACGTTAAGGTAAACGTCTATAAAGGAGAAATTAGAAATGACAGTGTATGTAGTCCAAGAAGTTCCTGGACGCAATTTAGTCCCTGCTCATAAGTACGGCGACTTAGAACTTTTGCTACCAGCAAAAACCAATCTTATGTTATCTACTGGCCCCGAAATTAACAGGCTCAAAAGAAAACTTATTGATTTTAATGACGACGATTACTTACTGTTGATGGGCGACCCCGCAGCAATAGGAGTTTGTTGCGCAATAGCAGCGCAGAAAAACGGTAGGTACAGCGTTTTGAAATGGGATCGTCAGCACATGACGTACTACCCCGTAGCCTTCTCTCTTCGTGGGAGTATAAACACCGAGGATTCTGATTTAGGAGATCTACATGTCCAGTGATGACGATACGCCTTTATCGTTCGAAGAACTTACAGGCACTGCTTCCCAAGAAGAATGGAACGAAACGACGCTCGACAGTGAGTATCGAAAGATAAGTTCTATAGCTCAACAGTTACAAAAACTGCAAGAGGAAGTTAAGGAAACAGAACTGTTATTACAGGCACAAAAAGAAGCCTTACGCATGTACGAAGAACAATCTTTACCTGAGGCGATGCAAGCAGCTAACCTCAAAGAGATCGTACTTACTAACGGTGCGAAAATTACCGTTAACGAATTCTATAAAGGGTATATCTCGGAAAAGAATCGTGAAGCAGCACACGCATGGCTTTTATCTAATAACCACGGCGGCATTATCAAACACGAAGTTAACTTACGTTTCGGTAAGGACGAAGGCGATAAAGCTAATGACGCTGTGCAAAGTCTCAAACAGAAAGGGTTAGACCCTGCTGTTAAAGAGAGTGTTCACCCACAGACGCTAAATGCTTTTGTGAAAGAACAAATGACGAGCGGGAAAGACCTTCCTGCAGACCTATTCGGGATATTCGTCGGATCCCGCGCCAAAATAAAGTAGAGGTACATATGGCTAGTAAGAAAGTAGCTGAGGTAGATTCCTCAGACATCATCCCTTTCGATGACGATATGTTGTCAGAGGGTACAGGTCTCGAAGAAGCAGGAGCAGATGATTACGCGATACCGTTTTTACGGGTACTGCAATCGATGTCTCCACAACTAAAGAAAAGTGACGGTAAATATATACAAGGTGCTGAGGAGGGTAACTTGTTCAATACCGTTACCGAATCATATTACGACGGTACGGAGGGCGTAGCGATTATCCCTTGTGCATATAAGAAAAAGTATATCGAGTGGATTCCAAGGGAAAAAGGCGGTGGCCTCGTAGACGATAGTCATGATGCTTCTGTTTTAAAACAGTGCAAGAAAAACGATAAAGGTCGTTTAATCTGGACTAACGATAATGAGATAGCAGAAACAGCGGAATATTATTGTATTTTATTAGCTGACGAATCTGCACCTGAGCAAGTATTGCTTAGTCTTACGTCGTCTCAGTTAGGGTTTAGCCGTCGTTGGAATACGATGTTAAACAATGCTCGGGTACAAAATGCGAAAGGCGAAACGGTTGCAGCTCCGATGTTTTCATTTATTTATAACCTGACGACGATCCCCCAATCGAACGACCAGTACAGCTGGATGGGGTTATCTGTAGAAAAGGCCCGACCCACCCCAAAACCTTTAGCGATGGCAGCTTTAGATTTTATGAAAGCAGCGCGATCGGGCGAGGTAGAAGTAAAACATGAGCAAGAAGGTGCTGTTAATACAGTTGAGGATGATGACGAAGACGTACCGTTTTAGTTTTACAAGGGTGAGCAATGTCGATACAGGAGCAGTTTGCCGCCCGTTTCGCGGGGTTGAGACACGGTTATAGTGTCTTTACCCCGACGAAAGAAACGAGAGAAGACGGCAAAGCAAAAGGTAAGTATGTAACAATTTCGCAAACGCTCAATCAAAAAGAATTACAAAGTATTTGGGCAGAGCATTTGAGAGGAGAAAGAAGCCTAGGAATCGTTCCGATAGACGAAAATAATATGTGCGTTTGGGGTGCCATAGATATAGACGACTATCCTCTAGATTTAAAAGGGCTGGCAAAAAAGATAAAGAAGTTCAAGCTACCAATGGTAGTTACGCGATCTAAAAGCGGGGGCGCTCATATATTTCTATTTGTATTCGACCCTGTCCCGTGTTCCCTTATGCAACGTAAGTTGCGACAGGTATCAGCGGCGATAGGTTTCGGACAATCAGAAGTATTTCCAAAACAAACCCAGCTTTTATTAGAGCGAGGGGATAGGGGTAGTCCGTTACAGATGCCGTACTTCGGCGGCGAGGACGCTACTAGCTACGGATTTAGCGGTTTGGGAGGGGTATTAACTCCTGAGAAATTTCTAGACTATTGTGATGACATTGTCCTTACAGAAGAAGATTTAGAAAAACTAGAAGTTACTCCGATTATCGAAGATTCAGAATGGTTAGACCATTCGCCTCCATGTTTAGAACACCTAATAGCGCAAGGCTTTCCAAAAGGTATGCGTAACTCTGGACTGTTTAACGTAGGCGTATTCCTGCGTAAGAAGTTCCCAGACGATTGGGAAAAACGTATAGAACAGATTAATCATAAACACTTTAACCCGCCACTTAGTGCGCAAGAAGTGTTAGGTGTAGCCAAGCAAGTACAGAAAAAAGATTACTTTTATAAATGTAACGATCAGCCGATAGCTGGACATTGTAATAGTCCGTTATGCCGTACCCGAAAGTATGGGATAGGCGCGTCAGGAGGGACGCCGTTATTTAGTAATCTGACTAAACAAAACAGTGATCCACCTATCTGGTTCTTAGATGTAGAGGGCGGTAGGCTTGAGTTAGAAACGGAAGAGCTGTTAAACCAGACTCGGTTCCAGCGTAAATGTATGGACAGTTTAAATATTATCCCACCGAAAGTACGGGATAACGTATGGAGAACGATTATCCAACAGTTGTTAGATAACTTGACGATTATCGAAGTACCACAAGATGCGTCTACCGAAGGTCACTTTAACGAACTGTTAGAAACTTTTTGTACAGAACGCCCTGCTAGAGAACGTGACGAGTTACTACTTGGTAAACCTTGGAACGAAAATACTAGAACGTATTTTAGATTAGCAGATTTAATGGACTTCTTACACCGTAAAAACTTTAGGGATTACCCTAGAAATAAACTTACGGCGAAGCTCAAAAATATGGGAGGCGAAGCGCACTTCTTCAATATAAAAGGGAAAGGCGTAAACGTCTGGCATATACCTGAGTTCAAAACACAAACTGAATCTCATACCCTGCCAGAATTTAACGACTCGCCGTTGTAATGCTAAAGTCAGATGCACAAATAATCCTTGGCCCTCCTGGAACAGGAAAGACTAGCACCTTACTTGGGTTGTTGGAGGAAGAACTAGACCGTGGTACTTGCCCAGAAGATATAGGCTTTTTTACGTTTACTAAACAGGCAGTACAAGAGGGCAAAAGCCGAGCGATGTCTAGGTTTGGCATAACGAATAATCAGTTACCGTTTTTTAGAACATTACATTCGCTTTGCTTTTTCCAATTAGGTCTATCGAAAGATAGTGTAATGAACGGCAGAGATTTTAACGATCTCAATCAAAAACTAAATTTACGGCTGACGGGATCTATTAGTTCTGACGATGGACACGTCTCAGGTATATCGAAAGATGACCGGCTAATGTTCATAGAAAACTTAGCTCGTATGCGACAGATTAGTTTAGAAAGCCAATGGCACGACTCTGATGACGTTGTAGGTTGGTTTGAACTAGAAAGATTTGCTAACGGGTTACGATTGTTTAAAAACGATAGATTACTTATCGACTATACCGATATGTTGCAGTTGTTTTTAGATCGTGGTCGCGCTCCTAGATTAGACGTTATGTTCGTAGACGAAGCACAAGACTTATCTCCGTTACAGTGGGCGGTCGTTCGTAAGTTATGTGAATCAGCTGACCGTATTTATATCGCGGGAGATGACGACCAAGCTATCTATCGGTGGGCCGGTGCTGACGTAGATTACTTGATTCGTAATTCTAAAGATGCGATGGTTCTTAAACAGTCCTACAGAATCCCTAAATCTATTCATACATTAGCCGAGCGTTGTATCGGACAAGTAGCTTCACGGGTACAAAAGACTTGGAACCCTAGAAAAGAAGCAGGCCATGTATCGTGGGAGAAATCTTACGAATCTATAGATATGGAAACAGGAGACTGGTTAGTATTAGCACGGACTAATTACTTGCTAAACGGTATCGAAGAACACTGCCGGTCAGAAGGATGGTTCTATAAAACCAAAAACCGTAACTCGGTATCCGAAAAGAAAGTAAAAGCGGTGCGTGATTGGGAGACTTTACGCAAAGGCGGCGAGATACTGCTCGTAGATCTTATCAAAGTCTTAAATTATATGCGGGT
>JGI25127J35165_1000328_pt1 | contig 14568 bp, 20 predicted proteins | sample ETNvirenome_2_30_FD_35165 | JGI IMG/M metagenome (IMG submission 35165) | reverse complement strand
CAAGCACCACGCAAGCACTACGCAAGCACTACGCAAGCACTACGCAAGCACTACGCAAGCACTACACAAGCACTACGCAAGCACTACGCAAGCACTACGCAAGCACTACGCAAGCACTTACGAGGAAGCAGAAATAGTCCCAGATACACCATCTAGAGTATAAATTACATCATACATAAGGAAAGTATCTAATAATCCAGTAGTATTAGCAGCTGCTAAGAAAGAAGTAGCAGCTCCACTATTTATAGTAGCATTAAAGACAATAGGTAATCCTTGATTAGCAAGGTTCTTTCCTGACTGAACATCACTATGTCCATAACTTTCTAAATCAAGACCATAAGAAATTTTTGATGCCTTTGTTAAATCATTATCAGCAATAAAAGTATCTTGAGCAATACAAGTTCCAGTATAGATATTACCTAAATTAGCAAAACAATTCATCAATTGAGCAAAATTTTCACCAAAATTAAGACCAGACGCAGTTATAGCAAGAGCAGAATTTTGTTTTATATCCTTAGCAGGATATTGAATTCCACCTACTTCATAGTTCCACTGGGTTATACCCCCTGACCTACGAGCAGTATTACTATCAACGGCATTGGAAGTTAAATCAGCAGTTCGTCTAAGACAAGAAATAATAGATTTAACACTCCTCTTACGAGCAGAAACAGTGTTAGTTATTTGTGATACACCTTGAGATACTGATGATTGAACATTATGATATGAGGTGGAGTGCCAGTTTATTGGAACACCAGCACTTAATAGTTGTCTAAAGGAAGAATTAAATTCACTACCCATTCTCAAAACAGGACAAACTAATTCTACATTACTAATAGTCCAACCTAAAGTTTCACCAACATCACCAGAAGATACCATAAAAGGATTATTAACACTTGGTAAGGTTATTTCAACATAAGATGTTCCTGTAGCAAAACCTAAAGGACAAAGTCGGTCAGCATTAAACAATCCACTCATAGGTTTATGAGAAATTCTAACATTACCATCACCAGGAATTATATTATTTCCTCTTCCAGCAACACCAGTCAAATCAGTTCCAGCAGCTAAACCTTGTGATAAACCAGCAACTACCGCAGGAGTAGCAGAAGAGCGTTCCATAATTGCTAAGTGATTTGCTCTATGGTCTTCACTAACCATATCAGCACAAATACCATAAATAACAGAATAATGTTGTATTTCTTCAAGTAAAGCACCAGTTCCACTTACAACCCTCCAAGTATCAATAATACCAGCACCTCCTATAACAGGGTCTAAATATAATATTTTACTATTGGTAGTAGAATTATTAATAGTATAATTTAAATAAGCACCTTTAAGATTAGCAAAACTATCAGTAGGTATATTAAATGGAATTCTAATCTGTTGATTAGGAGAAAAAGTCCCACCATTAGAAGGGATTAAGGTATGAATTTGAGTATCAGCAATAGGAGTTCCTACTTTAATCATATCACTATATCTCAATACAGATGGAGTTTCACTCAAACTCTCAGCAAAATTTCGTTCTTGTTCCATAGACATTTTATAATATTAACTAATATAATAATTTTAAAGTTTATCATTAATTTATCGTAGATTAATGACAACCACATTCTTCTTCAAAATAAACTTGTAGCATCATTACCCAATCATTATCTCCAGTTAATGCTAAATCATTTCCATTAGTATCATATAAACGAAATTCAGTCATACCAGTAAATATATTACCTACACAAACATAATCAAAATCAAAACTTTGATTAGGATTACCAAGATAAGTAAAATTATCATTATTAGCATTAATAGAAAAAACAGCAAGAGTATTACTGGTCTTAAAATTTTTATTAATAGTTGCTGTTAAACCTTGACTTGATATATTATTAGGAAATGGTTTATTTATATCTATATAAATAGAACCAATATTAGTAGCATTATTATATTGTTTCTCTATAGAAAAATAAGATACTTTAACATAACAATAAGCATTATGAGCATACTTTTGTGATTGTGGAGCAAAATTATCCCATACACTACCTAAATCAAAAGAACATCTATAAGGTGTAGTAGAACCGATTACAGCATCAGCACTATTTAATAACACTTGGAATTGATTATGACCTTTCATTTTATTATTATATATATATATAAAATAAAAGAATATTAACATTAATTTTTTGAATAATCTATCCTACTAATCTACCACCTTCATAAATACCATCATCTCTTCTTTCTAAATTATTATTCATAACATTTTGAAATCCAGTATTAACTACACCTCTAATTAAATCATATTGAGGGTGATTTATAACTCTATTAACATTTTCTTGAACACTACTAATTGTTCTCATACCTTCTTCTCGTGGGTCTGTAGGAGTTAATCCTACCTGTTTAACTGCTTTTTCTAACATACCTTCAGGAGAGGGTTTATATGCTTCACCTAACACACGAGCAGATAGACCTAATCTTCCAGTTAAACTTTGTGCTTGAGGTGCTAAAGTTTCCGCTAAGTTAGATGGACTACTTCTCATAATATTAGCAACATCTTTCCACGCTTTAAATTCTTTAGCACCACTTTTATATTTACTCAATCCACTAACTACATCTAACGCCGTTCCTGCTACAAAATTCAAATCAAAATCTTCTTCCCCTTTAACAAGTTTCCTAACCCTATCTGCTATATTAATACCTGCTTTAACTGCTCCATAATAAGGAATAAAATTTGTTAATCCAAAAGAATATTTATCAGCAAAATCAGTAGCGGTTTTTAAACCCTGAATACCATAGTCTAATCCAGTTGCTACTTTTTTACCGAGATTAACAGCACCTTCACCTATTTTTTTACCGATACTGGATAATCCAGAACCTAACTTTTTACCGAAATTAGCAAAAAATCCCATCTATACTTATTTTAAAGTTAAATTTTATTGACTTTCAACAGATTGTTTTTCTTTAACTAATTTCATCATTCTTTCTAAATTTTGTTTTCTATCTAATTGTTCTTTTTGTTTATCAACAAAATCATTATATTTATTAATCATTTGTCCTGATAATTGTAATTTATTTTTTTTCCTATGTGGTCTATGATAAAAACTTAACTCTATATTTACTTCCCAATCTGCTCTATTAAAATGGACACGCTCATTTTCATCTTGAAAGGTTATACTTATCTCAATAGAAGAAATAGAATTATTAGATATTTCCATTTCAAAGGGGTTAGGTGGTTCATATACAAAAAAAGTATTTCTTGATAAATCAACTGGTATTTGTGCTAATATATTACTATATCTTCCGCTTGAACTTTCAACTACTCTTGAATTAGTAAGATTAGGAAGTCTTATATATAAACTATTTTGTGTATCAGTAATATCAACCGCTCTATCACTAATAAGAGAAGAACTTGATGTAAGTGTTTTATCTTCACTTGAAAATCCTAAAAATCTTCTACAACTATCATCATTACTAAATTTAAAGGTAGTAAGAGTAGCACTATTACTGGTAATAGTCAATTTATTAGTAATTTCATTATAAGTAAATGTATAAGTTATAGCACCACTTTCATCATTTATTAGTGTTTTAATTTGTTCAGTTAATTCATTTATATCATAAGAACCATCAGGAATAGTAATACTATAATTATTTGTTCCTTCACTCCAATCTAATTTATTATTTTTAGAAGAAGAAGATAAATTATACCAAGAATTAGGAAATGTAGCATTAATTATCTTTAAAGTCATTACTTCATCAGGAGAGGTAGTAATAGCATCAAATAAAGTAAAATGACCTGATGAATTAGTAGTATCACTATTACTTCTAATTAAATCTCTTGACCTAATACAGAATAATATACTTCCTTGTGTTTTTCTATATAAATTATGGGACATATATATATATACTTTTTAGAAAAAAGTATTACAAAAATGAACACGATTATTTTGGTAAAACTTTTTAGAAAAGTTTGTTAATAAGAAGATTTACCTACTACTGAATTAATAACTGGTAATTTAATTACTCGTTTAGGTTTAGAAACCAAAGGTGTATTTACTCTATCTAATAATTCCTTATTCTTCTTCAATTGTGCTTCTTCCTTAAGTATAGTATTAGGAACTTTATTATTTTGTTTTGGTATAGTAGCAAAACCTCCTTTAACTAAATCATCTAATAAATTATCTTGATTAGATTGTAGATTTGGTATAGGTAGTGGATTACTATTTGGTTTATTTTTACCTTTATCTAAAGATTTTCTATTATCCATTACAATTGGAGTTAGTCCTATATCAGTTAATTGACCTACATTAGAGGATAAAATACCTTTAGGTGGTTTAATAACAGGTTTTTTAGGAGGTTTAGAAGGTTTAGGTGGTTTAGGAGGTGGATTATTAGAAGGTAGAATATTAATTTGTTCTGTATATTTAGTTATTGGTAAAGGTTGTCCTGAACTTGATTGTATTTGTTTTGCTAATAATAATTCTAACATACCAAGTTGTTGTTGTTGTTGTTGTAAAAAATTGTTTTCACTAATATCATTTTGTTTCTTTTTCTTTTTTCCTTTATGCTTTTTACCCTTTCCTTTCTTATCTTTCTCCTCTTCATCTTCATCTTTTTTAGGAGGTAAAAACTTACTAAAATAATTACTATACATATATATACATACTTTTTAGAAAAAAGTATTACAAAAATTAACAAGAAAATTTCCCCTATATAAAATTTAGGTTATAATTACCTTCTTTAATAATCATTTTCTTTCTATTTATTTTATCTTGTTTCTTTCGCTTTTTATTTTCCTCTTCTCTTTTCTTCTTTAATCTTTTTTGTTCTATTCTATATTTCCTTTTCATATTTTTGATTTCATATTCTTTATATTTTAATCCTAATAAATCACGAGCATACCATTCTAACCATTCTTTAGGCAATGGATAATTAGAATAAAGTTCATCTAAATAGTTAGTCATTTCATTTATTCTTTCTGTTTCATCTTCAATACTTTTGATATATTCGTATCTTAATGATGTATTATTTAAAGTATAATCAAATAAAGATGGTTCAACCGCATTTTTCTCTTCTATTATTTTAGATTTATGTTCTATTAATGTATATTCGCCTAATTGATAATCAACTAAATCACTATTCATTAATATATTAATAGAAAATAATTAAATAAATCTAACGAAATTGTCTTTCTAATTCAAAGTCTTCTAATCTAACAGACTGACCTAAAGGAGCAGGTATTCTTTGAGGTTCTACATTTTCTAAATAAGTTGCTTTCTCATTTGCGGTTTGTATTGCTTCACCAAATATAGCACTCCATAAACTAAAAGTGTTAGTATTATGAACAACTGGTTTAGTTTGTGAAAATTCACCTGGATATTCTTTTTTACCTAATTGTCCATTATGAACATTATCACTTTTTTTACCCATTTCAACCATAACATAATCGCTATCTTTATTTTTATTCATATATATATATACTTTTTAGAAAAAAGTATTACAAAAATAAACACGATTATTTTGTTAAAACTTTTTAGAAAAGTTTATTCTGTTCTATTTAATGCTAATGGACTAACTGGTGGTGCTATATGATTTTTGGTTTTATTTTCTTGATTTAAATATGCTTCTTCACTTAATACTTCTCTCTTACATCTACACCCACAACAACCAATTTCACTACATCTACTTAAACTCATTGAATGGAATAATGCGGTTAATAATCCACCTAAACTTGTCGCTGATACACTTATAATTGCTATAATTTCTGCTCCACTCATATAATACTTTTTAGAAACTTTTTAGAAAAGTTTATTTCATCATTTCTTTAATTTCATTATAATCTTTACTACCTTTTTTAGGTATCATATATTTACCACCTTTCTTTTTATTCCACGCTTTAAGTGCTTCCATCCAACTCATTCCTTTCATTTTCATATCTCCTTTCATTTATACTAATATATTAGAAACTTTTAATAAAAGTTAAAGATACTTTTTAGAAAAAAGTATTACAAAAAAAAAGGGGATATGGGGAAAGTTTCCCCAGTTAAAGATAATTATTATTTTCTATAATAAATTCACTATTGAAACCATTATATATCTTTGATTTATTAGTATCTAAAAACATAAAATTATAAGGTTTCTTATATGTTTTATCTAATATCTCATTAAAATTATCTTTACTGGTATGTATTAATTCATCATAAATAGTAGTCAATTCACTCTTAGTATGTCTTGGGTCAAATATACAATAATGTGTAAGTTGAGAACGAATATATCTTGGTAAATTATTACAGCGTTGTGCTATTATTATTAGAGATACAGAACCACCTTCTATTATTTCACCAGTTTCCTCATCTTCTAAAGGTCTTCCTAAATGTCTATTATTTTGAAATACTCTTTTAACTATATCTTGAGAATTTCCCTGTTTTAATTCGTGTGATATATCATCCATAATAATTAATGTTCTACCTTCTAAACCATCTTCAGTTTGTATTCTATCTATAATATTAGGTAATTCTTTTATACTATCATAAAATCTATCTTCATCTAATTTAGGTTTCTTACTTTGAGTTTTAACAGAAGGGGATATATAAAAAACATTACTAAATCTCTTACAATATATCTTATTCTTACCTCCTCTTTCACATAGATTTTTTAATAAATTTGTCTTACCACAACCACTTTTACCTATTATACCCATACGAAACCAAGACTTAGGTAATGGTGGAGGTATATTATTATCTATAATATCATCACATATAAAATTATATTTAGTTATATCAGGACAACCAGTAATCATTTTTTCATTAACCATTTATATATACTTTTAAAAAAGTATTACAAAATTAACTTATTTCATTTTTAATTTTTACATTATGTTCTTTTTCGTATTTCTTTATTGCTTTATCTAAAGTAGGTTCAGTCCATAATAATTTCCTACTATGATATATACCTGAGTGTTTATTATCCCAACCTTTATCATTTTTATGACGAGCATACCAAGCATCTTTCTTCTTTTTATCTTTATGGTCTATAAAAGTTTTACCTACATCACTACCAAAATGATGAGAATGACCAAAACTCGGCATAGTAATCAAAAATCTTTTACCTTTTCTTCCTGACTTTTTCAAAGTATATGTATCCATATATATATACTTTTTAGAAAAAAGTATTACAAAAATTAAAACTTTTTTCTAAGTATATATATATGATTATTGATACTATTAATTTTATAACAAGAACTAATGAATTATTCAAATATATGGGGGTAAGAAATACCTTTATATTTTACACAGCATTTTATTTAATAGCAAAATATTTATAGACCATACGCTCGTAATATATCACGATTAGAGTAATATTGTTCTGGAGGAACTACATTTTTTGTTTCATTTTTAGGTTTAGGTTTAGGTTTAGGTTTTTCTACTTGTTCGTCTTCTTCCTCTTCTAATTCTTTCTGTTGTTTTCTAACTTCTTCTATTTCAGCATCTAAATTTACCTCTTGTTTATTTGCTGGTTTTCTCCTACTATCATCTATAGAATTTGATGATTTTCTCCTTCGTCTTGATATTACAATTTCATTATCATCATCACTACTTTCTTCTAATACTATTTTTGGTTTTCTTGATTTCTTTTTTTTAATTATTACAGGTTCATCATCACTATCATAATGTTTTGGTTTAGGTATATCTATTGGTTTAGTTTTTGTTTGTTGTTTTAGTGTTGTTTTACCTATTTCCTCTAATTCTTTTTTCCTTTTTGCTATATTTTCTCGTCTTGTTTGCTGTGCTTTTTTAAGACTTTCTAATTGTGCTGGTGTTCTTTTATGTCTTCCAGTTTTGGGTTTTTCCATAGGTTCATCATCTTCAACTATACTTTCTACAACTTCTTCAATCTCTTCATTATCTTCAATAGGTTTTTCATTAATGTTCTCCATATTAATTAAACTAATATAATTATTTTCAAAAATTTAATTAATTATTTAAAGTAATTAATATATGTATAGTTAATATGTCTAATAGGAATTTAAATGGTTTAAGTTCAAGTGTTAGAAGTCTAAATGGTTTATCTACACAATTAAAAGATGGTAAAGCAATAAAAGTAAGTAATAAGAATGAAATAGATGTAAATATGAAGACTAATACAACAGAACAAACAACAATAGGAGATACTGATTTATTTTTATTAAGTGATACAACAGGAGCAAATATTAAACACATTACAGGAATTAATTTAAAACAAAAAGCATTACTTCATTTAGAAGCAGGAAATAATATTAATTTAACTACTAATGTATCCAATAATAATACTATAATTAATGTAAATGATAATATTGATACTGCTGGTTCTATAACTTGTAAAAATTTTGTAAAAATAAATAATTCTGGTTCAGGTAATTTTGGTGGTATTTTAACATTAGAAAGTAGTAGTAGTCAAAGTTCGTTTCCTAATAGATTTAAATTACAAACATCACATTTAAATAGTCGTGATAAATTTCAAATTATAGGAGAAGATAATTTATCAAATCAACAAATATTATTAGAAATAGATACTGGAACAAATAACGGAAATACGCATACAATAGATTTTAAATTTGCTGAATTAACAAATGTTTTAAAAATTAATACTTATACATCTAATAATTTTCAATTAAATACTAATTTTAATCAATTTATAATTAAAAAATCAACTATTAATTTTAGTTCAGGAGATATTTTAGCAGTTGATAGTAATAACCTACTTACAAATATAACAGCAACCAATATTATATCAAGCATAGTAGGAGGAAATAATATAACAAGAAGCGTAAATACAATTAATTTAGATAGTGCTTTAACAGGAATGGTAAGTATAGACGGCACAGCAACCGATTTATTATTACAAAGAGGAGGAATAGATAGAGTATCAATAGGTTCTTCCTCAACTCGTTTTCGAGCATTTAATACTACATTAGGAGGAATATTACTAATTGATAAGGGTTCAGGGGGACAAGCAAATAGTGTAAATTATGAAATATTACACGACTATTTATCAAATGGATTTATAACTAATAAAATAGATGTGGGTTTAAGGATAAGAAGAAAAGGGACACCAGACATAGACCAGTTATTTTGCGGACATCAAGAAGACGAGGGAAATTCTGTTATTTTAAATCCTAATAATGATTTAAATTACATATTTAAGTCAGGCGAATTGAAAATTAATAAAGCAGACCTATCAGCACACGATTTTAATATCAATGTAGTCGGCGATGGTTCAAATCTCATATTAAGAGCAACCACGATAAAATTTTTTAATGGGACATATGAAGCATTTAGAATACCATCAGCAACAGCTAATACTGATGATATTGATTGTTTTAAAGATATTGATATGAATAATAATCGTATATTTTTTCAAACAGATATACAGACAGAATATATTGGTTATAGCGGTTTAACAAGTGAATTAGATGGATTATTATATGTTGGAAGGGGCAGATTACCCGGACAAGCAGCACACATTTTTCAATCATCTAGTTATACACCGAACACAGACATAATGAAAATGTATGAAGCCAAAATAGAGATTTCAAGACCACTTTTTACGCAAAATAATCAAATAAATTTTAAAACAAATGATACTACTAATTATATTAAATATAGTGGTGGAACTGGATTTGATGGTCTTGAATATGCTGGTAATGGTAGTTCAAGTCAAGTAGCACATCACTTTACTGCTTCTTCTACTGGAACAGATTTAATAAAAATGTATGAAGATAAAATAAATCTGTATAAACCAATTTATATGAATTCTACAACAACTGACGATAGACCAATATATTTACATACTAATACTGATTTTTTTATCAAATATCAAAATAGTAGCGGTCAAAATGTAGTAGAATGTAAAGGATATAATGGCGTTCATTTAGGAAGCACAGGAGGAAATAATCTTAATTTAAAAGTTCAACAAGATAGGGTTGAAATCGGTGGATATGCTGGTGTAATTCAAGATAATAGGACAAATATTCCATTAAGTCAAAATGATACTTTAATAGTAAGGAATGAAGGATTAGCAACTTTACGACTTAAAAGTTTCACTAATAACGCAACTTTTTTACTTCAATCAGGAAATAATTTTAATGCTTCAATAACATATACTGGTTCTCAATTAAGAATAGAAACTGTAGGTCAAGAATTTAGAGTAGAAGTTGCTAATAATACTTGTAATTTTGTAAATAATAATGGTAGATTAGCGTGGCAGAGCGATAGAAATTTAGTTATTTATGATAGTGGTGGTAGTGCTATTTTTTCAAGTAATACTGGTATTAGTGAAAGAAGATTTAAAGACAATATTGTATCATTAGATTTAGAAAATTCATATAATATTATTAAACAATTAAATCCTGTTAGTTTTGTTTATAAAGAAGATATTAATACACTTAAAAAAGGTTTTATAGTTGATGAAATAGAAGATAAAATCCCTGAATGTATAAAAGAAATAACTAATTGTGATTGTGAAGATATGAAATCAAAATTATTATATAAAGAAGATATAGTCCCCGATTTAGTAGCAAGTGTAAAATTTTTAATTAATAAAGTAGAAACATTACAAGAACAACTATTAACCCAATCAACATTAATATCAAATTTACAATCAAATAATATATGAGTTATCCAAAAAGATATACCGCTGGTTTATCAAAAGAAGATAAAGAAAAACAAAAGAAACAATTAGATAAATCTACCGCAGACTATAAAAAAGGTAAATTTACTGGTAGAAAGAAACTATCATCATTCAAACCTAAACCATCGTCTTATGTAGAAAAGGTTAAAAAGAAATTAAATATAACATCTGCTACAACAACAAATATAGCAAATAAATTAGGAAAAACAGATAAAAGAAAGAAAGAAATAAAGAAAGGATTAGAATTGATTAAGGACAAAGGAGAGGGTGCTTATTATTCAAGTGGTTCAAGACCTAATCAAAGTCCTCAAAGTTGGGGTATTGGAAGATATAGTAGTGTTCTTACAGGTGGTCCTTCTCGTAAGATAGATAAAAAAATAGTAGATAAATACAACATACCATTAATAAAATAGTCGTGTTAATTTTTGTAATACTTTTTTCTAAAAAGTATATATATATATGGAAAATATAAGTTTAGATAAATCCAAAGGTAGAATTAAACTTGGGGAGAAAGAACGAAGTATTTTAAAGAAACTAAAGAAGAGTGATACATTTGGAAAATTAGATAAGGTAAAACCTATATGGGACGAAATAGGAAACTATGATGTGGAAGATGTAGATATAGGTATTAAATGCTCTAAATATTTAAATAAAGCAGGTAAGACAGGATTATTACCTATAAATAATTTATATACTGAATGTTATAAACTTAATAAATATAAAAAGAGTGCTGAAATACAAACCAAGAGAGAAGCAAAATCACAAGAAAAAATAGGAACAAGACAGGCAGGAGGAGGAAGAGGAAGAAGAGCAAGAATGGGTAATGATGCTAAACTAACTAAGAAAGTAGATGAAGGTAAGATAGATGCTAAATACTCTCCACAAAACGCAACAGATTTATTACAACAATTCTTTCCTAATGCTTCCCCTGATAAAATAAGGGAAATCACTAATCAATTATCAAAACAAGTAGATAATGTATTAACTACTACTAATACTACTTCTACTGATACTACTTCTACTGATACTACTATTATAGATGCTTTGAATAAACTAATTAAGAATGAAGGATTAATAGACGATAAAACTTTAGCATCAAAAATTCAAAAACAATTATTAGAACTTAATATTAAAAAAGATGAAGGGGAAATAAAAGATGTATTAAATACTACTATACCTATTTCTTATGATGATGTTGGTAAAGTTCCAAATGCTCCAAATGTAAGTGATGCTTTGATGAATAAAATGATAGAAGAAATAATGGAAGAAGGAATAAAACAAATAGCAAAAGAAGAAGTAAATAGAATACCAGCAGAAGGAGGTAATCCAGCAAACTTAACTAATATTAGTCTTTTACAAGATGTAAATAAACCAAATACGAGAGATAATTTAGTTCAAGAAATACGAAAACAAACAGCAATGAATATAGCAAAAAGACAAAAGACAAAAGATGCGAATATGAGAAAAGATGCGAATATGAGAGGAGAAATATTACAACAATTACAAACAGGAATTATGGATAGAATAATCGAAGATACACCTTTGGTAAAAGAAGAAGCAGGAGAGGAAATAGAAGAGGTAGATGAAGATGATGAAATACCAGATGATTTACCACCTTTAATAGATGAGGAAGAAGAAGAAGAACAAAAATTAAATAAAGAAGAAGAAAGACAATTGAATGAACTTAAAAGAAGATATAGACAAATGTTCAAAAATGATATAGATAGATTTAACAAGGAGTATGAAATAATTACTAATGAAGACGATGAACTTAAAAAAGAAGCAATAGAAGATATAATGATGAGAGGAAATGACCCTGAAGAATATTATAAAAATTTAAATTTAATGGAATTAGAAGAAATAATGAAAACAACAAATGTTAGAACATATTTAAATACAGAAGAAAAAGAAAGTATAATAAAAGTATTTGATGATAAATTGAATAAANTAGATGGTGATAAAATTAAAGATTATTCNANTGANGAAGTAAGATATGTAAGAGATAGAAGTGTAAAACCTGCTATTATTCAATTAGCATTAGACGAAATGAGAAANAGANGTNTNGGTGGTAAAAAAAGATTAAAATTAAAAAAGGAAACGGAAACACCTATTAAGAGAACACCAGGTAGAGGATTTATAAATATTGTTGATGTATATAGAAATAAACTTTTTAAATAAGTTTCTAAAAAGTATATATATGACTTATACAATAGAGAAGAAAAGACCAAAAAAGAAAGATACTGAGAAGATGAGAATTGATAAAATAAAACAAGACCCTATGTATGCTGTATTTGGAGATTATACTAAATATCTACAAAATGAAGAAAGAATAAACTAATTTTTTTGTTAAAACTTTTCTTAAAAGTTTCTAAAATTATAATATAAATGTGGGCGTGGTTAGGATTTAAAAACAAAACGAATGATGCTAATGTAGGAACTAAAAATATACATAAAAACAGGTTAGGAGTAAAGACAGAAGAACCAATAATAGAAACTGATAATATACAATCTAAATTAAATTTAGAGGAAAAGATAAGTTCTATTATATCCAGATATAGTTATTTAGATGATGATGAAAGGAAAAATATAGGAGGTTATATATATCAACCAGAAGATAGTTATAATAATATTGCTACTTATTATAATCCAAAACTAAATAAGGTAATAATAGGACATAGAGGAACAAGTCTATCAAAATCACCTTTAAGAGATTTATATAGTGATTTGATTATTGCTACTGGTTTAGATAAAACATTTGACCCAAGATTTAATGAGAACAAAAGAAGAGTTATGGATATAATGGATAAGTATGGTAATGCTGAATACCTACACACGGGACATTCATTAGGCGGTTCTCATAGTAAAGCATACGGTAAAGAATTTGGACATAAGAGTATCAATTTTAATACAGGAGCAGGTTTGGATTATTACATAGGTAAAGAAAGTAGATTAACTAAAGAATGTAATAAACCAAATCCTCCTAAATATTGTGATGATGCTACTGATTTAACAATAGAAGGTGATATAATATCAAGATATACTGGTTATGGTAAAAAGAAAAAATTTAGAACTAAAATACCAGGATTACGACAGAAACATACTATTAAAAATTATTTATCATTTATTTAGGGGAAATTTTCCCCTTATCCCCTTTTTGTAATCGTAGATAAACCTTCGGTAATACTTTTCTAAAAAGTATATTTAATCAAATGTTAATATTATATCTTCATATTTTCTTGTAAAAGACATCTTCCAATAATTAGTATCTTTTTTAATTACATTCCAATAATACCATCTATGGTAGTCTTTTCTTGAACCTTTGGAATTATAAGAATATGGAGCATTTGTGTATTTATAATTATTTCTATATTGAATTCTCATTATATATCTATTATTAGAAATTTTATTATAACATTTATTTAAAAATTATAATAATAAAGTATAATGCCGTTTGAGATTAAAAAAGTGAAAGGAGGATTTAAAGTTTATAATCCTGATAAAAAGAAGTATTATAGTGATGACCCACAAACTAAAACTAAAGCAGAGAAACAAGCAAAACGATTAAGATTTTTAGTAGGAACAGCAAATAAGAGAGTGAAAAGAAACAAACCAATAGGAAGAAACAAACTAAAATAAGGATACTATAGATATATTTTCTACAGGTTCTTTATTAGATATATAATACTTTTTAACTATATATGATTTGAATTTAGGGAAGCGTATGGTCTTAGATTGTAAAGGTTTATTATATAATGATTTTAAAAAGAAACTTAAATGATTACTTACAAACTTTTGAGATTTACTCATATTAGACCAGTTAGAATGATTTTTGAATACTTTTTTTATTCTTGGTAAATACTCTTTAATTAATGATACATTATCTTCACATTCTAATTCCGCATTTTCTCCTGAATATTGTGG
>JGI25127J35165_1000324_pt1 | contig 14674 bp, 14 predicted proteins | sample ETNvirenome_2_30_FD_35165 | JGI IMG/M metagenome (IMG submission 35165) | reverse complement strand
GAGATGGACCCTGCGGAACTNGACCGCTACACNGTNTTNGATGTCGANCCTACCGTNGAGGACTGGCTTGCATGGGCTGGTGACAAAGTTGTGAAGCCTATCTTTGATTTCATCAACTCAAACCATCAGCATCTTGAGCATAGCGATGATTACGAGCCTAACAAGGTTTATCCTTCTCGNCGCTCTTGGGAGCGATTGTCACAAACTCTCGATGCTGCCGGTGTCAAGTATGAACAGTCACCTGTCATCTATCACTTGGCTCAAGGTTTCGTCGGTATGGAAGCGGCTATCGCCTTCAATGACTACCTCCGAGAATACAAGAATGAGTTGACTGTTGAGCAACTCTTGAACGATGGCCGTGTAGACGATACCAACGGCTGGGTTATCAATGAGCACACCGCTATGGTCGAGAAGATTAAGCAATCAAAGGTGCTCAATGCTGAACTGGATAACAACCAGTTGCAGAACCTTGCTAACTACTTTGTCCGCATCCCTTCAGAGGTCGGTATGCTCCTCTGGTCGGCAATGGGTGAGGGTGATCAAGCCCAAAACAACATCGTTCACTTTCACGATGTCAAGGCTGTCGATGCCGATGGAAACAGCGTTTCCGTTCAACAGCACATTGTGTCTGTTCTAACCGCAGGGTCTAACTAGGCCCTAACAATCGGGTGTGTGGGGTTCTACCCTACCACCCCCATAGGGGGTGTCCGTGAGGATACTATTCAATATTGCAATGATAGGTGCTATGTACGCCTGTTTCGTAACATACTCGCTAAGGAGGCGACGATATGAACACAATCAAACTCGAACTAAAACTAGACAATCAAGGACTGGCCGACCTTTTACAGTCCATACTTATCAAGGGTCTGCAACCGCAAGCCCAGATGGTAGCATTGGCCGCACTGGAACAGCAGCAACTGGAGGCTGTCCAAGACAAGGCCGATGAAAAGGTAACCATTGGTTTCAAAACAGGAGAATAGAATATGCGAAAACCCAATAACAACCATAATAATCATCCAAACCGTCAGTATCTAACCGACCGTCAGTTCAAAAAGGCTCTTCAAACCTACGATACAAGAGGCCGCTGGATCACAAACGATCAATGGCGTACGGTCCTTCGAGAGGTATGGAAGCGTGGAGGCCAGACCTATGGCACCATCATCGATAAGGCCGATAATGGATACCATGTCGATCTGTTGGGAGAACGAGCGTTTATGTATGCCTCTGAAGCCCATCCAGACACGGATAATCACTTTGGTGAAACTCTCGTATTCGAAATAAAGCATATGGAAACTACACAAATCAGAGGTAGAGCCAAGACAAACATTATTGTCACAAATAGGATTTACCGATAACCTAGTTTAAATCTTCACTTTATTGCGTTTTTGTGTACCTAGGGTCGGGAATATGAACATATGAGGACAGCCTCAGAGTAGCGGCATCTTCATTTATTCCCGTCCCACAGGGGCAAACAAAAAAAGTTTGTTTTTTTTCTTGACAAATGTATGTGAACGGGATACATTATATACATCAAAGGAGAGCACAATATGATTACAGTCACCATCGAAAACCTTCTCGCTTACTATGGCCTTGGCCTTATCGGATGGATGTTTGTATGCGAGGTTATCCCTTTCAACTGGCATGTCCGAGCCTTCTGTTTGGCTCTAGTCTACAATGCCCTTCCCTTCTTCTTCTGTTCATTTGCTTAGGAGCATATATGTTAGAGATACTATTCATTATCTGTTATATAATCAGCGTTATTTGGGTTTCGGCCCTCGTTGGCCTCAAGACCGCCGATTACCTTATTGAACACTTTCACAAGTAATGGCCGAGACAATAAAAAAAGTTAAACTTTTTTCTTGACAAAACCAACTGAGCATGATACATTATATACATCAACGACGAATACAGGAGTTTAAATGAAAGTCGGAGACTTGATACAATACAAAGCATTCCCTGAGAACGGCCGTGGCGTTATCCTAGAGATAGACGATGATATGGTTCTGTTCTACTTTATGGATGATTGTCCAGATTATATCTGGGATTTTAAAGTTCAGTTGGAGGTCGTGACATGCAAGTAGGAGACTTAATCAAAGTAAAGGACGGCTGCTTTATGGGAGGCAAGATGGGCCTTATCGTGAAACTAGGCCAAGACGCCAAAGGCAGCCCCCGATACTGGGTAAACCTTATCGGCTCCGTCCCAAAGGCGATAGAAGGAAAGCCCATAATGTATCGGGCCGAACGATTTACCCTTATCAGCAAAACAAACAACAATCTAAACGAATAGAGGTACAAATGGAATACGCATTAATCTGGTGTAGCCAGTATGGCAAAGAAGAGATCGACACAACCACGAATGGCCAAGAGGCTATCCGGCTTCGAGACGAATACCAACTGGCTTATGGCACTGGAACCGTCCGGATAAAGATACGACCTGCGAAAAGCAAGTAATCATCGAGACAATAAAAAAAGTTAAACTTTTTTCTTGACAAATCAAACTAACCGTGATACATTATATACATCAAACAACGAACCCCTTGGAGACAAGATGACAAAAGTATTTCAACTATTCACAGACCTTAAAGAAGCCCATCAGTTCTGTTTCAACCATACGATGAAAGACATTGACCGTCTTGTGCTTACCAAGTGTAACATCCATAAGGATGATGTCTATTATGTCATTGACGGTGCATCGTTTCAAGACGGTGACTTGAACCTAGAAACAATCTGCATTTACGAGTAATCATCGAGGTCATAAAAAAAGTTAAACTTTTTTCTTGACAAATCAAACCAAACAGGATACATTATATACATCATCGAGACATAGGAGAGAAGATGAACTTAGTAACTCAAGAAGATTTCAACGCTACGATTATTGCACTCGCAACCCTCCGAGCCAAGATTTGCCGATACTCTTACGAACGACGCTCCGCAGTGTGGGACGCCCGACAACCTTTCCGCTTCCTTGCGCCACACGAGATCGCTCAATGCAAGCGCATCGATCAGCAGATATGTGACTTTGTGAACAGCGCACAAATCATCAAGTAACCTCCGAGACCACAAATAAAATAAAACCTTCAGACAAGGATAATCAAATGAAGAATGAACAAGTTATTAAAGCGTTCCTTATGGAAAGAACAGGTAAAGCCGCAAGTCTAGTATCAGATGGCAAGCGTATATATTCATACGGTGTAACCATTGGTTTCAATATGGCTGGTAGATCCTTTGTTATCGACTACACCTCTACTGGTGGACACTACATCTCTCAGACTACATCAACCCATGTCAATAGGATAAAGAGAGAAGCCGGTGTAAAGGTTATCTCAGCAGAGGAGTATCAAGAGGGTTTCCATCATCTCGTTAGAGATCTCTAGGCCCCTGCCCTCTACTCTACTACCCCCCTACCCCGTGCGCTCCGCAGGAGCAAATCGCCTGTATGAGCGCATTATCGAGGGTGTGTGTAACATATGCCCGTTTATGCTCAGTATGCTATGATAATCGCTAGGTTTAAGGGTCTTATGGGGTCTGTAAAGGGTATGACTTATCTATATGTAATAGGCACATTCTAAGGCTCTGTTACGATGTTTCGGACACCACATATAACTAGCAGCGTATCAAACGAAACGCCCATTGTAACGAAACTTTCCGAAACTCTCACGAAACACACGAGGTACACATGACACATAACGAGCGCATTATTGCACACTTGTTACGCAAGGTCGAACTGATGATACAATACGAAGCGGTATTGAATAAGGCTCTCAGGTTCCCCAATAGGATAAACCGATATGATGTATAACATCTTATGTCTCTTAGGGAGCACCCCTAATAAAACCCCCATAAACACGGCATCTTGCCGAGGACCCCCAAAATCGGAGGGAAGCAATAACTTTACATAAAATCAGCAAAATCGAATAACCAAGGTTGAAACTGGCTTATCGCCAGATGGAAGCAATAACTTTACATAAAATCAGCAAAATAAAAAAAGATTAAAAAAAGTTGCACAAAATAATGCAGGTTGAACCGAGGCTTTTAGGCATAGGTCTCTACGATGCCCACCATTACAGGCGAAAAAACTTTCACTTTTTATTTGACAAATGTATTGTAATCGGATAAATTATAGGTATGGAAAGAGATTAATCTTTCCGCTTTCGTTGGAGCGTGTATTGCTATTACCGATTATCTTACTTTCGAACTGGGCTTTCGGGCTGTTCTTATTATCCTTCATCTTCTTCCCATCCAAATAATCGAGGTTCAACCTATGTCTTTCAAACTCAATATAAACATCCTAGCCGATACCGATAACACCACAACAGGCCGTGAGCAGTATAACCCGCTTCTACGCACTACCCGCAACCATATCCGACGACCCCGTCTGGAAGGGTACATTGACGCCATCCGAAAGGGTGAGTATTCATGGGCACGGTTGGCTATCCTTCAGAAGTCCCTACCCCGTACGGCTGCGAGTGCCCGTGCCAAAGGGGATGTATGGACGGCCTACTGGGCTGACAGTGTTCTGGCTTGCATCGAGGTCCACGGTCACAAGGTGCAACGCAAAGCGGACAAATAATGTCCGAGAATAAATAAAATAAACTTGACAACCCTATCAGAATATGATACATTATATATATGAACGGAGCACAAAGTTCCAATCTTTAAACCCTCATTGGAGTATCCAATATGCCTAACACTACTACCTCTCGACAACTCGCCCGCATCCGTGCACAATATGACGCTCAACAGGCCGCTTTAAATGCCCGTCGTTATGAGCAACTTAAGCGTTTCATTGAAAGCCCTCAAGCCCANTGGTGCGGTGTTTCCGAGCGTACCCTCGCTATCCTTCGTTCTAACCGTGATATGCTCACCTCAAGCGAGTANGGCGTCAACGAGGCCCCTATCGCTTATGTCCCGCAATCATCGTATTACTTTCCACGCCTCGCTCCACAGGTTGGCTCACTTGTTGAGCATGACCTATTCGGCTTAGGCATTGTCGAGGGTGCGCCAGTACCAGCCGCAAACGCCGGTATGACCGTATCTGTTTACTTTGANGAGGTTGACCGCTGCGCTTCTATCTTCTGCGATGACCTTGAAATGCTTGACGGTGACCTTCGGGGTATGATGAATGAGCAGGATGAGACTATCGCTTCTCGTGAGACCCGTGCAACCATCGAAGCATCTAAGGCTATGGCTGCTAAGTATGATGCCGATGTAACCGAGGATGAAGAGGACGCCGACGACGCCGCCTTTGCTGAGTTTATGGCTGAAGAGTTTGATATGGACTAGTACCCCACCCCTAGAGGGGGGCTTACTCTTTAAGCGGCTGCCTTCGGGCGGCCGTTTGTTTTTTAGCCGCTGTTTTGTTTTGCGGCTGTGGGGGGTGGTCCCCCTCCCCCNATCCCCCTACTACTGGGGCTCATATAGCGTTCAAATAAGTACTTAGAAACTAGGTTTTCGGCCGACGGGCCTAATACGTTCGTTACACCCACAGAAAATTTCAGAGATTTTGACTTTTCGCATAACACAAAGTGTTACGTTACAATGTTGTTACTCTATTTACTATATGAGGCGCACACGATTAATACTGGCTTTTTTGCTGTTTATAATGGCTTTTTTGTTGAAACCAGCAAATGCAAATAAAAACAATGAACACTTTGCGTGGCNAAAGCCGCCTACCATCGCTGTGTGCTTTAGAGGANTTCCCTAATCACTTACTATTCAGAGCGATTGATTTTTGGGAAATAAGAGGGCAGAAATTTGAAGGTGTTATTGTTGATACTCCTAGCGCTATATGCAATGTTGATCATATTCCAGATACAGTCATAATAAGAAGAGCGCCAAAAGGAAAGTTAAAAGTTGGTCAGCTTGCCATAACGGAAAGAAGATCCGATTTAGAAAACAATATGATCAGCAGCGTAATTTGGTTTGATCCAATCAGGCTACACGATCCATGGATTATTGAACACGAACTAGGGCATAGTTTAGGTTTTGCGCATGTTGCAAAGAAGAACCACATAATGAATCCTTGGTCACCAAATATGGGTCCAGAATTTTGGATACCCTAAAAAATCACCCAAAAAAATTTTGAGTTTTAAGCTACTTATGACATTATCAAAAAGGAGTCGATTATGTATAACTTTTTATATTATAAAGATGATGAAGGTATTCGTGAGCCTTGGTTCTTTGAGAACTCAAAGTTGCCGATAATCTTATCGTATTTGGCACCAATCGATATATATGCAATTGCTTTCGGACCTTGGGTTTGGTGTCGTGGCGAATTGGATGCTGAAACAAGAAATCATGAATCAATTCACTACCACCAACAACTTGAGCTACTGTTCATCGGGCAATGGATTTTATATGTGTTTTACTGGGTAAAAGAACTAATTACCTATAGAGACGGCGAGATTGCCTATCGGCAATCCCCATTTGAGCGGGAAGCTTACGATAACGATCAAAACTTAGATTATCTTAAAACCCGCAAACCATACGCTTGGAGAAATTATCGTGGAACTAACAACGACTCAACTTAAGACTATAGTCAATGAAGAGTTGGAAAATTTTCTCGGCGAAGTTTTAAGGGCGAAGTCGCTCTTTATTTTTGATTTTGATGATACGATTGCACGTACTGATTCCAAGGTGTTCCTTATTCGAAATGGAAAAAAGATTGAAATGGACTCTCCAACGTTTGCCAAGTATGAATATCAAGAAGGTGATAAGCTGGACTTCTCTGACTTTAATCGAGTTGATGCGGATATAATCCCTCAAACTCTTGCAATTTTGGATGATGCAATAGATAAAGGACACAGAGTTGCTGTTGTCACCGCACGGAGTCCGGGGGCCGTTGAAGGTATAAAAGCTTTTTTCCGTCAAAATGGAATTCAACCTCCGGATATATATGCCACCTCTGGATCCGAGGGCAAACCCCCTGTTCTTCGTGATCTTCTTGAACAAGGCACATATGGCCGTGTTATTGTATACGAAGATTGTCGAAAGAACATTGAATCCTTAAAGCCTGTTGCTGATGAGATGGGCGTGCCTTATACTGCCATCTGCGTTGATGAAAAAGCGCAAATGAGAAAAGTCTACGAAAACGATTTTAAGAACATGATTAAAGAAGAATTATCTAACTTTTTAGAAGAATTGTCTAAAGAAGAGGAAAAATTTTTTGGTGATGAAATCAAGGCATTGGTTGATAACCCTGACGAGCTATATTATGTGAAAACGGTCAAGCCTCGCAATCCTTATGTTGATTCTGAGGAGCGACAGTTTTTAAATCGTAGATGGATTGAAGATAATGTTGGAAAATATATGGGCGGTGGTTCCTTCCGTGATGCTTATCAAATTAAATCACACCCTGATAAAATTCTAAAGATTTCAAATCGCTATATGCAACACGAGCCGCTAGATGGACAAGAGTATACAACTATTGCTGAGGATACCAACGCACTTGAAATAGAATTATTCAATAAGTATCCCGGCTACTTTCCCAAGGTTTATCTCTCCGATAAAGAAAAGAAAGGAATCCCTCGATGGCTTGTTATTGAAAAAGTCAAGGTCATCGAATACGAAAGTGAATTTGTTCGTCAGCTTGTTCGTTCATTTAAATCAATCCCAAAATCATATAATCTTGTTAATAAACTTATTGCTGAGTTTTTTCCTAGCACCACAGAAGACTTTCCTCCTGCTTTGGGAACGGGTCGTGATATTGATCCTGAAGAGTATGCACATAGATCGTGGTTAGCTGTTGGATTCAATGACAAAGACAGACTAAAAGATATTTTAAAAGACCTCCCAGTATGGGATGAAAAGTATGGTGACGTTATTAATCGCTCTGTTGACCGTGTTATTGATGAAGAAGTTCTCTTAGATGAGGTAGTTGAAAAGGCTTGGAAAGTTTTGACATCTGATCAGTATCTGATTAAGTTCTGGGATATGGTTAATGATTTGCACATTGCATACGCTGAACTTCGTCCGGGAAATCTTGGAACAGATTTTGAAACTCGTACTAAGTTTCTAATTATTGATATCTCCATCTTTGAAGACTAACCATGATTAAAGTAAAAATAAATAAATCTCTTGCTGAAGGTGGTAATGTGTTTGCCGGTAAGACGGATTCTATTCCTCTTGAGTTTATTCAGCCAACGCTCGACAAGTATTATGAAGAATTAGATCGACTGTTCCCTGAGCATTCAGATAAATTTAGAAACTTTCAGCCTCTTGGATCAGTTGGAAAGAAAGCACGCTCTGGTGATATCGATCTTGCTGTTAACGTTAGAGAAATGTTTCCTGATGGTGAAGTAAATCCTGAAGATGTTGAGTCTTGGAATATCGCCTCGGAGGATTGGCTAAAAGAAGTTGAAAAATTATCAAAGCGTGCAAGGTCTTCAACCCCAGCGCAAATAGGCTGGAAAGCGTTCCTACGATTGCTCGCTGAATATATGAATGATAACTCTGATCTTATTGAGGCCGATATAAAGAAGATTGGTCCCGGCACAATGTTTTCTTTGTTTCCTCAGTTTGATAAAAATGGGGATCAACAAGATATGGGCGTCCAGATTGATTGGATGGTTGGCAATATTGACTGGCTTACTTTTTCTTACTTCTCAGATGCTCCGTCAGAAGACGAGCCTCTGCTTAAGGGTCTCCATCGTACGCAACTAATTCATGCTTTAATCCTTGCAAAAGATCATTCTTTTTCTCACACAAAAGGTGTCAAGAATAAAAAAACAGGCGAAATTGTTGCATTTTCGAAAGATGAGATACTTAATTTACTTTCTAACCTTTACCGTAACAAAATGACACTAAATGATACATTAAATTTTAATACACTTTACGACTGGATGGGTAATATCGATGAAAATGATCGTAACAATGTGTTACGCATTTATTTGAAAATTCTTGACACAACACGTGGCAACAAGGATCCATCTGGTGAACGATGCGGATACATACCCAAGGTCCTCGAGCAAACATATCTATCTTTGCTAAAAAATGACCAATTAAAGGGAAAGTTTTTATGCAAAGAAGCTAACCCTACCCTATGGGATGCTTTGAACTCTACTCTTGAAGAATCGCCAAAGAGCGATGAAAAAATTACCGTTGTGATCCCCGGCGGATTCAAACCTCCACATCGAGGTCACGTTGAAATGATAAATCATTTTGCAAATCTACCAAATGTTGATGAGGTTATTGTCTTTACCGGATCTAAGCCACGGCAGTCATCTGATGGGTCTGTGGTTGTGACAGCAGAGAAAGCAAGAAAATTATTTAATTTATTTGATCTCGCACCAAATATTAGATTCGGTGATGTCCGCCAAAGAGAAAAGATGGATGGAAGCACATACGAGAACCCATTCATGGATGCTGTTGCAGTTTTATTTGACGATGATTATGCAGGAAAGAATGTTGCCATTGGTCATCCAACCAAGGATGCCACATATGCGGATCGTTTTGAAAAGATTGCATCATATTCAAAGAAGCCAATGACCGCAAGGCTAGTCAGGGTAACACCAGCAGATACAACAGATGGTTTGTCAGCTACAGATTTAAGAAACGCAATTCAAAGTGGTGACGCACAACAATTAAAAAAGTTTATCCCGGATTCGATTGCGAAAGACTATTTAAAAATATTGATTGAGGATTAATGTTGTGAAATTAACAATAAAAGAGCTTAGCAAAATTATTAAAGAAGAATTAGACCAAATTCAAGAAGTTGACCCTGTAGGTCCCGGCGGCGCAGGCGGAGGNGCTGACCCTCTTCGTGTTGATCGCACATGTGAAGAAATTGCTCGGGGAATTAGACCTAGTAGGATGAGCGACAAAGAATATGAAAGAGCAAAACAACGTTGCGAAGATAAGCAAAAGTATTCTAGGCGTGCTATGGCATACAGAAAAGCAAAAGAAGATGAAGAATCTTATGCTCGGGCCCGTGCCGACAGAGAATCAAGACTATCATCTAAGTTTAATAAACAAATTGCAAATAATTTTGTTAAAGAAATGAATAGAAAAAATGAATCTTTTGTTGATAGATTTTTTAGCGATAGTTATGTTTTTTCTAAAAAGGTTTTTGATTCTAATTCACGTGAAGCAATTGATCAAATAAGAAGTAAAAATCCTAATATTTTTGGAGCAGGACAATATGATAATCCAATTAAAATGGATGTAATTGATGCTGCTGGTGGCCTTGGAAACTTTCTACAAAAAACAGGGGCGTTTGCTTATGCTGATAATGACAAAGTGTATTTGGACCCAGAAGCATATTTAGAAGCAGCAAAAATGGCAAGAGGAATATCTTCAAAGAAAAAAGGATTTCTTAGTAAATTAAAATCATTTGTTGGACTTGAAGAACATAAACTATCTATTACTTCTGAGCAATTAGAAAAAATTATTAAAGAAGAACTTGAGGCTGTTTTTAGCGAGCAAGATAGAAAAGCAAACTTTCCAAGTTATGATGCGGCAAAGGCAGCAGTTGAAAAAGGCCAATTTGATGTAGGTGACACATTTACATTTTATAAGTCTTATCAGGATGTTGTAAAAAAAGCCATTTTTGCCGGAAAAAGAGAGATTGCTGTTTCTGATATGCCTGAAGATGTTTCTGTTGTTTTTTATATTAAAGGCGGTGATGTTACGTCAATGAGAAAAAAAGATATGGGAGCAGCGGCAGAATTAGATAAAAAATATAGAGACCCAAGAGGGCCTGTTGCTCAAGGTCTTGAACCATATACATTATCAGATAATCCAAAATAATTAAAAAAATAAACTTTTTTCTTGACAAACAGCCTAAAATGTGTTATATTATATATATAATATAGTTTGGTGTTGCGATCTCCTTAATCGCTGTGTTTGTTTGTGTTGACCTCCTTGCCCTCCTGCTATCTAGTTATAACAGGAGGGTTTTTTTATGTTATTCTTTATCCTGTTCATTTTATCCTGTCTCAGCGACAATTCTTTGGTTCACGAAATTGAAACAATTGAGTATGAAACAATCACAGAAATAGAGTACGTTTATGTTGAGGACACAGCACCACCACCGCAAGACACATCATTAGACTTATTGCCAATTTGGGTTGACTCATTTACACAACCAAGCTCAATGAATGGAATTGATATTCTTTGGGTTATTGATCGTTCTGGTTCTATGACTAACGAAGCAGCACAGATTGTAACTGGTATTGAAACTATGATGGCTGCACTACCAGAATCTGACTGGCGTCTTGTGATGATTAATATTAGTTCAAATCATGCAGGGAATAGCCAGATATTTCCTTTAATCCCCGGTGATGGCCTCACAGAAGCATGGGTAATGTACAATTCATTAGGTGGCTCAAACAGAGAAGAGGGCTTCAATGCAGTCCATACTTACATAACGGATAATCCTTATTCACAAACTTGGATGAGACAAGATGCATCTTTATTAATTGTCTTTGTCTCTGATGAAGATGAACAAAGTGTAACCAGATTTCCGATGGTGTCAAGTTTTATAGACTGGATTTCTTCTCAAAGATCAGATTTTCATATAACCTCAATTGTTCATTATGCTCAATATGTATCATTATGTAACAATAATCCAGTGGCGGTAGGTGATCGCTACCTTGAAGCAGTTGATTTAACTGGTGGCACTAAGATAGATATCTGTACAGATGATTGGGCCGCTGGGATTACCGAAGCACTTAACCAAGTTGAGCCCTATAATCATTATGAGTTATCAAAGAGAGTTAAATACGCTCAATACTTGCAAGTTTTCTACGATGGAAGACCTGTTCATCCAGACGAATGGCGTTATGATTCAGTTTCAAATACTGTTTGGTTTAATCCGTTACCCGATGCTAATGTTTTAGTTGAAATTGCTTACTATTATCAACCAACTCACTAATTATTGAGGAGAAAATCATGCCTAATAAAATAAAAGTACGTATTCTCAAAAAGATTGACGAGAAAAAGAAGAAAGATCCTGTTTCCGATGAAATCTCTAAACTTGTAAAGAAGGGCACACCTCATAAGCAAGCGGTCGCCATTGCTTTATCGATGGAAGAAGAAGGCAAACTCGAAGAAAAGTTCAGCGAGAAAGAAAGAGCAAAGCGTAGAAAGAAGTGCGATAACCCTAAAGGCTTTACAATGAAGCAGTTCTGCAAGAACCAGAAGACAAGATCTAAAAAAGGTGAACGCAAAAACGAAGAGATGGAACTGGAAGAGCGATGCCAAAAGGGATATAAGACTCATCCAACCAGAAAAACAAAAAAGATGTTTGGTAAAACATACAGAAATTGNGTGAAAGCCGAAGAAGGTAAAGACCCAAAGGTTGGAACTGGCAAAAAACCTGAAGGATCAAGCCGAAGACTATACACAGATGAAAATCCAAAAGACACTGTCTCTGTTGAATTCAAATCTGTTGCTGCAATAAAAAGAACTTTAGCTAAACCCTCCTTCAAAAGTAAAAGCCATAAGCGACAATCACAAATAATCAACCTTATTCACCAAAGGGCACGTGCTGCTTATAAGAATGCTAAAGATCCAAAAGTAAAAGCACGACTTAAAAAAGCGTTTGAGTACGCTGAGCAACGTAAAGAGGCCTCTAAAAAGAAAACAAAAGCCAGATTGAAAAAGAAAAAAAATGAAGATGTCCGCAAAATGCCAAATAGTGATAGATATGGTGTCTATGCAGACAAATTTAAAGATGGGAAGCGTGTTATGACCCCCGGTGGTAAGCATGCACAAGAGCTAAAAAAAACATATGCTAACAAAAAAGATGCTAATGATTATATGGCTGCAATTATGATAGCCAAGGGTGGCTGAGATGATTAAAATTCGCATATTAAGTGAAAACATTGTTACTGAACAAGAAAAAATAACACTAAGTCAGATTGTTGGTGATAACTCTGTCATCTCATTCGACTTTGATAATACATTAGTTAAGTCATTTTCTGATATTGATAAAGATGGTGAACTAGTTTACGTTAATGGCGGGTCAAATACTATCATGATTAACCTTATGAAAGAGTTAATCAACGATCCCAGTAAAAAAGTTTATCTTGTAACCTCCAGAAGTGAAGCATCAGAAAAAAATGTTGGCAATGATGGGGTCAAAGTACAACTTGATAAGCTTGGAATTAATCCAGATGGTGTATTTTTTACAAATTCTCAACCAAAAGTAACAAAATTAAAAGAATTAGGTGTTGAGATACACTTTGATGATGATAGGGAAGAGCACGCAGACATAAAAGGTAGCGGAATCCAATCATTTTATCCAGATGATTTTGTTGAAGACACGGATCAAGTATCAAAAGTCGTTGCTGTAACTCTTGACAATAAAGTTTTAATCCTCAAAAGGGCTGACACCGGTGAGTTTGATATACCCGGTGGACACGGAAAGAGTGGAGAGACACCACAATTTACTGCAATTCGAGAAACTTTAGAAGAAACAGGACTAGATTTATTTGGAATCAAAAAAATACAGTCAAAAGAAGTTGAATATGAAGGGCGAAAAGAAGAGATCACTTATTTATACGCCAAACTAAATAATACATCTGATATGTTAAAGGATGATATTGACCTTGATGTTGAAGAAAACACAGAATTTTACTTTGTAGACCCACAAAGTATTGATGATTATATGGGTAATGCTACTCAAAATCTAAAAAACGTTGGTAATACAATAAAATCACTTACAATTGATGAACAAATGGAACCTTTTCAAAGAAAAATGGCCAAAGGCTACTCAAAAAAGAAAAAAATAATGATTGGCCTCGGTAAAAACAAATATAAATCAGGCCCTTATAATAAAAATCCTTCATACGAAAGGTCAAAGTCTGCTCCTCCGGGCTTTGGTGGTGCTTTACAAGAAATGTTAACAGAAATCGAGTTCGATTTATCTAGATTTGTTGTAAAAGACGAATTATGTCCTAATTTTTGGAAAAACGAAAAGCTAAACAGCGAAATTAGAAAGAAATTGCTAGAAATAGCAGAAGATTTTGTGAAAGACACGCCAATCGAAGGAAAAATTGAAGATATTACCTTTACTGGTAGTTTGGCAGGATACAATTATTACGATGGTTCTGATATTGATCTTCACATTCTAGTTGATTTTAATAAAGAAGATGAGTTGATTAAAGATTTAATGAATGCTTTGAGAATAAACTGGAATAATAGTCATGATATAAGGATTGTTGGTCACGAAGTTGAGATTTATGTTCAAGATTCTAATGAAAAGCACTATTCATCTGGTGTTTATTCTATTTCAAATGATGAATGGCTTCAAAAACCATCAAAAGACAGTCCTCAGATTGATACAGCAGCAGTTATTAAGAAAGCAAAGGGCTTGTCTGATGAAATTGATGCACTACAAGATGAATTTAGCCAAGAAAAGTACGAAAAAGTGCATAATTCTGTCCAAAGACTGCGTAAAAAGTTAAAAAATATGAGATCTGCTGGTTTAGAGGACGAAGGAATCTATTCAATTGAGAATTTAGCCTTTAAATTGCTTCGAAATAGCGGTCAAATAAGCAAATTGATGATTTTAGGCAATGATTCGTATGATTATATGATGGGATATGACAAAAAAGACAAAAAAAAGCGTATTAAAGTCAAAATTAATCGAAATTTAGATGAAAAACGCAAAAAAAAGAAGAAAAAACGTAAAAAACGCAAAAAAAGAGCCGGATATGGCGGGGATTACCCG
>JGI25127J35165_1000318_pt1 | contig 14922 bp, 40 predicted proteins | sample ETNvirenome_2_30_FD_35165 | JGI IMG/M metagenome (IMG submission 35165) | reverse complement strand
CTAGGGCCTAGTATGCCGGGGGGAGGGGGAGGGGGGGTGTCAATCAGCGTTTACATGAAACGCCGCCAAAGTATCATAAATGATATCAACATCAACCGGGGCGTCTGCGTCATTCTCCAGGTCTAACAGTACATCCAACTCTAACTCTTCATCGTCGAGGATATCGGTGATAGTGATATCACCGTCAACAATGCGGGCGAACTTAGGAGCGGCGACATTAGCGGCTACAGGGCAAGAGGGGAACAACATCATAATAAACTCCAGATTAATAAAAAACTTTTAACAGGCGATGTCTATAGAAAGGGTCGGATCATCAGCGATGGCCTGAGCGAATGCCTTAAGGTCTAACGAATCATTCGCACACACCCACGCTTTGGATCCCCATGTATCAAGCGACTTAATATTGTATTGGTAAAATANNTGTGCATGAAATCGCTTGGCAAGCGCTTTGGTGCTCATGTCAACGCCTGAATTCTTATGCCTGGCCAGATAGCGGTAACCATCAACCCACCGCGCACCAAGGCGGTTAACCCGTGCGCACCAAATCGGGCTGTCTTCCAAGCGCTTGAATACTTCATTCCTGGTCTTGCTAGTCTGCCAAATCTTGATAAATTCAATTGCCTCTCTCTGAACTTCGCAACGAAAGTAAACGGCCATGATAGACTCCAGACTAATAAAAAAAAATAATGGGGGGACATTGCGTCCCCCCGTTGAAGGGCTCACCGGGCGGTGATTAACTAGGGAATAGGTCGGCGGCTGGCTTCTTTGCTTTCGCCTTGCTTCCCTTAGTGGCGGGGGTGGAATTCTTAGCCTTCGGAGCCTTGCGGGTCAACTGGGCCTCATTGGCATTAATAAAGTTTTGAATGGTGCCGTCTTCTACCATTGCAATGATCTTTTCCCACTGGCCAGCGTAAAGGGTGACGGGCATTCGCTGGAGACCATAAACAGAGATCGCCCCCTTCTGAGATACCTTGAGGCGCGCAAGTCCTTTGGTCTTCTCTTTAAGCGCTTTCAATTCATTCTGCATTGCTTCTAGTTCAGCGATACGGGCGAAAAGGGCTTGATTTGTATTCTCGTTAGCCATTGATGGCCTCCATTCAATTATGGCCGCGTAGGGCCGGGTTAAGTTACTGTGACAACCGTTAGTCACATTCTAATAATAGCAGATAATTGGTCGCGGTCAAGTACTTTTAAAAGAAAAATTAATTTTTTTTTGTTTCGCAATGATTACAGGATCTTAGAATTCACGATTCAAGTTCCTTTTCTAAATCGGTGTCGTTAAAGACTGCCACGATTAGCCCGTTAAGATCCTCTAATTCTTGCTTGGCATGTACACTCAATCGGGACAGTCCAGGCCGTGACCCTTCCAAGGTCTCTTGGCGCTGATGGGTGAAGTCTTGCACGACCTCACGCAATAGGGCCAACTGAAATGAATTGAGCAGTACACTATGAAGCGAATGATTCATATGGGTTTCACCTTTCAAGTTGTTTTGCCTCGCTGACTTTCAAAGTATCGCAAAACTAAAAACGAATTGCAAATAAAAATTTAATAAATCGTAAAACCGCAATGATTCCAAGTACTTAGACTTTCCATTTAATCTTCTCTAACCATTTAGGCTCGCAATTATTAGCCAATAAGAGGAAACGGGCCGCCTTGGCCTTACCCTCTGCTAGGGTGTCCGCTTCCCCTGTCCATTCTAGGTCGTCCGTAGTCCCTACGACTATCGAGTAGTGATCATCCCGAATGCGCTTGATTAGCGCTAAGCGCTGGCATTCATCCCTTGTTAGCCATTCCGCACCCCATGTTTCATCGTCGTAGCGTTCCCATTCTAACATTCGGTCATTCCCCGTTAATATATTGACGATAAAAAGGGTTAGAAAACTAACGTGCATCCCCTAGATACACCCCATAACACTCATATACACTCTATGCCACTATAAAACACTTTATACCACATATGCGTATGAGCGTAACCCTAACCACTACTCAGCAAAAATGCTATCGCTTCTTAGTCCTAACCCAACTATTAGAAACGCTCTTTTTTCTGCTCTTATACTTTGCCATAGTTAACCCTTTATTACAAGTAAAAAATGCAAGGGGAATCTTTTTTTATCTTTACCCCTTATCGGATAACTCTATAGCGCTTGAGATTTTTTGCCTGCATTCTTGCCTATAAAGATTTTCCTCTGTTCTGTTTTTTCTCTCTTTTTTCTAGGGACCATCACGAATCATTTTTTCCTCCTACGCGAGAGATTTTTCTGTAATCATTCCAGTTACATACACGGGCGAGAGATTTTTTTGTGCTCTCCTAATCTCACAAACTCTACCTTCTCATGCGGGTGGGTGCCTGAGAGATTTTTCTGTAACCATTCCCATCTATCGTGCAACTGTTCTCTATCTGATGAGATTCGCATGTACTGTTTCTCGCCTATCTTGAACACTAATTCGTACAGCATTGGTTACCCTTTTTTATTTTTCTTACCTCGCCGACTTTTAAAGTATCGCAAATTCCAAAATTGAATGCAAGAAATATTTTAACTTTCTTTTTTGTCCAATGATTTCAATTATTTAGCAGTCCAGAAAACTTTGGGTGACCCTGTGCCTTGAGCGTATGGACAGAATCAACCACTGCAAAGCATACCTTCTTATCTGTTATCCTTTCATTCTCATAATTGTGCAAAGCGATCAAGGTTTGCAGCGCCCCATCACTATCGCTTGCCGCTTTCTGTACTGCAGTGTACATATCAAGCGCAGCCTCATGATCTCCGCTTGCATACAGTGTTAGCAACTCGTCACCATACTGATTCACGTTTATGTCTACCATTCCATCTCCCTACAAACTTCCTGAAAAAAACTATCTGGATAGCCATTGTAGTTATATAATCGGCAAGTCGTCCCGTGATCAAAACCATCTAACTGGCCACCGTCGCCACCATTGGCCATATCGATATATTGTCTCTTGACTTCCCTTAACATGGAAGCGCTGGCCATTGATCCATGTGCTTGCATCTCCCTGTAATGCTTGACTATTTGATCAACCGTTTGCATTTCTTATCCCTTCCTCATGTTATGTAGGAAAGCGCCGTCATCTACGAAATCGGCATGCATGCGAGCATACCCTACATGTTTGCTGGTGGTCATAGACTGAAACCCATAATTTGTACCGCTAGTGTAATCACGCGCTATCTTTTGGCCGTGCTCATTAGTGGTGCCAATAAGCAAACTATAACTGTATAAATTCTGGCCATCGGTGCTAAACTGGCCCGTGCTATTTGCCGCGCCCTGATTCATCGCCCAATTACCGGCAACGCTTCGTGTATCTGTTTTAAAGATTCTAGACATATTCATTCTCCATATCCTCAATTGCGGTTTCACGTAGGCTTTCTGTACTCTCGTTATCATAACATGCAAAGCCGCGCAATTCAAGATGATTAATCAATTCCTTGCGATTCATGCTCTTTATGCCTTGCCATGATGTCTCTATGAAAGTACCCTTACGGGTTTCTAAAATACTTTTCACTGGTGTTTTCTCCCTATTCATTCTGATAATCGTTGCTAGATCCCACATGATTAATACTCGGCTCCAATCTTTCTTGTTGCGTGTATGAGATCTTCCTTGCATATGTTAGTCACGTTAATGAATAACCTTATACCTGCGGACTCGCTACCTCCTACCGTATTGCTCCGGATAAACCGTAGTTCATGCCACAAATCAACCGCTGCCTGGTAGTTCTCACTAGACACGAACGCTTGAATTTGCCTTGTACACATATCAGTCAGAATAGGCATATTCTTTTGTTTTTCATATATCTCGTCTAGTCTCTCAAGTAAATCGCGCTCTTCATTCATTTTGGCTAACCTTTGCTCGTTCATCTTGTATACATTAAAGCACATAAAAAAAATTGGCGCAAGAAAAAAATCGCGAAATCGTAAATCGCGAATAAAATCAATTACTTATCAACCAAACGTAACACCCTTCTATCAATAGTCTTATACTTTCCTGATATGTGCATGCATTCCCAATAGCCATCAATAACCGTAGAGGGCTTGACCACCAAATAGAGATCATTGGCCCGCTCTTTCTTAGTGCGTCCCGGTACTGATTCTAATACCCTGACAAATGCACCTGGTTTGATCTCATCCATTATTCTTACCTTTCGCCGGGAAATACTGTAGTCTACCCTGTGCAACCGCATTTGTCAACTTAATTGCACTATCACACTTCTTAGTGTAACGCACCGTGCCACCTAGTGGCTTCTCTAAATGCCATTCTGGGCTCATCAAGACATAATCAACCAATTGAAGCGCTGGCCCATTATCCGTATTAGTAACTAAACCCCATGCCCTATGTGGACCAAAGTAGAACATGTCCCCTACTTTATACTTATTAACTGCCATTGTCAACCCCTACCAACACTGATGGTCAATAATACAATCACCGAATGACCACCGGACCTCTGCTAGTGTCCAGCAACCAGGACGACGAAACACTCTATCAGGATCGCATACCTCCACTAGATGGTGACTATCAGGACAGTCAATATCAGTCTGCCCGTAGTCAAAATCACGAGGACTACAACCGTCGTAAGAGTAGACCACATGGCTTGATACCGTTGTACGTCTCCGAGGCGGATTGTATTCCTCTTCTACTGTAAGAGCACACCCAGTGCTTAAGAGCGCTGCAATCGTCAATAACTTAATCATGCTTTCCTCGTTTTCCTCACCAACAATTGCATTATAGCGCGAAAAAAAATCAAAAGTCAAATAAAAAATTTTCTTAATGATTTCAAGAACTTAGTGGGTCACCCCGGACTCGAACCGGGAACCAGCGGATTAAAAGTCCGATGCGCTACCAATTGCGCCAGTGACCCTAAAGAGGTGGTTTTATTATATGTAGCCGCATAGCGAGACCACCTAAACTCGCCGGAGGTAACCTTTAAAAACTACTCTGAATTAGAGCGACCATACGATGAAACCCATTTACCATACCTGTTAATCCTATCAGATCCCCCAATAAAAAGCAACCAATACCTATTAAAATTTTATCCATCGCGATTGTCATCCCTTAATGGCACTAACTCCCTGATAACACTCCTCAAATCGTTAGCAATAAACCATTTATCATAATCAAAAACATCTACCATGTTATAAACGGCGCGTTCAAAAGAAAGCCTACGGTTTAAAACATCCTCCGCTTTACCCCTTAAATCCTTTTCATACCTGTAGCCCTCTGCTAATATCTCCTCTTTATTCCTTAGAATATCCTCAAGACTATCTTGAAAGGTCATATTACCCCTTCCCATCTACTGCAATAACCTTTTCACTAGTGTTAAAGTACGGTTGCCTGTAACCATCGGCATCTGTCAACCACATACGCTGACACTTGCTAGGCTTTGGCTTTGGAGCGTACATATCTGTCAAGATGATGTGGCCATCAAAGTCACCGCGCTGGTTAACATACTCAGTAGGAGCATTGAAACACGTACCGCCACTGAGAACTCGCTCATATTTTCTCTTGTCCCCTTTCTTCCATACATAAATCTTACTCTCATCTACTTTTGTATCGAATGGAACGACTGTAAACTCTGCTAATTCAGCCAGTTTGTTCAATTCGGAAAAGAACATTGCTAACATCTCGTTACTTACAGATCCTGACTGATCAATTGATACCGCAATCTTGGCAACCCGCGCTTGTTTACGGCCCGGATGTACGTATGGAAACCTCCTGTTAATCCTCTTGATAGAACTAGACTTGTTGGCACGTTGTGATGTCTTAACAAAATATCTTAAAACCTTCCTCCAGTCAATGACTGTCTTGATAGAATCCATAATTTTCTGGCGAGTAGACTGTGATACTGAACCCCACCCATTACTGGACGCGGCTTCCTGTGCTGCGTTTTTTACAATATCTTTTATACGTTCAGAAGCAATATCCTTTATCTCTTGCGGGCATTTACCCCACCCGCTATGATCATCTAAAGATTCCGGTGCAGGAGTACCGCTAGAAGCGCCAGAATCGCCGTCTCCGGGGTTTTCTCCACTAGACCCACCATCGGACCCGTCTCCGCTACTACCTTGCCCAGAATCGCCGTCATTTCCAGATTGTGTAATGGCCTCTGGCAAGTTAGCAAGATACCATTCAGCGGACATACCTTTAGGCAAATCCTCAAACTGATCTTTACCCGGAATGAGACCACCCTCGGGCAGATTATCAATGTGGCTATTAATTGCTAAATCAGTAGCAATATTCCAATGTTGCATAGGCACGTTATCAGGCATACGGTCAGTAACATGCTTAAAAATAATATGGTAGAACTCATGCTTAAGCACTGCCAAGCGTTCTTTGCTGGTTAGAGCCTTAAAGAACTCAGGGTTGTACAACATCTCAAACTGTGCTGAATCAGGGTTAACCATAACACCGGCAGTAGGCACCGAAAACGATGCACGCTTATCAATGCGCCGCGATATAGATGCAAAAAATGGCTCTTCTAAAAGCAATTTTGCAGTGTGCATATTGAGATCAAAGGTCTGCTCATCCATAACTGTAGTCTCTTGTTGCGTTGTCATGATTGCACTATAACCCTATCCAGAACAAATGTCAATTATTTTCTACATCGCCAAGGATTTCAACCAGGAAATCCGACACTGAACGACCATCAACCGATGCCTGATGTAGACTAACAAGATTATCTCTTGCTGATTCATCCTCCACTGAACCCATAACCGTCCACAATTTCATAGCAACCTCAGAGGGAAGCATAAAGAAATACCTTGCCACGTTATCCATTTGCTCTTGCGGCAAGACACTGTGGAAAGTCTCCGCTGATTCAAACTTGGCCACCATAGCAGTATGCTCATTGATACCAAAGTCTGCTAACTTAGAGAAGTCACCCTTGATAAGAATATCCTCAATAGACACTTGCCTGTCATAGTTAGCAATAAAATCCTTGAATGCTACCGCAGCCTCAAAACCAACAAAAGCACTGGTTAACTGAAACAATAGAGCACCATCCTTGCTCTCATAAGCATTGGCATGCTGTAAACACTCGTCTAAACGCTCCCAAGAACGACGGGAAGGATAGACCTTGTTTGGCTCATAGTCATCGCTATGCTCAAGATGATTGTGGTTATGATTAATAAAATCCCACACTTCCGAGGACAAGCCGGTATCCTTGGCCCAGTTAAGCCAATCATCTACCGATGGTTCAATATCAAACACAGTCCACCTGTCAAGTTCAGCGGGATCCATCTCGCCTACCTGGTATTGGGCACCGTGCTCGCCACCATTAACAGCAGCAAATACAAGGGTGTCATCATGTAGACAGTGGCCATTCAGTTTTCGACTATCTGTCAACTCAAAAATACCCTGACGCACCTCAACTGTGGCACGGTCTACCTCATCCAAGAATAGAACAACTGGCTCATCACATGCACGCTTAAACCAATCCGGTGGATTAAAGGAAGTACTATTCCCATTGATAACAGGTAGACCAACAAGGTCACCTTCGGTCATCTGAGATGCGCGGCGTTCTACCACAGGCAACCCAATGTGGTCAGCATACTGATATACAACGGTAGACTTACCAATACCGTGACGGCCACGTAAGAGAACTGGCTTGCGAACACCTGTAACGTAACCGACGACGCTACCAAAAGTCTTGAAGTCAACTGCCATGATGATTTACTCCTAATGAAAAGCAGTTAGTTTTTCGTTCTATCTTTTTTAATTATGCACAAACGATTTACATATTGCAAACAAAAAATGAAAAATCGTAAAAACAAAATAAATTCAATTACTTAGCGACTACAACTTTTACAGACATAGCCACCCCACTCTGGCCGTTTAGCATTGGGGAAGTATTCATGGCAATAGAGACAATCCATACCGTAATTATTATCACCGTTATGGTATCCCGTATCCCTATCGAACTGGAGACGGTTAGCCCTTGCAACAAATCGTACTCTAGCCTTACCCATTAGTCGTCATCCTCTTCTGGCATTAATGGTAACAATCCAGCCTTTTCTAACTCCTGCATGTACTCATCAACTGACAAGCCATACTCACTAGCATTATCTGTCATCGCTTGCAGGAAGTCAAGAATTATTTTTCTAACCGCGTATTCTTTGTTGTCCTCGTCATCTTCAGGGCCACTATCTTTTAAAAGGTTTAATATGCGTTGCCATTCCCAGTTCTTGTGTTTGCCATTCTCACTCTTATTAACAAAGTCTGTTATTGAGGTAACATTATCCTTGTCGTCATCATCTTTCATTATTTACCTACACCTTTGGCCATATCAACTGAAACAACATACTGATAAGCACCTTTATTATATGCTGGCGCTGTACACTTAGCCTTGCGGGCTGTCTCTACGCGAGCATTAGCAGCGCCGCACTCTAAGCAGGTCTTATAACCTAACGCTTTTCTTTTGGGGTTGTATTCTTCCCAGCATTCAACACAGATGGCTATCATAATATTATACCTTTCGCGCTTCGCTGATTACTTCCATTTGGTTTTTAGGGTTTGAGGTAGTCATAACTTTTGGCCTGAACCATCTCACCACTCTCACCTCTTCCGTGCCTGGTATTTCCCTGATCACGACACCGTGCCAATAGTCCCAAGGCGGCGCTTTATACTTTACTAGGTCACCAACCTTCATTTGTTTTCCTCTGCAATCTTTGTATATTTGTATTAAACCAAAACAAAAAACAAAATGCAAGAAAAATTTATTTATTTAATAAATTCAAGAACTTAGCACTTCTTTGATAGCAAAGGTTGAGAACACTAAACCCTCACGATGCCAATCCGGAGCCTTATCCACCCATCGCACCTTTACACCATCAACTGGTGAATTGGGATGATCAGGATACATGTACTTAACATAAGTAACAATGCCCCTCTCGCCCTTGTTGGTCTCAATTAAATCACCGATTTTCATCCTGCCCCCCTTTAAGTTCTCTTACACAGTCTTCTGGTAGCCACAACTTTTTGCCACTTGTAAGTAAAACCTCATAATGATACTCATCATCATCGTCGTGATACTCTATATCGTATGAAATTATTACTCCAGTAGAAGAGGCCCACTCACCTAGATCATACCATTCTGCGTCAACTAAATCACCGATTTTCATGCCAACACCTCAAATTCATAACCCCACCATTTTTCTTTCTTTCCGCTACCAGCAACCATAACACACCAAAGGTTAGTTTGACCGTAGGCATTACCGTGGGCATTTCCTGTTATTATCCCCACCTCGCGTCTCATAACGTGTTCAACCAAATCACCGACGTTCACTGATAACCTCCAGTAAACTAGTCTCTACAGGCATTGATGAATAATCATAAAGCAATACATAGCCTTGTAGTGGTGCAGATTTTCTAACAATATGTATTTTTCTAGTTTTCTCTTGGGTTCTGTTAAAAGGATTCGGTCTAAATCTTACTAAATCACCGGCTTTCACTGATAACCTCCACTGTATCTTGTGTACACCAGAATACACCGTAGTTAAACCAATTTACTTTTATTGGGTCTGGCTTGTCTAATTGAGTGTACGGCATTACATCTACCACAATACCGTGTACGTTGTCAAGATAAGGTACGCCAAACTTGTTGTGTTTTTTTACTAGTGTTCCGACCTTGATTTTCATGGCAAACTCTCAATTTCTACTGTTGAATCCCAAGTTACATCGCCGTTCTGCCAAAGTATTTTATGTCTAACTGGCCTCGATTCCTTTTCACCGTGCGGTTTCATCCACTGTGAATCTAGTATGATTCCAAATGTTCTACTTTTCCATAATCTATCAGTTCCACAAAATATATCATACTGACGAGAGGACTCGCTCCACTGCACAGAATCACCTTTCTTTGGGTGATGTGAAATTGAATCAGTCATCTTTGTTCTTCTTCATTTTTGAAGTGAACCTACCGTAGTTACCCATGCCATCGTAGTCCATCGTATCCTGGTTTGGCTCATCTCGCTTTTTTTCTTTTTGAATGTTATCACCTGATTTAAAAAAAGTCAAGCCTTTAATTAGTGATGTCCAAAAATCAATCATTAACTTCCCTCGCTATTTTTTAAATCATACTAAACAAAATTTTGAAAGTCAACATTTTTTTAAATTTTGTTTAGTCGCCAGGACTATATCCTTGTCATCAGCGGGCCACCAATTAGCGTTATTAACCGCCGCTGTCCAACTGCCAAAGTCTTTAACATCGTCAAGCCATACTATCAAGAACTCTTCAATATTACCATCGGCCCACTGTTCTCTTGATTTGGTCACCAGGCCCATTGCACCCGTGCCACAATAGTGATCATGAGGCTTGTATATCACTAGATCGCCTACCTTCACTGATAACCTCCAGTTTATCTTCTTCGTGCCACATTACACTAGAGTGAACTGTATTCCACCTTACGCGAACGTTTCTATGGTTGTCAGGGCCGTGAAGGGGACTAAACTCTAAGACTATGCCAACGTATTGATTATGTACACGGTCTGATATATACCTGCTCTTCTTGTACGCTATCAGGTCACCGACTTTCACTGATAACCTCAAACTCGCTTGGCTTATGTAGTTCGGGCTTGCGACCAGGATAAGCCACTTTTATCAATCTTCCTGTGCCTAATATGCCGCCTGAATCTGCATCTGTACTTAAGCAAATTGCTACGGCTCTTTTTTGTTGGTGCAACTGTAACATGCCCCAGCGCTTTACTACTAAATCACCTTTTTTCATCTCTTAAACTCCCAATACGCTACTGATAACGCTATCAACATTAGTACACCAAGGATTACATACTCGGTGAATCCGTCTATCTGCATACTAACCATTGCGGCTTCATTCATTTTTACCTCTGTATCCCCAATACAAACTACCAAAGAAGAGGAAGTCTGCTATAGCACCGTAGAGTAGCGGAGCGTCTAATATATACTGAGTTAAAGTAAACATTTTATTGTTTCATTGGATAGATATAATCAATATGTGATTCTATCTTTTTACCGTCGCGACCCAGTAATTTTATCCATTCGCTATCTTCCTTTACTGGGCCAAGCGAAAGAAACGGACCTTGAAATCCGAGCGCTTCACCATAATCTACTCTTACTAATGTTCCCGCTTTCATGACTAATTCCTTTACGCGCTCTTTTTATTCTCTCTGTTAATCTCTACCAGTCTCTCAAACGCCCACTTTCTAATTTGATCTCTGGGATATGTAGTCATCTTAACGCAGGAATCTACACTAAGATTTGGATGATTTATAACTTCTCTCGCTATCCTGTTACCCTCATAAGAAGAATTAATTTCTTTATCATCCAATATCCAATTAGTGATATCATCAACTATATGCACCGGAGCGCGTAAACCGGCGTTACGCAAGAAACAACTGCTTAATCGCCAGCGGCCCATATATGAACTTAGAAACTTCTTTTTATGATCAGAGTATAACTCTTCATATTTACTGATGTTATTTTCGTAGTGTCTATTAATAACCAACGTAGCCTTTAGAACATAAGATCTCTTAGTGCCGTCATTCCACAGCATTTCTTTCACGCTATCGCACAAGAATGGGTTTTCTGCTAAATACAAGTTAGCAACCTTATAGCCTTGTTCATATATCCTTACCTGCATGAACTCATCAATCCAGCGATTCTTAGCGAGATTGTTAAGTTCTGTATTGCACATGGATTCAACATAATTGGCTAGTGACATTCCCTCTCCATTTCTTCCAATACTTCTAAAAGCATATCTTTCATGTCAAACGAACCGTAACCCCATCTAGGAGTTTTATACGGATCAATTCCTTCGATCTTGTTTTTAATGATAGATGAAATTTTATCAAAAGTCAAATGTTTTTTTTCTTCGCTGGGTTCAATTTTAACTTCTGGGTGCAAACTAAACGGATCTAACTTCACTTTCGCCCCTTTACTGCTTTTATTTCCTTCTCAATAACTTCGGCAATACGACCGACTTTTATGAACTTTACCCTGTAAGGTATTGCTCCCTTACACGCCCTTGTAATAGGGCCATAATTAACTGATGTGACAACACCAATGTCACCCTTATAATATGTATTTGGTCTTCCCTCTACCAATTGACCTACACTGTACTTTGGCTTATTCTTGTATTCGTTTAACACCTTTACAGCGTACTTGTTGGCGCACATCTTGTCAAATTCCACCTTGGAAAGCACATGACCCTTTGGATCATCTAATACCTTCTTGACAGTGAAACTAAAGTATCCTTCTTCCGATGCCTCGTAATATTTGGCACACTTAACAGCAACATCACGGAGGTCATCACTGTAAGAAGTACTCCAGTTTTTTGCTTCTTCAATGGCTTTGTCACTGTAAATCCCCTCTATGCTTTCCAGGTATCTTTCTTGGCCAGGTGTCAAGTATCCTCTATCATCGTAAAAACATTTGACATCATTTAAAAAATTAAGGTGTCGTTCTTTTCTGTAATGGTTTATAATTGTATCCGCAGCAATTGCATTTTTTGTGATTTTCGAAATTCGCTCAAGCACTGAATTTTCCTTTCTCCATTTGTTCACATGCAATAATATCAAAAATTGTTTTTGTTTTCAACCTTTTTTTTAAAATATATGCGGCCTGTCTTTTTGAAATGGCTATTGAAACTTTGAAAACGGAATATGCTTCTTGTGATTGATCCAGTTTATAACACCAAGTTCTAAAAAGCATGATTGTTCTCCACTAGATATCATTACTATAATTAGAGGCAAGATTTGGTCCACCCCCAGAGAATTGAACTCTGCTTTAGAACGCTTATAAGACGCCCCCTGACCACCAGCCAGCCGGGGTGGATAAAGAGCCCGCGATAGGACTTGAACCTACAACTTATTGATTACAAATCAATTACTCTACCAATTGAGTTACACGGGCAGAACCCCTTAGAAAAACTAAGGGGCATTGACCTTACTTGCCCTTTGGTGGGTTATTGTCACGACCGCCGCCGCTTGGGTTTCCAGTTGTTGATGGCCAACCACCGTTGTTACCACTAGACATACAGCATCACCTCCTTTCATTAATTAATTTCACACTCACAAACAGTAGGGACGGAGGGACTTGAACCCACACGGCCAATAGCCGGGAGATTTTAAGTCTCCTGCGTCTACCTATTCCGCCACGTCCCCGTTTGATCTTTTTTCAACTTGATCGTGCCTAATCTTAGTATATAAAATAAAACTTGTCAAGCCAAAAACAAGAAAAAAAGTATAAATAAATTCTATAAAATTCATACTCTAATCCTTAAAATACACCGACATCCCCATTAACGTTGGTGCCCAAAGACCAATAAAGATACCAAACCTTTCGGCATGTGCAGGATCCTCCCCTGCGATTACCCACGTTGCAATCGACGCTGCAACAGACACCAGTGATGCGATAAAGCATCCAGATGAAAGTGTTTCTCTGTTCATTTTCACTCCTCTTCTGGTGGTCTAACCACCTGCTAAATTAAATTGGCACCCTGGGCAGGATTCGAACCTGCGACCTGCGGATTAGAAGTCCGATGTTCTATCCAACTGAACTACCAGGGCATAATCTTCTTTACTTCTTGAATTATATTTTCTCTTCTTAGGGAATCTCTGTATTCCAAAAGAGCCAACTCTTTCTTTTTACACTCTAGCATCATATCGTAAGTTTGTCCATAACTTTTTACAGGATTCTTAATATAATCTGAATGCGCTTGTGGCTTAATTTTATCGTCACCATATTCTAGTGCTCTTGACTCAGATAAGTGAACCACAGGACGAATACCGGCGGGCCAAGTAGACACCGCTAGTTTAAGCGCCTCCTCTTCTGTTTGACCACCAGTGCAAAAACGGTGATGATGATAATCAAAAACAATTGGTACTCCGACTTCCTTAAAGATGTATTCATAAAGATGCTTTGTAGACCACATGCTCGCCTTGTCATCATTCTCAAGTGTCAATCTCTTCTGACAATTCGCATCTAGTCTTTTGAATGCCTCGCACCATCGCTTGGCAGTCCCTTCAAAGTCACCGCCATACGTGCCACCAACATGAATGTTAATCTTGTTATAGTGGCTTGGGATAAATCCCATCATATCAAATATCTCTGAATGATTATTAAGTTCGTGAATTGCTTTCTCTACAACATCTGGCCTTGGAGACCCCAGCACATTGAATGGACCAGGATGAAACGTCAACCGTTGCCCAGTCTCAAATGCATACTCGCCTGCTAAGTCAAGTTGATAGCAGATATTGTTGTAGTCTGGCAAGTCGCTAAACTTATACTCTGACATCCAGGGAAAAATATCTGAGGACATACGATAGAACTTAATGTCATGCGCGTGATTCCATTCTAAAATCTTGAATAGATCCTTNACATTCAATAGAGAAATCTCTGAAGCATACTCTATCCCCTTGCTNTGAAATGTCNTTTTAATCATAGACCTATTNGTTGTGATGCGCTTAGACTTAGGCACATCAGATAGTGTCATGTTTATACACGCATAACCCAAGTTCATTACTTNGACCTCCACCAATCAATCATCATTTGGCCTACCCAAATGCCAACTGCAATTGTAATCACAGTTCCAATAAAATCCATTATACANTCTCCTTAATAAATGTCAACAAAAAGTTTTCCGTTTTTCATATATCTCTCAAGCGCTTCAATGGCATGAGCATCTTGCCACTTATCATGTTCGCGATATGATTCAGGGATAATATTTGTTCTATTATAAACCTGCTTATCATAATGATTCGCTTTCTTGAGAACTTTTTTTACTTCCTCATGTGAATCTAGGTGTTCCGCTTTAAAACTTGCAACTCTATTCACGGGAGAGAGTAAAGTCATTAACACATCAGGGTTTTGATAAGTCTTGCCTAAAGACCTTGCTGAACTCCAATCGCCCTCAGTTACTCTATTTATAATGTCATTGAA
>JGI25127J35165_1000317_pt1 | contig 14947 bp, 13 predicted proteins | sample ETNvirenome_2_30_FD_35165 | JGI IMG/M metagenome (IMG submission 35165) | reverse complement strand
AATTTACTGGGTTGGGGTAAGCGTTTGTCGTTTTCACGCACCACCGACAGTGATCGTAATGGTTATTTATTTGTTTATGACGATCCTAATATATTATCTAGCCGGTATCGCGGGCGCTTAGAGTATGCCGACAACAGTGACGGTAAACGCCACTTATTAGAGCTAACCTATCCGTTTTACGCCATAGATACACCTTATAGCTATGGTATTAAAAGCTTTTCTGAACAGCGAGAAGAGTCGTTGTATCGCCGTGGTGATGAATACAGTGAGTTTGATCAAACAACCGATTTTTTTAGCACTTTTTTAGGCCACTCTAAAGCATTATCTGATAGCTGGACACAGCGCTTAACGCTTGGCTATGTAAACCAAGAAGACAGCTTTGCAGAAATAGAAACAACCTTTGCTCCCTTGGCCAAAAACAGACAACTAAGTTACCCCTATGTGAGTGGTCATTGGTTTGAAGACAGTTATATAAAAGTGCGTAATTTTGACAGTATTTCGCGCACCGAAGATTTAAATTTAGGGTGGAATATTAAAGCCCTATTAGGTTACTCAGATGAATCACTAAGTAATGATGACAGCAGAGCCGTGTATTCGTTAAAAGCTAAAAAAGCACACTTTACTACCGACAGAACGCTGTGGCGTTTTAGTGCTCAAGTGGATGGTTATTGGAATAAAGAGCAAAAACAACTAGAAAACTTTTTAGCCACCAGCGAAGTGCAGTACTACTTAAATACCAGCGAAAACCAATCNTGGTTTGTTAAAGCCCGTGCNCAGTATGCTAAAAACCTAACCGCCGATAAGCAGCTAACACTTGGCGGCGAAACGGGCCTTCGTGGCTATCCTATGGATTACCAGCATGGCGACCGAAGCTTTTTAGTCAGCTTAGAAAAACGCTATTACTGGGAGTACGATTTACTGCAGCTATTTAAAGTCGGTGCAGCGGGCTTTGTTGATGTTGGCCGCGCTTGGTTTAACGATGAAGACAACGGCGANAACGATCATGTTTTAAAAAATGTTGGGGTGGGTTTGCGTTTAGCACCTAGCAGAGCAAACTCNGGCACCATGATCCACCTTGATATTGCCGCCCCGCTTGATAGCTACGNCGATGTTGATTCGGTGCAGTGGCTCGTNAGTGTTAAAAACACCTTTTAAATAGCGAGCAATAAACGAAAGCGTTACACTAGCGCTTTAATTTTCCTAAAAAAAGTACGGGATCACACTTTGGAATTGTTTGCACTTTTAGAGCTAATGGGTACGCAATATAAATTGATTGTTACCCTTATNGCCATTTTACTTTTTCCTCTTTTATTAAAAGTCACTAAAAAGTTGCTCGAAAAANCCATAAAAGGAAAAGTAGATGTTCATCGTAAATTTAGAGCGGAGCTGTTATTAAAAATAATACTCGCGTTTGTAGTACTGTGCTTAGTGCTTATATTTTGGGGTATAGAGCTGCGCGGGCTATTAGTTTTGGGCTCATCATTATTTGCTATGCTCGGGGTCGCTTTATTTGCCGCTTGGTCGCTGCTTAGTAACCTTACCGCTTTTTTACTCATGTTTATTCAAAATGGTTTTCATGTGGGAAATTGGGTGCGTATTGTTGATGGCGCAAACCATATAGAAGGGCGCATTGTCGAATTAGGTTTAATGAACGTGCTACTTGAGCATGTGGATGGGCACCGAGTTGTTTACCCTAATAACCTGTTTGTGACACGCCCGGTTATGGTATTAAATAAAGAACCTAAGCCTACAAAGGCACCGGTAATAAAACGGATTATTGGCCCTAAAAAGACATAGTTTAAAAAGTCATATCCGCAAAAAAGCCGCAGTAAGGCAAACCTCACTGCGGCTTTTTACTAGCTAACATAGTGCTAATTATTTAGCTCAGCTGTTTTAAGCTCTTCATCTAAATCATTTATTTCGTCAATAAAATGCTCTAATTGCTGCTCTACTAAGCTGTTATCATTTGCAAAGTAAGCAAGGTGGAATACCGCATCCCCTTCGTTTACTAATGGCATAGTTTGCTGGCCTATCACAATACCGCCTTTAGGCGCTAAAAGCTCAAGTTCGGCATCACCTAATGGGCTACTTATGTACGCCAGCACTTGGCCTTTTTCTACGTGTTCACCTAGCGATACTTGTGCACGTACAATGCCATCTACCTCAGCGCGTATCCAACTTGTAGACCCTGCAATAATAGGATCGGGCAGCTTTTTAGGACGTTTGCCGCGGATCATTTTTAAATGCCGCATCACATAATCCACACCCTGCACACCTGCTGCAATGGCAATAGGGTCAAAGCGTAAGGCTTCACCGGCTTCGTAAGTAATAACCGGTATACCTAAATTAGCGGCTTCACTACGTAATGAGCCATTACGAAGGGATGCATTTATGACCGCTGGTGTGCCGAATGCTTTGGCCATATCAGCGGTTGCTTCATCATCTAAGTTAGCGCGTATTTGCGGTAAGTTAGTACGGTGAATAGCNCCCGTATGTAAATCAATAATGTGGGTACAATGTACCGCCACCTGATTAAAAAACATATGTGCCATACGCCCAGCAAGCGATCCGCGCTCAGAGCCCGGAAAGCTGCGGTTCATATCACGTCTATCGGGTAAATAACGTGATTTATGAATAAAGCCAAACACATTAACAATTGGCACAGCAATTATGGTTCCGCGCAGTTGGCTTGCATCTATTTTAGAGAGCAGCTGGCGTACAACTTCTACACCATTTAGCTCATCCCCATGAATAGCGGCACACACCATCAGCACTGGGCCTTCCATTACACCATTAACCACTTCAATAGGAATATTGAGCGGTGAATGGGTGTAAAGTTTAGCAGCCTCTAAGGCAAGGGTTTTACGCTCGCCCACGCCAACACTTTCACCTAATAAGGTAAANGGACGATTAATTTTAACCTTTGCCACGGGTTGCNGTTCCTTTAATAGCAGCATTTTTTTCGATGAAATCAATCACCATACCGGCAATATCTTTACCTGTTGCCACTTCAATCCCTTCAAGGCCTGGAGAAGAGTTTACTTCCATTACCAACGGCCCACGAGATGAGCGAAGTAAATCAACGCCCGCTACATTTAANCCCATNGCTTTTGCTGCAGCAACGGCGGTTTTACGCTCTTCTGGGGTAATGCGTACTAATGTAGCGCTACCACCACGGTGAAGGTTTGAGCGAAACTCGCCTTCTTGCGCTTGGCGCTTCATGGCCGCTATTACTTTATCACCAAGTACAAAACAACGAATATCGGCTCCGCCGGCTTCTTTAATGTATTCTTGAACCATAATATTGGCTTTTAAACCCATAAACGCTTCAATAACACTTTCAGCCGCTTTACGTGTTTCAGCAAGTACAACACCAATGCCTTGTGTGCCNTCAAGTAATTTAATAACCACCGGAGCACCGCCTACCATTTCTAGTAAGTCTTTAACGTCATCTGGTTTGCTGGCAAAACCGGTTACNGGCATGCCTACNCCTTTACGTGATAACAGCTGAAGTGAGCGTAATTTATCGCGCGAACGAGAAATAGCCACCGATTCGTTAACAGGATAAACCCCCATCATTTCGAACTGACGTAAAACAGAGCAACCATAAAACGTCACCGATGCACCAATACGCGGAACAATGGCGTCAAAATCTTTTAAATTTTCACCACGGTAGTGAATTTCTGGCTGCTCTGAGTTTATATTCATATAGCAACGAAGCGCATCAATCACCTTTACCTCATGACCGCGTGCCTCTGCCGCTTCAATTAAGCGACGCGTTGAATATAAATTTCTGTTGCGAGATAAAATACCAATTTTCATAGTTAAAACCTTAACTATCTAATAAATGAGATAAAGCCGGATCAACGACTATACGATTTTCCATGGCTGTACGCCCTAGTAACATTCTAAACTTCATGGTTGCTCTACTCGTTAAAGTAACTTCTATTGGCCAGCTGTGCTGCCCTGCATGCAANNTTGTTTCTATAAANTAGCGTAACTCTTTTTGCCCACTTGAGCTGGTTACCGCCTTAATTTTTTTAACCTTTGCAGTGCANGCAACCTGAGTGTGTTCGTCATCTTGCAATGGTTGGACTATAAATTTTACCCACTTTTCTTCGCCTTCTTCGTACTCTTCAATGTTAATTGCATGAATACATGAAGTGCGGGCGCCAGTATCAACTTTTGCTTTTATCTTTTCGATGCCAAGCTCGGGTAAACTTAACCACTCACGCCAACCAACAGTTAACTTTGCTGTCATAAATGTGCCCTTAATAAAAAAGTGACTTATACGCTACGGCGCAAAAAACACCAGCGAAATAAATTTATCTAGTCGATGAGTAAATTAAATTGATCTTTTATAGGAACTAATCACACAATGCGCGCCTTGCTGTTTAGTGCCTTATTTAGCAATTAAAGCCTGCATATAGGTTTTACCTTAAGGCTAACTTATTAAAAGTTAAGGTAAGTTTGTAAAGCACTATGCAGATACACTATAGTTAACTGTATTAAAAATACACTATTATATGAGTTTAAAATATGATTAATGGTTTACTGCATGCACTGGTGCTTGATGAAAAAGGCGGCGCGCACGCCATAGAAAACACCCGCGATTTAAATAACTGGCACCCTAGCCAAGGTAAACTGTGGATACATATGGACTACAGCCAAAGCGAGGCAGTAACGTGGCTTAAAAGCCAGGCTCACCTTACCGACTTTGAGCTTGATTCACTTATTGCTGATGAAACTCGCCCTCGCTTAACACCTAGCACCAATGGCCATATGCTGTTTTTGCGTGGTGTAAATTTAAACCCAGCGCAAAGCCCTGAGGACATGGTGTCAATTCGTTTATTTATTAGCGAATCTGTGGTTATCACAACGCGCAAACGTCGCTTACTTTCGATTCAAGATATATTAGCAGAGCTTAATGCTGGCCACGGCCCATGCTCAATATCAGAGTTGGTCGGCTCTATTACGCAAAAACTGACATCACGCATGCAAAGTGTCATTGATACGCTTGATGAAACCCTGGATGAATTTGAAGAAGAAATAGACGAGCCAAGTAAAAAGTTTGATAACCAAGGTTTATCTCAACTACGCCGTCAAACTATTGCCTTAAAACGTTACTTAAAACCGCAAAAAGAAGCGTTGAGTTTAATGGTAAATAACCATTACCCTTGGCTTTTAGATGAAGATAAAGCAAAGCTAAACGAAACCACTAACTTACTTATTCGTTATTTAGAAGAGCTAGATAGCGCCATAGAGCGTGCGCAAATTATTCAGCAAACCATTACTAACCAGGTGTCTGAGCAATTAAATCAACGCATGTATGTAATGTCGGTTGTGGCTGCGCTTTTTTTACCACTGGGCTTTTTAACGGGCCTTTTAGGGGTAAATGTAGGTGGCATACCTGGTACCGAAAACCCTTATGCATTTAGTGCATTTGTGATTTTTTTAATTGTGCTTACTGGCGGTATTGGCGTGTACTTTAAAAATAAAAAATGGTTATAAGATAAAGTTTTTTTATTATGGCCACTCAATTGAGTGGCCATAATAAGTCACTAATTAATTAGTTTCGCGCGTATAACTCACATTGGTCATCGTCACTTTTGACTCTGTAATGCCTAAATCCTCAAAACAGTTTTTAAACGAGTTAGAGTTTCCGGCCTCACCACATTTATCTAATGTGTATGGGTCTTGCGATTGCAGGTAGTTACCAAACTTAAAGTATGACTGCGAATCATCCTCTACTGGTATACCGAACGAGTTACCGAATGCCGTAACCTCTACATCGCCGTAGTTATTAACTACCCGCAAGTTAAATGTCTCACCGCTGGTCATTGTACCCAAAGCAAATTTTTCTTCATTACCGCTGNTATTACGTAAACGTACGTACACNTCAAAAATTCCGTTGTTCGCTACGCTATCATTAAAGCCCGATTCATCAGTATCCGACACATACACTTTAGATATAGTGCCGGTATCGCTAGCATGGTGCTGCGATATAATTGTTTTTCCGCCATCAGACATCTCAACTTTTACCGTAGCTTCGAACACTTCATAGGTTTGAGTCATCGCAACGCGTAAACTTTCTTTAACTTTATACTCATGACGCCAGCCATTACCATTAGGCGTAATATGTTGTGCTTCTAACGGCACAAACACTAAGGTGCTATCGTCAACGAGAGGATTTGGGTTATCACCTTCTAAATCAAAAATGCTACCACTGGTTATGCTGCTAGGAATTGTTGAACCATTTGAGTTATCGCTGCCGCCATCTGAGCCACCATCATTACTGCCGCTGCCCTCAACCAAGGCAAAATTATCAAACCTTACATCGCTGGTGTTGTTGTAATGTTTAGCAAAAACCTGAAGTGAATTGGTGTTTGCTGAGGTAAATGTTTTTGTTACTTTAGTCCACGAAGAAACATTAAAGGTTTGGTTTTTAAATAAACCATTTAAATCGTTTACACCAATTTGCCCTTTACCCAGCACATAAGCACTTAGGGTGTATTCAGTGTTAGGCTGTATATCTACCACTTGATAAACCCGTGCTGGACTGCCCTGAATTTTTAACGATTTTGAGCCACTGTAAGCATCTGAAGAAATAGCGGCTGGGTCGGTTTCGTTCCAATTACTAAAGCCACTTTCAAAGCCTGCATTATTAATTGTTGCAGCATGAGATAGCGCTGAACTTGTCGCAATTGCGCTGTAAAAAAACAGTTTTTTATGGTTAATCATTATCTTTATTCCTTTAAACCTGAATATAAAAATAACCTAACTACCTAGTTTTGTGTCAGTCACTAAAACTTAGATCACCCTGTGTAAACAGGTTTCTATTTTTGTGTATGAATAGATTTGGCAAGAAAACCCAGGTTACAAAAATCAATCTAAAACCCTTAAATTGGCCTTACCAATATTAATGCCATATGGCGAGCTAAAGGCTATATTTTTTGTTACCAATATGTCAACAGAGGATGTAATAGCAAATAAGTATTAGTTTTATTAAATATTGCATTTATAACTTGTAAATAGTTATAACTATTCAACAGGTTATATATTAGGGACAGGTTAGCAATAAATAAAAATATTTTTTCAATTTAATGAATAAGTAGTACGTCGAAATAAGCCCTATTACCAATAGGAATATGAACAAGCTTAACTTTTAATGAATATATTAAGGGGAATTAAGTTTTTTATATGAAAGATAATAATTGGTTATAACAAAAATAAAATTGGTAACACGAAAAGTATTAAATTTTTGCCGTTAAATAAGGCAAAATAAAGGGAGGGATTAATGCGCCACTACACTGAAAATGAATTAATATCTGAAAATAGGCTGCGATTTAAAGAGTCATGTTTACTCTGTGCACAAAAAAAGCGAGCATATATAAATGCTCGCCTTTATCAACTAGCTAACGCCTTACTCTTGAAAGTAAGTGCCCCAACCGTCGTATTCAACGTCACACTCAACAGCTAGCGCTGCAAGTTTATCAACGTCTTCCATTATAACTTCAACGTCTAGCTCAGCTTCGACTACAATATCAAAGCTCCAAATTTTGCTGCCATCTTCTAGCTCAAGCTCTGCCGGTTCTTCAACATCGTAGCCTAATTTAAAGGCAGCCAGTGCCGCTTGCTCTAATTTGCTAAAATCTTCGCATACAAAATGATGCTCAACTTCATAAAGTATTTCAGGATCAGAGCCATCTTCAAGTAGTGAACTTACGATGTCTTCACTTATTTCACGCCAGTTTTCCATTATTTATCTCTCGCTTGAGCATCTAATTCAGTTATTTTAGCAGCCATAATACTATGCACTTGGGTGGCCTGTTCACGGGCACTCACTTTTTTATCAAGTGATATAGGCGCTAACATTTCAATGTAAATTGTACCATTATCCCAGCGGTTTAGCTTAATAGTTTTATCAGTTGTGCTCATACATACCGGCACTATGGGTACATCTGCGCTTAAAGCGGTGTGAAATGCACCGGTTTTAAATGGCAGTAAACCTCGGCCATAGCTTCTTGTGCCTTCGGGAAATACCCAAATAGATAGGCCTTTTTGTTTAATTTTTTCAGCGGCTTTTGAAATTGTACCTGCCGCTTTTGAGCGATTAGCTCTATCAATCAATATGTTGCCCGACAACCAGTAAAGTTGTCCAAAAAATGGGATCCACTTTAAGCTTTTTTTGCCTAAGCTAACGCAGTTTTCAGGCACCATAGCCGATACAGTAAATAAATCGTAATTGTTTTGATGGTTTGATAGNTAAACCGCAGGGCCANTATTGAGCGCNTCAGGGTGGCGTTTAAGGACAAGTTTAACCCCTAACATTTTAGCCATTGAGCCAAACCAGCCGGCTATCACATGCACATTATTAGGGTGAAACGGTCTCACAATCGACAATAACAACCCAAACACGCAGCTGAAAAATATAAACAGCACCATAATTAAAATACGTATAACAGCTAACAAACTTCTCTCCAAAATGTGTGTGCAATGCGCTATAAGCCACGCATATTTCACTATTATAACGTGATTTTATGACGATCACGAGACAATAGCGAACAGCTGTAAGCTGAAAAATACAGGATAAACAAAAACGGCCTGCAAAAGCAGGCCGTTAGAGGTATATATTTCGGGTTTATTCTTCGACTAATGTGTCATCATTTTGCTCATCTGCCGGCGTAAACTCCACCACTGCTTCATCAACACGCTGTAAGCCTCGCGGTAACTTATTACCTCTACGCCCGCGCTCACCATGATAATGCTCCAAATCGCTCGGTTTAAGCGTTAGCTTTCGTTTACCAGCATGAAGGGTAACGCTACTGCCTTGTGGTACCACCGCCAGCACTTTGACAAACTCTTCACGTGCTTGCACTTTAGCCCCTGGAATAGAGATAATTTTATTACCTTTACCTTTACCCAGTTTTGGTAAGTCGCGCAGTGGGAACAACAGCATGCGCCCTTCGTTCGAAATGGCCATGCAGTAATCGGTTGCTACATCGTTTACTCTGATTGGTGAAAGTAAAATTCCGCCCTTAGGCACGCTCACCAAGGCTTTACCGTTTTTATTTTTACTTACTAAGTCTTTAAAGTCAGTAATAAAGCCATAACCCGCGTCAGAGGCCATAAGCAGCACTTGATTATCTTCACCCATTACACGTGCTCAAAATTAGCCCCAGTGGTGAGGTTAAAGCGCCCAGTCATTGGCTCGCCTTGGCTACGTGCTGATGGCAAGCTGTGCGCATCGGTTGCAAATGCACGCCCTGCTGAGTCTAAAAATACCGCAGGCTGATTACTCTTACCCTTAGCGGAGGCTTTGTACTCATCGCCAGCACGGTAATTAAGCCCTTCTACGTCAATGTCATGGCCTTTACCAACACGTGCCCAGCCTTTATCAGAAAGCACGACTGTTACCGACTCTGAAGGAATTAAATCTTTTTCACTCAGTGCTTTAGCTTCTACGCGCTCAATAACAGGTGAGCGGCGATCGTCGCCATACATGTCGGCCGCTTCTTGAATTTCTTTTTTAAGAAGCGTTGACATACGACGGTCTGAGCCAAGCGTTAGCTCTAACTTGTCACGTTCTTTGGCCAACTCATCTTGCTCGCCACGTATTTTAAATTCTTCTAGTTTTGCTAAATGACGAAGTTTTAACTCTAAAATGGCTTCGGCTTGAGTATCGGTTAAATCAAAGCGCTCCATCAACACAGGTTTTGGTTTATCTTCTGTGCGAATAATTTCAATCACTTCATCAATATTTAAAAAGGCAGCAAGTAAACCTTCTAAAATATGCAATCGTGCCAGTACTTTATCTAAACGGTGCTGTAAGCGCCTACGTACTGTTTCGCGTCTAAACGTTAGCCACTCAGATAAAATACTGCGTAGGTCTTTTACTTGCGGGCGGCCATCAAGGCCTAGCATGTTTAAGTTTACACGGTAGTTTTTTTCAAGGTCGGTGGTGGCAAATAAGTGCGCCATTAACGGCTCAGCTTTAATGCGGTTTGAACGCGGTACAATCACAATACGGGTTGGATTTTCGTGATCAGACTCATCTCGTAAATCAGCGACCATTGGCAGCTTTTTAGCATTCATTTGCGCTGCTATTTGCTCAAGCACCTTAGCCCCTGAACACTGATGCGGTAGCGCAGTAATAACAATATCGCCATGCTCTTCAGTATACACCGCGCGCATTTTAATTGAGCCTCGGCCGGTTTTGTATATTTTATGAATATCGGCTTTTGGGGTAATTATTTCAGCGTCGGTTGGATAATCAGGTGCGTGTACAAGCTCAAGTAACTCATCAAGCTCGGTTTTNGGCTTATCAAGTAATAAACAACAGGCACTGGCTACTTCACGCACATTNTGTGGTGGAATATCGGTTGCCATACCTACNGCAATACCCGTTACGCCATTTAACAAAATATGCGGTAAGCGCGCCGGTAANACTAATGGCTCGTCCATGGTGCCGTCAAAGTTTGGCGTCCAATCAACGGTGCCTTGNCCTAGCTCTTTAAGTAATACCTCAGAGAACTTTGATAAGCGTGCTTCGGTATAACGCATTGCCGCAAANGATTTAGGNTCATCTGCTGCCCCCCAGTTACCTTGCCCATCNACTAATGGGTAACGGTAAGAAAACGGCTGCGCCATTAATACCATAGCCTCNTAACAGGCACTGTCGCCATGTGGGTGGTATTTACCTAATACATCACCTACCGTACGAGCCGATTTTTTATATTTAGCAGCGGCCGATAAACCCAGCTCGCTCATAGCATAAATAATACGACGTTGAACCGGTTTTAAACCATCACCAACATGCGGTAATGCACGGTCCATAATTACGTACATAGAGTAATTTAAGTAGGCGTCTTCAGTAAAACGCCCCATTGTTTGTTGTTCAATTCCTTGCATTAGCAAGGTATCTGTATCACTCATTAAAGCTTACCTAGTTTTTCTTATAGCTTACGCGGTAGATCACGTTTGCGTAATCGTCGCTTATTAGCAGACTGCCGTCATTTAATTGTGCAAATGCAACTGGGCGTCCAAAGGTTGTTTCGTTATGCATAAAGCCGGTAATAAATGGCGTGTATTTAGTAATACGCCCTTGCTCTACATTGGCTACAGCCACTTTATAACCTGANTTTTTAGTACGATTCCACGAGCCATGTTCAGCAACAAATAGNTGCTCTTTGTAAGAGCCCGGGAACTGTTTACCGGTATAAAAATGAATACCAAGGGGCGCAACGTGAGCACCTAGCGCAAGCGCTGGCGGGCTGTAGTCGCTAATGTTTTTACCTTTACCAAACTCAGGATCTNCAATGGCACCGGCGTGAACNTAAGGAAAACCAAANTGCTCGTTTTCTTTACTTACGCGGTTAATTTCATCAGGTGGAATATCATCACCCATCATGTCNCGGCCATTATCACTAAACCATAATGCTTGCGTGCTTGGATGAAAGTCAAACCCCACTGAGTTNCGTACCCCTTGGGCTATTGTTTTAATTTGTTTGGTTTCTACATCAAGTGCAAAAATACGCCCGTAACGCTCATCTTCGGCGCATATATTACACGGAACACCAACCGGAATAATAAGCTCTCCGGTGGGTGCAAAGCGTAAAAACTTCCACCCGTGGTGACGATCCGATGGCAACGCGTTGTAAACCACGTCAAATTTAGGGTCTTTTAACTGCGTGTCTACGTTTTTAAAGCGAATAATACGGTGTACTTCACCTACGTATAAGTCGCCATCTTTAATTGCTAAACCAGAGGGCATGTTTAGCCCCTCAGCAATCACCATTTTTTTATCTGCTACGCCATCACTGTTATGATCGATTAACGCATACACATTTCCTGCTTTGCGCGAACCTGCGTAAACAATGCCTTTTTTTGATACTGCTATTTGGCGTGCATTTTCAACATCATCAGCAAATAAGCTTACCTCAAACCCAGGTGCTACGGTGAGTTTGTCTAGTATGTCTTTTGCCATCGCTGGGGCTGTTGTTAAGCCAAGCAATAATAAACTTCCTAGTATTTTATTCATTTGCCTCTCCAAGTGTTAAACACAAGCTTATTATACTTGTGCTTTATTACCGTGATCTTCTAGCCACTGGCGTCTGTCTGACGAGCGCTTTTTAGCAAGTAGCATATCCATCATTTCTAATGTTTGCTCTTCTTCATCTAGCGTAAGTTGCACTAAGCGGCGAGTATTTGGGTCCATTGTCGTTTCGCGCAGCTGCAGCGGGTTCATTTCGCCCAACCCTTTAAATCGTTGCACGTTTACTTTACCGCGTTTTTTCTCTGCTTCTATACGGGCCAAAATACCTGTTTTTTCATCTTCATCGAGGGCGTAATACACCTCTTTACCAATGTCGATTCTAAACAGTGGTGGCATAGCCACGTATACATGCCCTGTTTTAACCAATTGCGGAAAATGACGCACAAACAAAGCACACAATAAGGTGGCAATGTGTAGTCCATCCGAGTCAGCATCGGCCAATATACAAATTTTATTATAACGCAGGCCGGTTAAATCAGTTGAGTCTGGGTCAATACCCAGCGCCACCGAAATATCATGCACCTCTTGCGAGGCTAATATTTGCCCTGATTCAACTTCCCACGTATTCAAGATTTTACCGCGCAGTGGCATTATTGCCTGAAACTCACGATCGCGCGCCTGCTTAGCCGAGCCACCTGCTGAGTCACCCTCTACCAAAAATAGCTCGGTACGGTCGTTATCGGCGGCACTACAGTCGGTTAGTTTACCGGGTAACGCAGGGCCTGAGGTAACGCGTTTACGCACCACTTTTTTAGCCGCTCGCAATCGGCGCTGTGCATTTGAAATACACAGTTCAGCAAGCAATTCTGCAGTGTCTGTGTGCTCGTTTAACCATAAGCTAAATGAGTCTTTAACCACACCCGATACAAACGCTGCACATGAGCGAGAAGAAAGCTTTTCTTTAGTTTGACCAGCAAATTGTGGGTCTTGCATTTTTACCGATAACACATAGCTACAGCGCTCCCAAATATCATCTGGGGTAAGCTTTACGCCACGCGGTAATAAGTTTCTAAATTCACAAAATTCGCGCATTGCTTCAAGTAAGCCTTGGCGCAAACCATTTACGTGAGTACCACCTTGTGCGGTAGGAATAAGGTTTACATAGCTCTCAGCAATCGACTCGCCGCCTTCAGGTTGCCATACAACAGCCCAATCAGCCCCTTCAATCGAGCTTGAAAACTCGCCTACAAATGGGTCTTTTGGCAGTACTTCAAAGCCTTTAACAGCTTCAATTAAGTAATCCTTTAANCCTGTTTCGTAAAACCATTCTTGAGTTTCTTTAGTTTGCTTATTAACAAACTTAATGCGCAAGCCTGGGCATAAAACCGCTTTAGCTTTTAATAGGTGGTTTAATTTAGTAATTGAAAAGTTAGCTGAGTCAAAGTAACTCGCATCGGGCCAAAATCGAACGGTTGTACCGGTGTTGCGCTTACCAACAGTGCCAATGACATTTAAGTCTTCAACTTTATCGCCGTTTTCAAAGGCCATTCTAAATTGTTGAGCGTCGCGCCTTACCGTTACTTCAACACGGTGCGATAACGCATTTACAACCGAAATACCTACCCCGTGTAAACCGCCCGAAAACTGATAGTTTTTGTTAGAGAATTTACCACCTGCATGCAGCTTGGTAAAAATCAGCTCCACCCCAGGAATACCTTCCTCAGGGTGAATATCTATAGGCATACCACGGCCATCGTCTATAACTTCAAGAGAGTTATCTTCGTGTAAGATCACATCAATTTTAGTGGCATGGCCCGCCATGGCTTCATCGACACTGTTATCGATAACCTCTTGGCCTAAATGATTTGGACGTACCGTGTCGGTATACATACCAGGGCGGCGTTTTACCGGCTCTAATCCATTGAGAACCTCAATGGCTTCGGCGTTATAATTTTGCTGACTCATAATTTTTATCTTTATATGCGCTTAGGCTAATTTGTTTTAGGTAATTTAAGAAACTCTACAATACTATCTAAGGTGCGTTCAAAACCAACAAAGCTGTGATCGCCACCAAACTCAACTAACTGTTTGCATTGTGAAAAATAATTTACTGCGTGTTGATAATTTAACACTTCATCTCCCGTTTGCTGCAACAAATAGAGCAATTCGGGGGATGTTAATTTAGGCACATACAATGCTTTTAAAGCATCCATGTGGCTGGTATTTAACTCATAATGATAATCTTGATACGGATTATAATTGTGGCCAATAAGCGGCGCTAATAAGTTAAACGGTGCTACTGCTGGGTTTATTAATGCTGCTCGCAGGTTATAACGCTGCGACAANTAGGTGGCATAAAANCCACCTAGTGAGCTCCCAAGTAACGCGGTATCTGGCGTTAATAAATGCTCAAGCTGTAAAATAGCTTGTAAGGGCTCGTGATTTAAACGCGGTACGCAATAGTCAACGTCATAGTTTGCCATAAGCTCGCCAAAGCGCACAGCTTTATATGATTTTTCAGAACTATTAAAGCCATGAATATAAATTACGCGTTTAACCATACAACATCCGTTTTAACTGTTAAAGCATTGTCCTGTGTAGTTAAATGCAACATTCGATAAGCGGGGCCGTGGTTTTCTTGGTGCCATTGCGGGCAATTTTTTGTAAATTGCACCGAACTGGCGGGCGTTGCATAAATACTCAGCTCTCTAAAAGTTTGCGTATAGTGATTATGCACATGACCGTGCAGCAACGCCGCTACATTAGCGCTATTAACTAACACGTTTAATAACTGCGGGCCGTTTTCAAGCATGTGTTTATCAAGATAGCCATTAATAGCAAGCGGGTTGTGATGACAAAACACCACATGCTGTGATTGCGAACTTGCTAAACAATCCGCGATTTCATTTAAGTGCTCGCTAGACACCCACCCTGCAGGTGTAGGGCCTTTTG
>JGI25127J35165_1000316_pt1 | contig 15010 bp, 22 predicted proteins | sample ETNvirenome_2_30_FD_35165 | JGI IMG/M metagenome (IMG submission 35165) | reverse complement strand
AAGTTCATTAGAAGTGCCTCCTGTGCCTTGGAAGTCAATACTTGCCCCAACTGTGCCACCACTGCCTTTAAAACGTAGTGTTGGAACATTCGCATTGTCAGTTCTTTTGAGTGTTAGATGAGGAGTTGCACCTTCTGTGTGTAATTCATCAACCACAGTTACACCACTTGATGAGGTATTCAATTTTTTGACATTATTGTGATAAAGTTCAACTTCACCATCGGCAACACCCTTTATCATGGTTTCTGAACCGCTGTCTTTACCAATTATTACATTGTTGTCACTCTGTAGGAAAAGGTTTCCGGTCCCTGTTTCTCTTATGATTGAATGGCTTCCATTGTGGAATATCTTTAGGTCATCATCATTACCAAATCCTACATAGTTGTCAGTGGCACTGCCATCGTCAACTGATAAAATGCCTACGGCTTTTACTTTGCCTGAGCCTGCCGCTGTAAGTTCTAGATTGGCATTTGATGCTGATGATGTGATTGTGTTATCTGTAATGCTTATTCCGTCAATTGTAGCACCACTTTGAAAGGTCCCTGTGCCGTCTACTACCAGATTCTCGTTGATGTTGATCGTGCTACTGTCTGAGCTTGAAATCGTTGTGCCATTTACACTGATGCCTTCTATGTCAACTCCTGCCGTGCCGTTACCAGTGATGGTGACAGATGAGTTTGTCGTCAGTGATGTGATATTGTCACTGTTGACAGAAATGGCATCTATCTCAACCGTACCTGTGCCGTTTGGTTGTATAGATACGTCACCGTTAGTGACTGTGGTGGTAAGTTGACCATCCGCGGAATTTCCTATGTAGAGTTCTTCGAAATTAGTGTTGATCTTGGTCATTGCCGTCCGCAATGAATCGCCAGTTGCTGGATTTCCTAGTGTTCCTGTGTCTATTATTTTTCTAGCCATATTACTTTTAGATGTATTTATTAAATAATATTGATGTTCATAGAAGCATTAAAAACAATGCGATTGTACGAGCGCCAATCAAAACTTGGCATATATCACACGTTCCATAGAAAAAACACAGTGTTCGTTTTCAAGTGTGATTCCTGTGGCGTGACTTTCCTTAGACCAAAGGCCAAAGTTGACCCAGATCGTGCTACTAATGACTACAAGCACGTATGCCCACACTGTGACACCAAAAGGTTTGCCCAGAAAGTTGGTGTGAAAATGCGTAAGGTCTACAAGATCGATGCCAGTAGCACAAAGACCTTATAACCTACGCCACTTGATGTCATCTCTGTAACCTGTTATCCATCTCTGAAGGTCGGCATATATTCCACACTTTATATTGGGTTGGTCAAAGTACCATTTTAGGAACGGATTGCCTTCGAGGTATTCTTTGCGATTGACGAAATAAAAATTGGTGTTGGGAAATTTTCTGAAGGTCTGTCTTAACTGATACATCCACTCGAATTTTAGATAGGCCTTCATTGACGCCCTGTCCGGGTAGTTTGGCGAATTCTTGTAGATGTTGTTCTGAATCCTGCTGGGCGTGTCCATCTCCCATTGCTGGGCACCCATGATGTCAAATGCCATGATTACGATATTTTTAATGCCGGACTCCGCCGCCATTAACACTGCGGAACAACCTGAACCCTTTGCTTTCGAAAAGTCATTTGTTTTGATTATGCCCTTCTTGAGATCTCCCCCTCGCCATATCCTATAAATTTTTAGTCCATATGGCATGTCATGTTCGTGGTCTCCATCACAGATGTAGTTCCATTTACTGATGTCGTCGATGCCGTGTATCATAGGAGACTCTTTGCCGTTGTTGTGCCATTTGGACAACTCTTGGAACATCTCTGGATTGACGGCCACTATGTGGTCGCAGAGTTTTGGATGATCCCTGTAGATTGCGTTGCAACCATACACCACTCCCTGACCTTTAAGCGTATCTATTGGAAATATGTTCCTTGACTCACCGTTGCCTATTATGAAAGCAGTGTCCATTACACGCCAAATGATTCTCCACAGCCACATCCACTGGATGCGTTGGGGTTGGTTATTTCAAACTGTGAACCAAAGACCTCTTCCTTCCAGTCTATCTTGGTCCCGGCCACGTACATCATTGAAGCCTCGTCCACCACGAAACGCCCTGTGTGCCAGTCCTCTGTGTGATCGTCTGGGGCAACCTGATCTTTTGTATCAATAAATCCCCATTTGTATTTGAAACCTGCACAACCACCACCCTCAACAATTAAGCTCACCGCATACTTGTCAGGATTCTTTGATAAAAGTTTCTCCATCTGATGTTTGGCTTCATCAGTGATCTCAAACCATTTGTAATTTTCGTAACCTTCCATACTATTAATTATCTACCTCTGTTGCCCATGTTTTGTATTCCTTTTGCCAACCAGAACCTTGTAGCATCTCTTTTGTACTGGAAGCTCATGTAGGCGTTTTGCTCCTCCCAGTTGTGCTTCAATGGATCGTACAGGTCAGTGTTTTCGAACCACCAACCCCACTTGCCTTCACAATTTTGTTGGCACCACTCAATACAGTCACCCATGATACCGTCTGAATTCATGTCTATGTTGAAACGGAACTTATGTTCATAGCCACAGTCGTCGGGTATCTCGTCAAGTCCTGGTTTGATCCTTTTTATTTTTACTTTGCCATAGCTTCTACCATTGTGTGGCATGATCTAAACTCCATTTTTTTGCAGAACATTTTTCTCCACACTCTCTGGGTGCTGTGCCGTTACGTATGTCCCCAAACAACTTCTTCCACATTGGGTCGTCAAGAACTTCTCCAAGTGTTTGGCTCGGCTTGATGTATTCAAAAATGTCTTTGTTATGTCCATATCTTAGTGCCGTCCAACAACAAGGATAGAACTTTCCCTTTGCATTCAGATATAATCCCTTGTTGCCAATCATACACAAAGGTATAATGGACGGAGTGCTGTCTTTATTATAAAACCTTTTAGTAAAAATATCAACACAGTTGTCGTGCCATTTTTTACCACTGAGCCCAACTGTTGTCCTTGTAAATCTTCCACTTGCAATAAATTTATCACTTGGTTGTAGTGGATCATCTTTTGGATAAGTGTCGTAATTTTTACCAAACTTTGAACTGAGAGTCAATTGGAAACTGTCAAAAGCCAACTTCTTGGCCATTTCCTGCATATCAAATATCCTGTGTTCATTAAACTTGAAAGCAATGGCGGCCCAGGTCTTATGGGCCTTGCTTCTACGCATTGCATCAATACCTGTCATGATCGAAAACCAATTGCAGTTGACCCTGTATATGTTATTAGACTCTTGGTCCCATCCGTCCAATGAAAAATGAATATGGTCTTTTTCATTTAGAATGCTATCTAATTGTTCCCACCATTTTTTGGTCTTGTAGGAACCATTGGTCACTACAACGAATTGCACATTATTGTTATTTTCTCTGAACCATGATAGTATTTTAAGGAAGTCCTTGGCGTATATGGGATCGCCATCATCTCCACAGAAAGTCAACTTACGAACATCTGTAAGAAGTCTGCCAGTAAAGTTATTCTTGAACCATTCTAATGAAAGATCCTTGTTAACTAATCCTTCTGGAACTTCCTGTCGCGAACATCTAGGACATTTTAGACTACACTTTGAACAAAGCTCAATGTGCCAATGCTCCAAAGGCCAATTATGTATGTTTTCAAACATAACGTATTCTACACTCTAATTTTTTAATTGTAAAGCTAGTGGAGGTTTCCACTTACGGCCTGGCCCACGCATTTAAGACATTAAGAGGTCAGTGTTTTTGCCGACGTCACATATGTGGCGTTGCAGTTGTACTTATAACTATTTCCAATTGTCGATTACAAATTGATCCGCACATTCCATTGGATTTGGCTTTCCGTGAAACACTGCTACCTTGTTCCCAGGCTCGATGTCAACAGGCTTCCTGAAATAAGAACGGCCGTCTTTTGTTAATAATTTTGTGTCTTTAAGTCCGATCATTTCCCATTTGTAGGATCGTATCCACTCATCTGGCCAATGGTTGATGTCCTTTGCCCCTTCTTTCATTATCCAATCTTGGTCTCCCCAGTTCTGTTGCATAATTCTTGCATGATTCGATGTGAAGTTGTTGTACAAGTAATCCATTTTGCCGGCCTCCCATCTCATGACGCTAGAGTTAGACTGTTTCCAATCCTTTACCCTACACCTATTGAAATCTCTAATGATGTTAAACTTACCTGGATTGTGTGTGAACAGAATATCAATGTTATCAAATACCACTACATCTAAATCAAAAAAAAGCATGTTGCCTCGTAATGGCATCTCAGGAGAAAACATCCACAACTTACTCCACCATGTCTTAATCCACGGATGGTTTGGCAGTTTGATCACATTGATGTCAGGATCGAGGCCGTTCGGGTCATCCGTAATGCAATTAAATTGATAAGGCACCGTGGTATGGCGACCTACCATGTTTTTAAGAATATTTGCATATTTAGAAATATACTTGTTTCCCCATTTAACGCATAGTACGTGATTCATATCCCTGTCTTAGTCCTTCAATTTGTATCTGTTTCCAATCATTACTTTCTAATGTGTAGGGAAAACTGTTTTCATAATTATCACTGCCTTGTATTGAAATACTTTTTATATTTAAATTATCTTTCATTTTGTCGTAAATTAATTTGAAGGATCGATTGCCAAAGGACTCATCAAGATCTACCTGCCCTATTTTGATATAACCGAGTGATAGTTTAGGATCTTGCCAATCATAACCGTTGTCCTGCAACCATGCTCTGTACTCATCCATTTCTTCTTTCTTGAAATCATGTTGTTCTTCGGTTATAGTTGCACCCCACTCAATGTCGAATTCTCCGGAGTAGTATTTCTGGTGATTGATCTCTGAACAGAGTGTGTCAGTCATTTTAGGAGCGCCTTCGTCCCGGAAAACTTCGTAAAGTGTTTTTCCTACCTGTGACCAGTGCAGGTAAACACCACCTAGCTCACGATCATACCTGTTTTCTTTGAAGAGATCAAAATCTTCATCGTGCAAATCATATCTTGGTGCATTCAAAAAGGTTGTGATTTGTGATGGTCTCATCCATTCTGGTTCTAGTGCCTTTTTACGATCCGCTCCAACCCAACTTTCTATTTCGTGGCAAATGTTGTTCAGTTGCCTTATTGCATATTTTGTTTCTAGATTAGCCTGCTTGTAATAATCTGATAGTTGCCATGCTGTTCCCTGCAATTTTTCAAAATGATTGTGTAGAACGTTACATGCTTCGTGTTTCAGCCTTTTGCCCAGTGTGGTTGAAATATCCCATTCTACCCCGTTGTCTGTGTGTTTCTTAATGCCTTTTCCAATTGGGTGTCTAGAACTATATTGAAAGTCGTCCACACTGAAAGGATGTATTCTTTCATAGGCAGGAGAGAAGTTGAAGGAGTTTATGACCTCAACACTANGGTTAAGTTCATTGACCAAGTGTCTAATATTTCTTTTGGAATCGGCCCAACCCAAAAAACAAAAGTTCTTTTCAAGTATCCTTTGTTTTGTAAGATTATCCTTAAGGGCTTCTATAAACCTTTTGCCCAATGGCGTGTCATAAATGTCAATTTTGACAGTCTTATTGGTGTATCCTATTAATACTTTATTTTCTAGCGTAGATGGCACTGTTGGCTCCGTGTTCCATACACTCTACACTTTCAACATAGCATCTATTGTTTGTGTCAGCCCGTACAATGCTGTCCGCAAAGTCGAAAGCGTGTTTGGCGAATTTTTCTGCACCAACACCATCCATGACACTGAGTTCGGCAAGGCCGTTTTCTTCTAGCCGTCTAAAAGTTTCGATTTCTGGATCATTTTCGTCCACAGCAATCTTATGGTCGAAAGTGTTTTCCAACCATTTTTTCAGTGGCTTCAGTGATCCAAAGTCCACCGCCCAGTTCTTTTTATCCAGTTCCTTGCATCCAAAAGTAAATTTGAATGCCAACGAATATCCGTGGATGAATCGGCAATGCGAGTCCGCCTTGGGCTGTCTGAAAGCACAGCTCAAACCAATGTTGTGGCCGTATGTTTTAGTTGAATAATAAGTCATCGTTTCTCCTTGTTTTGATGACTTGCAGAATGTTTAAAGAGGGATGAAAGTCTTGAAGTCCTCTCGATCATCAGTTTAACTTTTTGTTTATCTTCTGATCTAGGTCTATCTGGAACGCGGCATCTCTGATACGTTCCGTAAGTTCGTTTGGTATATTTAATTCTCCGTCTATGATACTTTTAAGAAAGTGCACCAATACTGTGAATTCTGGTCTGTTTGAAACAGTCTCTGGATCGATCCCGTTTGTCTCCATNGCGTTNAGCATGGCCTCTGAAGTATCAATCAGAGCCTGCATTCCTTTACTGTGTTTTTCAAAATGTGGCATTATGTTATAATACTAGGTTTCTTAGGCACTTCAATCTTGCTGAACACCCTGTTGTATTCCTCTCTTATTTTGTCATTGATATATGCTATAGACGTGATTTTGTCTTTCGATATATTGATAGGTTGATCTTGCTTGGCAGTGGAGAAAAATGTTCCAAACGCCAGTCCTTGTGGTCCTTGCATCAGCACTAGAGCCTTTTCGATACTGATGTATGTTTCAGTTCCACTTTTAAAATTTGCGATAACTTCTTCCCCTGAAGCAAGTTTAAGAGTTACAAGATCTCCATCTTTTATATTTTCAAACATATCCATATTATAAACTATCTTGTCATATTGTCAATGTATTTCTTCAATTCCTTATCTTGAACATCTGGCGGAATAAAATTATTAAAAAAGATTTGGTAACTGTCAGAACCGTATTTGCCGATGCCATGCAATTCGCTGGCTTCTTTACGATCCCATGTTAGATATTGTTCAGTCATCTTTCTAATACGTTTTGATCTAACCTCCCACATGCCTAGTGGTTTCAATATTTTTTGCTGTGTCTTCAACCTTCCACGTAGATATGCTTCTGGACTTGGGTATTTTGTAAATAATTTTGGTAAAACTAATTTAACTTGTTTTCTGTAGGTAAGATTCAAGCACATCACAGACACCATGTGTTTCCACCTCTTATGTGGTGCTTTAAGTTGTTCTTGTACCATCAAATTATCTAACATTGGCTTCATAAAAAAATTATATAATGGATTAATTTTTTGTCAAGCAGTTAAAGTAGATAGCTCTGGCCAAAGCCTATTAAAATAACCAACATTATTGAAAATACTTTCATTGCGATCCAAGAAAGTTTTTAGATTTTGTTTCACAGTCAGTTGTGTTTCTGTTGAGATCGTTTCAAATGTTCTAATTTTGTTTGTGAAGTAAGTAACCTCTAGATCTGTGACATCTGTTTTTAGATAATTTTTTATTTCATTGATTACTTTGGACAGAACATCTCTACCATAACCCTCCAAAGAAAGTTGTTTTGGAGCCGAATAGTCCTGCCAAACAATTTCAATGTATTTTCTGTATGGGTTAGGTTGCACAAACTTGTAAGGAAAATAATTTATTGCTTCTTTGGAAAATTCTTTTAGTTCGCACAGGTGCGTGGCATTAAGCAAATGAAACAGACTCATGAACTGTATTTCATGATCGTTATTTTCTGGTGGGTTACGAACTTCCTTGCCTAATATTTTAAGATTATCTATTACCCTTTGCCATTTTGATCCTTGTCTTACGTACTCATATCTATCTTCTATATTTTCTAAACTTATATGCCAACTTACCTTCCGTCTCTTGCATAATTTTTCAAACACTTTACTTTTTGTTACGTCAGAGCTGAAATTGGTTATGACCTGAATCTGTACGTTTGTGGGTATGACATCTAAAAGATCCGCATTTTCTTTTATTAACAAAGGTTCACCACCTACCATTGCCACGGTTTTTAGATGTGTTCCGTGGTTCACAAAAAAACTTGTAATTTTTTGTTTGTTATCTTGGCCTATTTTAACTTCTTTGGAATTCATAATAGAAGACCATTTAGAGCTGAATACTGGATTACAATAAACACAAACACTATTGCACGTGTTGTTCCATCTTGCATCAAAAAGGACAGGATATTGATATTCTTTCGTGGCTGTTTTTATATCAAAGTCTTCGTTCAGTGAATTGTGCCAATCTTGCTCAGACCTAAGTCCATCCTTTTTAGCGTTAATACAAAATTTGCAGTAATCTTCTGGTAGCACTCCTTTTTTGATACTTTCTCTGACCTTTTGCAATTTATCATGGGCCAGTGCTGATTCAATTGTGTCGGTATTGATATTGCCCAGTTTGAAACCACCTGCACAGCAGGTGGATATGCCTCCATCAACTTGTATGTGGAGTCCGCGCCATGGTGCTGAACATATGCTATTCATCTTTTTTATTCAGTTGTGAGTTGATCCATTTGGCCAGACCCTGATAGGTGTCCTGGAAAACATTTTTGTGGGCCTTCCATTCGTCAGGCATTTTCCAATCTTCCTCGTTGACTATGATCCACCTGCAATCAGAATGTTCAAACAACTTGTTGAATTGATATATCCAATAACTTGGATCAACAGGCCTCTTGATGTATGTGTAACCCTGGGTACCTTTGTATATATTGTTGACGTTCTCAGGCTTCCTTTCCTTGCCGAGTCCCCATAGGTCCATACCAACTAGGAATATTGCCTTCGGTTTGAAACTCATCCCAACCAATGCGGCAAACTGTCCGGTGCCCCAGTGGAAAGGGTCGTCTTGTCTTTTGTCGCCTTGGTATGGTAAATCAGGAACCCGCTTTACGTTTGGCCAAAAAGCAAATTGTTTGTACCAATTTTCTCTGGTAAAGATAGTGGTGTTTTTACCACAAGTGTTTGCGGCCTCCTGGCACATATGCCTGTCAACACAGACCACATAGTCAAGATTATGGTCTCTGAATAGGGCGTTACATCCTACCATTGTGGTTACATTTTTCAGTGGAGTGATGTCAAACCCTCTCCTGCTTTCACCGTTGCCGATCACACTTACATACTTGGTCATATTGCTATTTAATCACCCCTTTAAACGCACACAGATGCACGTACACTGCTGGTAAAAGGATCACTGGATAAGTTGTATATCTTGCTAATTTTCGTTGATTAAATGCCATACGGTTCGGTATTTGTCCCAGGCTTTTTGTAGGGTAGGATATTTCCTTCTCAGTTGTATTGCTTCTGTTCCTACCATTTCCAACTCCTCATATGCCATCTGTTGGTCCTTGGCTTTTTGTGACTGCTCTACCAATTTTCTCTCTCCATTTGGTAATTGTTCATACACAGTTTCCCCACCATCCGGCGATGTATATATTGGCATTGATATGATCTTTCTGCTTACTTTCTTTTTACGTTTGATCCTTCTTGTCATCAATAGTACCTCTTGTGATCCGCTCCTGGGTGTGCGTGTCTCATTCCACCAATAGGTGTGGAATCCTTGTCTTTCCTGGGTATGAAATGTATGTGTGGCCACATGATTGTTTGTCCAGCACAGATGCCTATGTTCATGCCAATATTAAATCCTTGTATATTGCCTTTCTTGATCTGTTGATTTCCATAGTCATAGGCAAGGCCGTATGACCTTCCTAAGAAGTGTGCGTTGTTCTCTTTTGGTATGAATAACTTGTGACCTTCAACGCAGGGATATCTGTCATCGAACACAAATGTGAAATCTGTCTCCATGATGGGAGTGTCGTTGCTGAACCAAACGCTCTCATCAACACTGTCAACTTTTTCATATGGCTTCTTGTAGATAGATTTTTTGGATGGCATTGGTTTTTATTATTCCTATCATTATATTACTAGAGTTTGGTCTGTGTTGCAATCTAATTTTTTGCCAAAATTTAGTTTTTGGCACAGATGGATTGTATTGCCATATGCCTAATAGGTTAACCAAAGCCTTCCTTACCTTTTCTGCACCACCATGTTTTTTACAAGTGTCAGATCTTCCAACGTGTACAATCTTTGATCCAATTTTTATTTTATACACACAACTTAAACGGACCCATTTAGTTTTTGGATTTTTGTTATGTTTTATTTTAAATTTCTCTATGGTGTACAGGTCATTGATTGCGTACCAATTAATATCTGACATTTTTTATTCCTAGTTCTTTATAAGTTTTCTGTACTTTTTTTGCTTGAAAGTAACAGTCTTCCAATGCATTGTGAAGTCCTGTCCTTTTTTCATTTGGGTCTCGTGGCACCAGTGAGAATAATGTACGAGANTCTCGCACCTGCCAGTAGTTCCATGGCACTGGTGTTTTCATTTGGGCATAAAAATTTTGTAAAATAGCATAGTCAAANAAAGGACCTTGACACCAAAACACGTCAACACCCACGCACCACTTATTGATTGTCTTAATCATTTCATCTAATGGTATCCTGTTACTGTCCCCCAAAGCCTCTTCCATTATTTCTTTGTCTTGTTGCCCCCACCAATCTAAAGTTTCCTGCATAACATCTCTGCCCATTGCTGTTTGTGAGTCTACGTCTACACGGAAGTACATTCCCTGAGATGGCTCTACATTTGTGTAAGGGTCAAATTTAACACCACCAACAGTCAGTATAGTGGCGTCAGGATTGGTAGACAATGTTTCCAGATCTATCATCGCGTGGATCATGCCTAATTATACTATCTAATTATGGTAATGTCAATTAGGCGTCTGTCGCAGGTTCTGGATCAAAGCTCAGTGCTGGTATACCACCATTGTCTATGTATTCTTTGTATATTGAATACTCGATATCATTAAGGCAGTGTATTTCGCCTGCTGAACTAGGGTAAGCATCTCTCATAAACTCACTTGCAGGCATGGCCTGTAACATGCACTGATCGTATGTATCAAATTTTGTTGTATCAAAAATTGCAGTGCAGGCATCTTCGGCAAAACATATTATCATAACCATAAGAAACTTCATGCAAATATTTAAATGGAAATTGTATGAAGTAATACTACTACTTCTTATCTCTATTTTTTAAAGTGCGTACTTTTGTTCGCAATCTTATAAGGTCATTGTCCAGCATTCGCACACGATCGATAAGTGCAATCAAAGTTTTCGAAGTCGAGCTTAACTTAGGAGTGATTTCTGTCGTTATGAACTTCCATAGGAAGTAGATGAAATATGCTAGGAAGAATACAGCCACGGTTGGAAAGCCATAGTCGTTTATCATTGAAACTAAATCCATTAGTCTTTCCTCGCATCAGTTTTTCCGTCGGCCCTGGCCACTCTATCGGTATCTATTGGAATGCCAAGTTGTTCTGAAACTTCTTGATCTATTTTTAAAATGTCGTTGTTCATTGTTTTGACTCTATTGTCTAGTTGAGTAATCACGCTTTCTATGAACTTTATAGAACCAACAATACCGTTTAAAATATACTTGATAATGAAAAGAATAAACAAGCCCATTCCCACAGTTGCGGCTATCGGAAGGCCTAGTTCCGCTACTAATTTGAAGAAGTCAGTCATTATGTGTGTATTTAACCATTTTTGGATAACCAATTTAAAGTGTGAATTGACTGCACCAACTCAGGAGTAATCTTGTTGAACATTTTGATAATTTCCATGTTGCCTCTCCAGTATATCTGTTGTGTTAGGTTTTTTTCAGCCCGGTATGACTCCTGTGCTTTTTTACATTGTCCCAAGATGTATTCCTTTGTTTCTTCATCTGGAGTGTAAAATTTTTCCGTACACGGAACGTGTTTGACCATNGGAATTATTTCATCTGATGCCCACTCGGCTATCTGCCTTTTTAGCCATCCCACCCCCATGAGATCTTTCAGCTGTTCATGATCACAACTTTGATTGTCAATCCTGTGCCACGTTTCGAACCAATCTCTTGAAGTGGCCGGTGAACAGATCTTTTTCTTGAACATTTGGAACAANAGATCATCCTCCCACCGGTGCATGACCTGTTTGNCCAGTGAAGGATCTATTTTTTCTTTCCATTCATGTCCCATGTTGCCCAACTTGTATCCGTAGTCTGTGATGTGGGAAAAATTTGTTCCTGTTCCACGTAGGTAAATCAACATATCGTCTGGTATGAATCTAATCCAACTGCTTTGCCTGTGTAAAAGGAGGTCGTCTGTTCCAACTGGTGCCACTATCATGCCGTCAAAAGGGTTATCCCTGAGGTACATACTTGCAGGCGGCTGTGTCATTAAACTTATACAAGGCATGTCATACTGATCGGCGGCACAATATTGCCTTATCATCGCATGTGTGTTATAGTCTGTTTCGTTGAAATCAACCACGTGGTTTTTGACACCAAGTACTTTGGCAATTTCTATAGCATTCGATTCAGTTATACTGGACATGTAGCCTCGCCATGGATCTCCCCTTACCACGAAACTTTCAAAATCCACTTTGTTCTTGACCAACCATGCCAGGGTCAGGGTGCTGTCTACGCCACCGCTGAGCCCCACAGCGACCTTTTTATTATTATTAACTATCTTCTGCATTTGTTGGTCAAACTTCATTAATGCGTATTCTTTATATTCATCCAGTGTGATTTTGAGACTGATATCAGCCTGATGTGTCTCACACTCGATATTTTCAGCTTTTTTAGTTTTGAGAAAATCACCAGCTTCATTGGTGTGATTCTGCTTTCTTGGGTCGAAGGTGGCGTCTTTGTAAGGATCTATGGTCTTCCAAGCCGCTATCATGTCTTCTATGCTTTTGCATTCTTTTTGATCATGGTGCCATGTCCATGGCCAGAAATCATATTCGGGATCGGTGAGGTACATCACCATTATTTAATATTGTATCTATATGGTGTATACTTTTACTACTTCTGACTTGCCTTTGACAGTGATACTGTCTATGTATTCAAAAGGATAACTTGTCTCGATCGTGTGCCGTGTATCTTCCCCTATTACGATTGTTTTGCCTAAGGTTTTGCTTGAACTTTCTAATCTACTTGCCAAATTTACTGCGTCACCGATAACTGAATAATCAAATCTTTGTTCTGAGCCCATATTACCAACTAATGCGTCACCTGTGTTGATTCCTATTCCTATGTTAATTTGAGGAAGTCCTTCTGCTTGAAGACGAACATTTAATTCTGCTAGAGCTTTAGTCATCTCAAGAGCACTCTTAACTGCCATCTCTCTGTGTTTTTTATTTTCAATAGGTGCGTTCCAGAATGCCATGATACAGTCACCCATGAACTTGTCTATGGTTCCGCCATTTGATATTATGACATCTGTCATGCGTGTCAGGAATCTATTGATAAGTTTCGTGAGTCCTGCAGGATTGCCCTTGTACTTCTCACTGATGGGTGTGAATCCTCTGATGTCACAGAACAAGAAAGTCATTGTCCTTGTTTCACCTCCCAACTTCAATAGGCTAGGATCTTTCTGTAATTTCTTGACCATTCCGGGATCGAGGTAATGTTCAAATTGTTTTTTAATTTGTTGTCGCAGTCTGCTCTGTGTGGCAAAATTATTGTACACAGAATGAGACCAAATCAAAAACACAGACAGCATTATCCAAGATGGATCTACAAGAAATCCTTTGTTTGTGTATGCCATAAATGCTCCATAGGCAACACCTACTTCCACAAACAATAATAAAGGCACAGCCAACAGCACACTGGTTCTTGGCAGTACTAATACCAACAGCAACAATAACAATGCTAGAAACACAATTTCATATGTGTCTGCTTGAGGTGTACGCAACAAATATTTGCCTGTNAGTAAAGTATCTAATGCTTGGGCAGTTATGTTCTGATCTGTTGTAAGTCCGTGTGGTGTATATTTTAACACACTCAATCCTGCGGCATCTAAACCAACAATCACAATTCTATTTTTTATTTTGTTTTCGTTGTAGTTGCCTGAAAGAATATCAGTTGCTGACATTTGAACATAGTTGTTTGGATCGGCATAGTTGATATACATTTCTGCATTATGGTTCACTGGTATGCCTGCTTTCTTGCTCACAAGCACTTCATCTATTCCGTGTTCTTTTGCTATGACTTTGATCCTTTTGGATCCGTTTAGCAGTCTAACATTTTCTAGTATCATGCTGGGATATATTTTTCCATTTATTCTAATCAGCACAGGCATTTTTCTCACAACAGCATCTGGTTCTGGTGAGGTCACATTGACGCCCATGCCTGATGCTCCTGCTGAAACCTTTCGGTGAGGCGACACTATGCCTCCATATTCATAGAGCCATGGCTTCACATTGCCTTTCTCTATGATCTGTGTTGTGCTGGGCAGTTCTACACCTGCTTCGTTTTTAACACTCATCATCAGCACTGCTCTTTTTGATTCTCGAAGCACCGTTGAAAAAACTGCATCTGTGTCCAACAAGGTTGTTCCCAGTTGTTCTCGCAGTTCATTGGTCATGGGCATTGACTTCAAATATTCCACCCCACTCATTCGGTCTGCTTCCGCAAACAATATGTTGTAGTTCACAAGTATTGCTCCAGCATCTGCTATCTTGGCATGTAGCATGGCCATCACGTGCCGAGGCCATGGCCATTGTCCGTATGTTTTCAAATCACTCTCTGTGATATTAACGACAGTTACCGAATCACTGACTACTTCTCTTGGATGTATTACTTGAAACTTGTCCCAGGTTTTATATCTTAGTGTTTTCACAGTGCTACTGTCGTCTATCCTGATGCCTGTTAGCACGATGGCAAACACGACCACCATCCAAATGCTTGTGAATATTCTCATCCTAATTCTTTCATTCCTTCTAGCACTCCAGTTGTAAAAGCAATGATCAAAAGCAATACAATTAATATGACAGGGCTTAATAACCATAGGTACCAATAGTAGCGGAAGATGTTCTGACCTTTTGCTAGTCTAATTTTCCTGTTGTCTAAAAACCAATGTACAATCCTTTTTATAAAACTTTTTACATGTTCGTTTACGAACTTGGCCAGTAACCAACGCACAATTCTCATCACAATCAGTATGGGAGAACTTAACACGTCAAACACTATAAGAAAAACGTCCACGCTAAAGTCTACGATGTTGTCCGCGGTGCAGGCCTTATGCCATCTTTCTCTGATTGTTAGTTTCTTTTGTTTTTCCATTTTACC
>JGI25127J35165_1000315_pt1 | contig 15018 bp, 24 predicted proteins | sample ETNvirenome_2_30_FD_35165 | JGI IMG/M metagenome (IMG submission 35165) | reverse complement strand
GAAGAGATTGGGTTGCAGGGCGATAGCGGAGGGACAAGTCAGATAAAGGCGTTAGAGCTACTGGGCAAAACAATAGGAATGTTCACTGATAAGATTGAGACAGAAGATAAAACGGAACGCGATGCAGATGCAATCAAAGCTGAGTTGCAGCGTAAGCTACAGAGCATGTTGCAAGGCTAGACCCCCACCCACCCCCACACCCCCCCGCTGGCGCACGCGCGCACACACGCGTATACATGATGTTCCACACAAACAATTACAAAACTCTGTAAAAAGTGCCGCATGTGACATGGAATTTAAAGGTGATTCTATTTGATGTGATGGTAACATCATAGCATTCTCTATATGCTATATAGTTATAAGTAGTTAGAATATGTATATTAAAATAGGTTACTATATATATTAATTACTATATATTCTATATATAGGAAAATTTTAAAAAGCTTGTCAAGGGGGTATTATGCAGCTTCAAGACATAAAGGGTAAAATAGATTCCTTGCCTTTGGATCAGCAGGTAGAAATTTTAGATCTATTGCGTGAGCTTGAAGAGGTTGAGGGCAAGAAGATTGCCAAAGATGACTTCATGTCCTTTGTTAAAATGATGTGGCCCAGCTTTATTAATGGTCGGCACCACAAAGAGATGGCGAATGCCTTTGAGAGAGTTGCAGGTGGCAAGTTAAAACGATTGATAATCAACATGCCACCCCGTCATACCAAGTCAGAGTTTGCATCATATCTTCTTCCTGCGTGGTTTTTGGGTAAATATCCTGAAAAGAAAGTTATTCAGACGGCACACACTGCAGAGTTAGCTGTTGGCTTTGGTCGTAAGGTTAGGAATCTTATCCAATCAGAGGATTTTCAAAAAGTTTTTATGGGATTACCCTATCTTCTGACTCAAAAGCTGCGGGTCGTTGGAACACTAACAAGCAGGGTGACTATTTTGCTATTGGTGTAGGTGGTGCAGTCACTGGTAAGGGTGCAGATCTGCTGATTATTGACGACCCCCACTCTGAACAGGACGCCCAGCAGGGTCAATTCAACCCAGATGTCTATGATCGTGTGTATGAATGGTACACATCTGGTCCACGTCAGCGATTACAGCCCGGTGGGGCCATNATTGTTGTGATGACACGTTGGTCATTACGTGATTTGACGGGTCANATTCTTAAATCTACAGGAAATCGTGCGGGTATGGACGAATGGGAAGTGATTGAGTTTCCTGCGATCATGCCATCTGGCAATCCTTTGTGGCCTGAGTTCTGGTCACAGGATGAATTGGACGCATTGAAGGCAGAACTTCCAACATCTAAGTGGAATGCGCAATATCAACAGAACCCTACCGCAGAAGAGGGTGCATTAATTAAACGGGAGTGGTGGANAGAGTGGGATAAGCCNAATCCACCCACCTGTGAGNTAATATTGCAGTCTTGGGACACGGCATTTCTTAAAACACAGAGATCTGACTATAGTGCGTGTACCACATGGGGGGTATTCTATCATCCAGACGAGGATGGTNCGGATCAACCTAACTTAATATTGNTAGATGCGTTTAAAGAAAAGCTAGAGTTTCCTGAATTNAAGCGTGCTGCGTATGAAAAATATATTGAGTATGACCCAGATCANTTGATTGTAGAAAAGAAAGCCTCTGGTGCGCCATTAATCTTTGAGCTTCGTGCNATGGGAATGGCGGTTACAGAGTTCACNCCCTCTAGGGGTCAGGACAAGATAGCTAGGGTGAATGCCGTTACAGATTTATTTGCCAGTGGTTCCATCTGGCACCCACCCACTAGATGGGCAGATGAGGTGATAGANGAATGTGCTGCATTCCCGTCTGGGGAACATGATGACTATGTTGACTCCATGTCTCAGGCTTTGATTCGATTCCGTCAGGGTGGATGGGTTAGGGCTGAGATGGATGATTGGGATGATGAGCCTAAGTATCACAGGGCCAANGAATACTATTAGTTCAATTGAACTTTANGAAGAAGCTAACCAAACAAATCCAATTAAGCTACCTGACAATACAAAAAATAAAGCAATACCCGCAGACCACTCTATAATTGTTTGTTTGATTTCCATGCGACGAAACTCATGTTCGCGCTTCTGCTTTCTGATATCGGCCTCTATTCTTAAAAACTCTTGCCAGTGACTTGGCCCTAGAATTGCTGGATGAGATATAAGTTCTCGCAAGTCATCGCGCATTTTTTGTGCCTGCTTACGNGCGACAAAAATTTCCATAGCTTGAGCTTGAACGCCCCCACCAAGGGCTTTGTACCAAGGCGGCTTTTCAATCATCTTTTCTGCTTGATCTATTTCAGCCATACAGCCAGCCCACTGCTGTAACTGTTGGCCCATATCCTGAAGATCTCTTCCAACACTCACGCCAGCCTTCATAAATTTGTAGGCCGCTTGTGCGCCTGCNATTGCAACCCCTATTTCTATCATTTTTTGATAAACCTCGNAGGACATGAGTAGTCGGGATGAGTCACATAGGTTTCATCATACCATACGTTGCTGGGTCTTTTTTGACCACAGTCGTACACACAGACCTTATACAGCCCGTAATAAAAAGTTTGCCCCCACAGTACTGCAATCAGAACGCACGTCATCTTGTTTTTGTACCATGTATTGTCTACAACTTATTTGGGACTTCGCTCCCGGAAGTTCCACGGCGAGGCACGGTGACCCCACCGCCGCGCTTCGCCAACTAATAGTATAGACCACAACACAATTTTTGTGTACAGTAAACAAAGTCACACCAGAGAGAGTGCCTATGGCTATTGAAAAACCATTAATTCCTTCTTCGTTAGACATTGAAGGCAATCCATCAGAGGAAGAAATTACTGTAGAGATCATAAATCCAGACGCTGTTTCTATGGAAACAGAAGATGGCGGTGTTGTTATTGATTTTGAGGGTAGCTTAACGGAAGAAATTATAGGACCAGATCACGACTCGAACCTTGCTGAGTTTTTAGAGGAGGGTGATCTAAGAGCCATGGCGTCTGAGTTGATTGAGGATTTCAATTCAGATAGAGAATCACGGTCTGATTGGGCGAGAGCGTATGTAAAAGGTTTAGATCTACTTGGTATGAAAATCGAAGAGCGTCAGCAGCCGTGGGCTGGGGCTTCTGGTGTATTTCATCCTGTGTTGACAGAGTCTGTTGTAAGGTTTCAAGCACAAGCTATGGGAGAGTTATTCCCTGCAAGTGGTCCTGTTAGAACTAAGATCATGGGGAAAATAACTCCAGAGAAGACAGATCAAGCGGATCGTGTCCAAGATGAAATGAATTATCTTCTGACTGAGGAGATGACAGAATATAGAGATGAGCTTGAGCAGATGTTGTTTAAGCTACCTCTTGCTGGCTCTGCATTTAAAAAAGTATATTATGATCCTTTAATGGATAGACCGTGTGCTGTATTTGTTCCATCTGAGGACTTTGTTGCATCTTATGGAACAACTGATCTCATGACTTGTCCAAGATATACACATGTCATGAAGAAAACCAGTAACGAGATATTGGAGTTACAGGTTGGTGGCTTTTATCGTGACGTAGAGATACCTGATCCCTCTCCTGATTTCTCAGACATACAAGAGAAGTATGATGAGCTTGATGGAGAAAGTGCAGTTATTGAGGATGATGATCGACACACCATTCTTGAGATGCATGTAGACATGAATATGCCAGAGGAATTTGATGATCCAGATGGCATAGCCAGACCATATGTAATTACTATAGACAAGTCTTCTCAAGAAGTTTTATCAATAAGAAGAAACTGGTATGAAGATGATCCAAAGAAAAGCAAGAGATTACATTTTGTTCATTACAAATATCTTCCGGGCCTTGGGTTCTACGGCACGGGTCTTATTCATCTCATTGGTGGCTTGGCTAAATCCGCGACATCTATCCTTCGTCAGCTTATTGATGCTGGCACTCTATCAAATTTACCTGCGGGTCTTAAAGCTAGGGGGCTTCGTATCAAAGGAGATGATACTCCTCTTATGCCGGGTGAATTTAGGGATGTGGACGTACCGGGTGGTGCTATCCGTGATTCGATTACGTTTATTCCTTACAAAGAGCCAAGTGGTGTGCTCTACTCGTTGCTTGGAAATATTGTCGAAGAAGGAAGGCGCATAGGGTCTGTTGCCGATATACAGGTTGGTGACATGAATGCTCAGGCACCAGTCGGCACAACCCTCGCTCTTCTAGAGCGGTCCATGAAGGTGATGTCTGGTGTACAGGCTCGCCTTCATGCCGCCATGAAGAAAGAGCTTCGTTTGTTGGCTGCGATAGTTCATGACTATATGCCATCTGAATATGCTTATGAAATGGATGGAGAGTTCAATAGAACTTTAGACTTTGACAAACGTGTGGATGTTATTCCCGTCTCTGATCCAAATGCAGCAACTATGGCGCAGAGAATTATGCAGTATCAAGCTGCTCTGCAGTTGGCACAACAGGCACCGCAATTGTATGATATGGGTAAGCTTCATCGTCAGATGCTTGAAGTTCTTGGTATTCAAGATGCTAGTGACATAATCAAGTTACCAGACGAAATAAAGCCAGCAGATCCTGTAACAGAAAATATGATGATCATGAAGCAAGAGCCAGTAAAGGTCTTCACCTATCAAGATCATGAGGCTCACATCTCTGTTCACATGGCTGCAGCGCAAGATCCAAAGATTATGCAAATGATAGGTCAGTCTCCATTTGCTCAAGTCATACAACAAAACATGGCAGCACATATTACTGAACATGTTGCTGCTCAGTATCGTAAAGAGATAGAGAAACAGCTTGGTGTTTCATTGCCGCCACAGGATGAGCCACTGCCAGAGGATTTAGAGGTTGAGGTATCTCGCCTGACACAGGAAGCGGCAGGTAAGCTGTTGAAAAAAGATCAAGCTGAGGCACAACAAGAGCAAGCTCAAAAGAAACAGCAAGATCCTATTGTGCAGATGCAGCAAGCTGAGATGCAGATTAAGCAAGCAGAATTGCAGCATAAGATTAAGATGGATACCGCCAAGCTTGAGCTTGATGCGAAAAAGATTGAAGCGCAGAATCAAAGAGAGGGGGCAAGACTTGGGGTTAAACTTGCAACTGATCTTGATAATTCTCAACGTGCTGATCAAAGAGAAGGCGCTAAATTAGGTATTGAGATAGCAAAGGAGCTAACTTCGGGAGATGGATGATACAGTAATCGCTCTTTTGCAGCGTTTAATTTCTGATTATAAATCAGAGATTCAAGATTTTTTAGCAGGTGGTGGTGCTGAAGACATGANCTCTTACAACAGAATTGTTGGAAGATATGAAAGTTTAAAGTTAATAGAGAGCGAATTACAGGAAATAGAAAAAAGATTTATTGAAGAATAAATTTTTTTATTCTATTTCTGATTTGGGAGCTTCGTGGATTGGTCCACGCAAGGTGACTGTGAACCTTAAATCACTGCAAGGTAGGTAAATGTATACAGGAAAGAAAACAACTGAAGAAAAGGTAGTAACACAACTACCAAAACCAAAGGGATACAAAATTTTAATTGGTATACCTGAGATTAGCGAGACNACAGATGGTGGGGTGTTTATGCCNGATGGTCTCAGAACTGCTGAAGAAACTGCGTCAATCATAGGATTTGTCATAGAGATGGGCGAGGATGCCTACTCTGATGAAAGTAGATTCCCACATGGTCCGTACTGTGAGCCGGGAGATTTTGTTATTTTCCGTTCTTACTCAGGCACACGATTTAAGATCCATAATAAAGAGTTTCGTTTAATCAATGATGATACTGTTGAAGCTGTAGTTGATGATCCACGGGGGTATTCACGGGTATGAGTAATTTAGCTGAACAAGAAGAGTTTAAAGAAGAAACTGTTGCAGAAGCAATAGAGAGCGCACAGGGTAATGTACAGGTNGAATTAGAAGATGACAATTTTGAAATTGAAATTGTTGATGATACGCCTGAAGAGGATAAAGGAAAGCCTCGTAGAGCAGAAGATTCAAAGCCAAATCTCCCTGAAGAAGATGAGATAGCTTCGTACTCTGAAGGAGTTCAGAAGAGAATAAAGCAATTGAAGTATGAGTTTCATGAAGAGCGCAGGGCGAAAGAAGAAGCTGCGCGTCTTCAAGAAGAAGCACTTCGATATGCTCAACAAATCAAAGTTGAAAATGAAAATCTTAGAAAAACATTACAAGATGGAGAGAAGACCCTTATCGATCAAGCTCAAGCAAGGATCGAGTCACAGTTAGAAAAAGCACAGTCTGAATATAAATCAGCTTTTGAAACTGGTGATCCAGAAGCGCTGATGGCAGCAGATCAAAGAAAGACCGCTTTAACAATTGAGTTAGATCGTGTAAAAAACTATAAACCTCAACAGAGAGTTCAACAAGCTCCTCAACCCACTTATCAACAGCCTGCGGTTCAGCCCCCCAAGCCAGATCAGAAAGCTATAGATTGGGGAAAGCGTAATCAGTGGTTTGAGACAGATCCTGAAATGACAGGATACGCATACGGTCTTCATCAAAAACTTTTATCAGAGGGTATTGATCCAAGAACGGATCAGTACTATGCTGAAATAGATAAGGCCGTAAGAAGGCGCTTTTCAGATAGATTTGATGGTGGGTTAATTGAGGAAGAAGCACCCCAACGTCAAAACGGCCCCGTGGTTGCCGCTCCGTCCAGAGGGACAAAGAAGCCACGCGCAGTGCGACTGACCTCAACGCAAGCCTCTCTCGCCAAGCGGCTTGGTCTGACCAATGAGCAATATGCGGCGCAAATGATGAAGGATCAATCCAAATGACGAACAGAACCTCGCGCACAAACGAGACCCGCGAAAGCGGGAAACGAAAGGTGTCATGGCAGAGGCCTTCGATGTTACCGACCCCCGAACCCAGAGATGGAATTGTGTTCCGCTGGATTCGCACATCTACCTTGGGTAATATAGATAACACGAATGTTTCTTCCAGATTNCGCGAAGGTTGGACGCCCTGTCCTGCTGAGGATCACGAAGACCTTCGACTTGTGTCTGATATCGACTCACGATTTCACGGCAACCTTGAGGTCGGTGGATTACTGCTATGCCAGAACTCTACCGAAAATGTACAGGCAAGAATTGATGAGCAACTCCGACAGGCTAAAAACCAAATGGATGCGGTTGACAATTCTTACTTAAGGCAATCCGATCCTCGTATGCCAGTTCTTAATCCAGAACGTTCAACGAGGACTTCATTCGGCAAATAGTTCTATTGAACTTTTGCTTAACCTAGACTGAGGAGAGAAGATATGTCTTCTACTGCTGCTCCCTTTGGTCTGCGTCCAATTGGTCGCTTGGATAGCGGTTCGCTTGAAGTGTTCCGTCAATATCCTGTTGCTTCTGGCTACAATACAAACATCTGTACTGGAGATATTGTACAACTTGTAGATGGCGGCACGGCGACAACAATTGAGAAGCAGTCTGCTACAGGGGATGATAGTACCGCGATTGATATCGTTGGTATCTTTTTGGGCTGTAAATTTACAGATCCAAATACTAACCAAATAACATTTAGTCAAAAATGGCCTGCAGGCACTGTTGCATCTGATGCAATGGCCTACGTCGTTGATGATCCAAATGTTTTGTTTACAATTCAAGCTGACGGTGCGCCAACAAATACTGGCGATATCTATGGTAAGAATACTCTTTTGGTTCAAACTGCTCCAAACACCACTCTAAATATTAGTCGTGTTGCTCTGGACATTTCTGAGCTAGATACTGATCCTCAAAACCCGATTCGTATTATCGACTATCTTGGCGGTGATCAGGGTGATGAGAAGGGTACATCTTTCCCGATTCTGGTGTGTAAGTTTAATTACCATCAGCATTCGTCAACTACTGGCTCAAGTTAAGGAGGCTGAAACATGGCTATTTCTCGCGCCCAGCTTCTGAAAGAGTTGCTGCCCGGTTTGAATGCATTGTTCGGTTTAGAATACGAGAAGTATGAAAACGAACATGAAGAGATTTATGAAACTGAAACTTCAGAGCGTAGCTTTGAAGAGGAGGTTAAGCTTTCTGGATTTGGTGCTGCACCAGTAAAACCAGAGGGTTCTGCGATCTCATATGATACCGCACAGGAATCTTTCACGGCTCGTTACAACCACGAAACGGTTGCAATGGGATTTTCTATCACAGAAGAAGCGATGGAAGATAACCTATATGATTCGCTTTCTGCTCGTTATACTAAGGCTCTTGCCCGTGGTATGGCGTACACTAAGCAAACCAAAGCGGCATCTTTGTTGAACACAGGGTTTAGCACCTTCAGTTCAGGTGATGGTGTAACTTTGTTTTCAACTTCGCACCCAACAGTGCAAGGTGGCAACAATGCGAACACATTAGCAACTGCTGCTGATTTGAATGAGACTTCGCTTGAACAAGCTGTGATTGATATTGCTGCGTTCACTGATGAACGTGGCCTATTGATCGCTGCGCGTCCACGCAAGTTAATCATTCCACCAGCGTTGATGTTCGTTGCAACTCGACTTCTGCAAACAGAGTTACGTGTTGGAACAGCAGATAATGATCTTAACGCATTACGCTCAAACGGATCTATTCCAGAGGGCTATAAAATTAATCATTATCTGACGGACAATGATGCGTTCTTCATCACAACGGATATTCCTAATGGCATGAAGCACTTTGTGCGTACCGCTATGCAGACAGGAATGGATGGTGACTTCGACACAGGTAACGTGCGCTATAAGGCGCGTGAGCGTTATTCGTTCGGTGTCTCTGATCCACTTGGAATTTATGGTTCCCCCGGAGCATAAGTTGTGTTATAGAGGTTTTGTTCATAGAGTACCTCCAAACTGGGGCAGCGTAAGTTGCCCCTTTCTTTTTTTATAAACTATGTTATTGTGTTTTTGGGGATCACATGAGCCTTGCAGACAGGATACTCCCCACCTGACGTTGCACAGACTGTAAGGCGAATCCTTGTGCAAGGGGTGTTTATATGGCTTCTACTACTTTTTCAGGTCCAGTTACGTCTACTGCTGGTTTTATTAGCGGTTCAGGGTCTATTGTTTCAATTGCGGCTAACACAACTATAACAGCAGCTTCACATGCTGGTCGCACCATGAATCTAAATATAGCGTCTGGGGCTACTTGTACCTTACCTGCCGCTTCTGGTACGGGTAATACCTACAAGTTTTTCGTACAAACAACGGTAACCTCAAATAGTTACAAAATCCAAGTTGCTAATGCAAATGACACGATGGCAGGCGTTGCTGTTGTTGCTAATGATAGTGATAATTCAGCGTCAATTTTTGAAACAGCCGCTGCTTCAGATACGATTACTTTGAATGGCACCACAACAGGTGGCATACTTGGTGGTCAAGTTGAAGTGCAAGATGTTGCATCAAACGTGTATCGTGTTTTAATCAATCAATCGGCTACGGGAACAGAGGCTACTCCGTTTAGCGCAGCAGTTTCATAGGTGATGCATGGGTAAGTTAAACATGGGGAAGGGTGTAAAAAAATCAGCACCTAAAGCAGCCCCTAAAAAACGTGGAAGACCACCTAAGAAAAAGGATAGCTAATGTCTCAGTCAGATATTTTTGCTGTCACGAAAACCGCTGATGCAACTGTATTTGCAGGTCGCGCAAGGGTTCGCCAGATTCAAGTTCATACATCAGGGTCTGGCAGTCCAGCAGTTGTTTTGAAAGATGGTGGCTCAAGTGGAACAACACTTCTGTCACTAACTTTCACGACATCAAATGTGCATTCAGTCAATATTCCAGATAATGGTATATTGTTTACAACTGATGTGTACCTCGACCTGACTGCGTGTGAGGGCGTCACCGTCTTCTTATCATAGGTGATCTATGGCTGCTAAAAAGGGATCAATGAAAGGCCACACCATAAAGGGTGGTCATAAGCGCCCTACTAAATCAGGTGCGGGTATGACTGCTAAAGGTGTGGCTAAATATCGTAAAGATAATCCCGGTTCCAAATTAAAGACAGCGGTTACAGGAAAAGTAAAAAAGGGAAGTAAGGATGCAAAGAGGCGCAAGTCTTTTTGCGCTCGTTCTGCTGGGCAGATGAAGAAGTTTCCCAAGGCTGCTAAAGATCCTAACTCTCGTTTGAGACAAGCAAGGAAGCGTTGGAAATGTTAGATAAAAAAGTAACAATGGCAATTATAACTACAGTAGTTGGGATTGTTGGTGCTGTGTCTTATAGTTGGGCAAGCTGGACCACTGAAACACTTATTGCTGTGGATAAACGAACAGAGGTTATGGCTGTTCAGATAGAAGCAATTAAGCTTGAGTTGGAACGTCTTTATGCCTCTAACGAGTAAGGGTAAAAAAATTATGCGCTCCATGAAAAAGGAGTATGGCCCTAAGAAAGGCGAGAAAGTATTTTATGCTTCAAAGAATAAAGGTACAATCTCAGGAGTAGATAAGATGAAAAAAGGTGGCATGTGTTCTACTGGTGATGATGCAAAAGATCTTGCTCTTGTTCGTATGAAAAAAGGCGGTAAGACTAAGAGTCGTGTGAATGAGGCTGGAAATTATACGAAGCCGGGTATGCGCAAACGTTTGTTTAATAGAATAAAGGCTGGTGGAAAAGGGGGAAATCCGGGACAATGGTCAGCGAGAAAAGCGCAAATGTTGGCTTCAGCTTATAAAAAAGCGGGTGGCGGATATAAGTAGTGGACAGTAGGTTGAGAAGAAAAAAGAAAGATCCAAAAAAAGGAACAGGAAAAAAACCAAAGGGTTCAGGCCGTAGGCTTTACACTGATGAAAATCCAAAGGATACGGTAAGAATAAAGTATGCTACTCCTGCAGACGCTAGGGCAACAGCGGCAAAAGTTAAGAAGATTAATAAACCATACGCAAGAAAGATACAGATACTTACTGTGATGGAGCAAAGAAGCAAAGTGGCTGGTAAAACAGAACAGGCACGTATAGCTAAAAAAGCTAAAGAAAGTTTAAGGAAAAAACATGGCTCTAAAAAAGTCTCAAAAAAGCCTTAAATCTTGGACGAAGCAGAAGTGGCGCACGAAAAGCGGGAAGCCTAGTTCTAAGACTGGTGAGCGGTATTTACCTAGCGCGGCTATTAAGTCTCTTAGCCCTGCTGAGTATGCAGCCACAACAAGAGCAAAGCGAAAAGGCAAGGCTGCAGGCAAGCAGCATGTGGCTCAACCTAAGAACATTGCAAAGAAAACCAAAAAATTTAGAAGTGTGGTGACATAATGGCTGTAGTAACACCTGATATGACAGAGATATTTGAGGAAGCATATGAACGTGCTGGTCTTGAAATGCGTACAGGTTATGATCTTAGAACAGCTAGACGTAGCCTTAACCTTTTAACATTGGAGTGGCAGAACCGTGGTCTTAATCTCTTCACTATTGAATCGGGTACGATCTCTGTTTCAGCAGGTACAGCAACGTATACCCTTCCTTCAGACACAATCGACATCATCGAACATCAAATCCGAACAGGAGCAGGAACAAGTCAAATCGACACAGCCCTCGAAAGAATCAGTGTCGCAACCTACGCCCAGCAAACCAACAAAAACACTCAAGGCAGGCCAACGCAAATCTTCGTCCAAAGGCTCTCGACGGAAACGAAAGTAACTCTATGGCCTGTGCCAGACAGTTCGTATTCAATATTTTATTATAGGCTAAAGGGAATAGATGGCCTTTCTTCTGGTGTGGGGTCTACGATAACTTCTGTGCCACCGCGTTTTGTTCCGTGTTTGGCTGCGGGTTTGGCATATTATATTGCAATGAAAAAGCCAGAGGCATCTGCTAGAGTTTCTGCACTTAAACAAGAGTATGAGTTTCAATTTGAGCTTGCTGCTGGAGAGGATGAAGAAACAGCTTCTATTAAGTTTGTTCCTTATGACACATTTATGTTAGGTGCTTAAATGAGTTACGCAAGAGGCAAATATGCTTTTGGTTTTTGTGACAGAACAGGATTTAGATATCCTTTAAAAGATTTAGTTCCTGAATATAAAAATGGAGTAAAGACAGGTCTTCTTGTTGGTCGAGATGTTGTTGATCCCGATCATCCCCAAAATTTTTTAGGTAGAGTTAAAATATTTGATCCTCAATCTTTAAGAAATCCCAGACCAGACCCAACCCTCAGAGAAGTATTTGTTCCTGTAGGAAACGGTGTTTTTCCTCCAGTTGATTTTTTAAATCCCATGTTAGGTCAGGTAGGATCTGTTATAGCCACTGGCTCTACTTCTTCTTCTACTGTGACCTTAACAGGAGTTAATGCTACAGGTTCTGTTGGATCAGCCACTGCTGTAGCACCTAATGTGAGTATATCAATTACTGGTACGTCAGCTACAGGTTCTTTGGGAACTGTTACGATTACTTCCTCAGTAATTGGCTCTTTTACGGTTACAGTTGCATCATACTATGGTGCTAACAAATATTACATTGGTGGAAGTCGCCAAGCAACTGTTACACTAAATGAGGGAAGCACTTATAGATTTGATCAGTCAGACTCAAGTAACAGTGGTCATCCTTTGAGACTCTCTACAACATCTGATGGCACACATGGTGGTGGATCAGAATATACGACTGGGGTTACAACTGTAGGAACTCCGGGCAACTCAGGTGCATACACGCAAATCACAGTAGCAAGTGGTGCGCCCACACTGTACTATTATTGTACAAATCACTCAGGCATGGGTGGTCAAGCCAACACACCATAGGAGATTGATATGGCTATGAAGAAAAAGGGTTACAAAAAGGGCGGCGTTACTAAAAAAATGATGGGTGGCGCTATGAAGAAGAAAAAGCCTGTAGCTATGAAGAAAGGTGGCGCTGCTAAAAAGATGGGCGGCGGCATGATGAAAAAGAAAGGTATGGCTAAAGGCGGTAAGATGCCAATGGTCAAAGGAAAAGATGGAAAAATGATTCCGGCTTTTGCTGCTGATGGCAAGGGGAAAATGAAGAAAGGTGGCGCGGTTAAAAAAATGATGGGTGGCGCTATGAAGAAAAAAGGCATGGCTAAAGGTGGTGTTACCAAGAAAATGGGTGGTGGCAAAATGGGCATGAAGAAAAAAATGATGGCTAAAGGTGGCGTTATGCGTGGTGGTGGCGCAGCAACAAAAGGAAAAAGATTCTCAAGATCAGCATAAGTTTATTTCCGGGAGCAACTATGCCTTATCTACAAAGTAATATCCCGCACTTTAAGTGCTGGGTTAGACGCGAGTACACATGTAATCACGAAGCCTACTATGGTGAATTTCTTCATGCGATGGCGATAGCGGTTACAACAATGCCAAACAGATGCTTGAGTTTTCAAGTTATCTTTACGGGTTGCGAGGTTGATGATGAAGGAGAAGAGAATGTACACGGCGGTGCAATGTGGGCGAGAATGCCTATAACTGCGTTAGTAGCAGATGAGCCGTATGAAGAGTGGCCCACTCCAATGGCAGTGCATGATGCACAACCGTGGGACTGCTCTTCTTATACACATGCCGTGTACACGCTCGACAGGGCAACACCTTGCCCTTGGTTAGCTAAGATAGATGGAGAGATGTATCCAGCAAAGTATCTATTCACTGTGGACTATTCTGAAAGTGAAATCGCTGATGATCCAGCGCAGCACAAACAGAGCCATGTGATGCAACTATTAGATGCTGGAGAATGGACGGGTAATATTATTGCTTTGCCAAATAATCGCGTGAGGGTGACTCATCCAGCATGGTTTGAAACAGGATCAGGAGCGCCAGATTTCAAGCCATCTCAACATATACACTATTCAAAATCTGATTTAGATTATACACTCGACGTTAATCGAATATTCGACAATCTCTATCAAGAGGAATAAAAGTTCAAATGAACTATTCTGAATTAACTGATCTTATAAAAGAATACACTGAGAATACGGAAACAACTTTCGTAGCTAATATAAATGATTTTATTCGACAAGCAGAAGAGCGTATATACAGATCTGTATTAATACCTGAACTTAGAAAAAATGTGACGGGTACTGTATCTTCTGGCACCTCATATTTAGCTAGGCCAACAGACTTTTTATCTGTATTCTCCTTGGCTGTTTTAGATGGAAGTAGCAATTATAGTTATCTTTTAGATAAAGAGGTAAATTTTATTAGAGAGGCATATCCATCTGCGTCAACGACAGGCCTTCCAAAGTATTATGGTATTTTTGATGGTGACACGTATTCAGGTGGATCTGAGACATCTAACGGTCATTTTATATTAGGTCCGACACCAGATTCTAATTACAGTATAGAACTTCACTACTACTACGATCCACCTTCTATTATTACATCAACGACATCTTGGCTTGGAGACAATGCAGAAACTACGCTTTTATATGGATGTTTATTAGAGGCGTATACTTTTATGAAAGGCGACTCTCAGATATTTCAAATGTATTCTCAAAGATATATGGAGTCCTTGAGAGAGATGGCGTCTTTAGGTGTTAAGCTTAAAACCGATACATACAAAGAACAGGCAGCATAATGTTTGAAGCACATATGAGCGTACCCACTGTCTCTGTCATAACGACACAAAACAGAGGTCAAACACCAGAAGAGGTTGCNGCACGTTGTGTTGAAAAGATCGTAGANGTTTCTGAAAATGCACACCCCGCATTAAGGGATCAGGCAATAGCGTATCGTGATGCTGTTCAACAGGTTGTAACTCTTTACATGAAAGAGGCTATAAAAAGTGACAGAACTACGGTATACAATGCAATTAAGGATGCTGGGCAACCCAGTCTAGCAGAAGCCATAAGGAGAATTTAGCATGGCAATTACACAGGCAATGTGTACTTCTTTCAAGAAAGAGCTTNTGTTAGGAGTGCATAGATTCGGAACAAACTCAGCAGACACGTTTAAATTGGCGTTATACACTGATCAAGCATCCCTTGATTCAAATTCGACAGCTTTTACACAAACAGCCGAAGTTTCTGGCACAGGATATAGCTCTGGTGGTGGCACCCTCACAGGAGTCGCGCCAGCAACAAGTAGCACAACTGCATTTACAGATTTTGCAGATTTAAC
>JGI25127J35165_1000311_pt1 | contig 15134 bp, 25 predicted proteins | sample ETNvirenome_2_30_FD_35165 | JGI IMG/M metagenome (IMG submission 35165) | reverse complement strand
GACCGCGAGCTAGACTATGCTGAGATTTGGGCATTTGTCCAGGAGCATGCTGGCGGTAATGAGGCAAACGTCAAAATTGTGCCTCTTGACAATGTTGACTTGGCAAGCGCAACTCCTGTCCCGTTTGGCTATGGTGGCAAGACAGGAGGCGTTCGTCAGGTTATACAAGACTGGATGCTTAAAGGTGTTGACGGTGACTTGTCTCTTAAAGCTGTTCTCAATAAAGCCGCACCGTTAGGACACTCTCGTAAAAAGCCCGTCTGCTTACATGCTTTGATGCACGGTGGTTACTCACCGTCCAGCAAATACTGGATGACACCGTTTGTCAAACTTGTAGTCCAAGGTTAACTTAGAGGGGGACGTCGCAAGGCGTCCCCTTTTACCGAGGACCCTTGCCTGAGGAAGAGGGATGATGATTCCCTTCCTAGACGAAGACTGATATGTATAGGCATTAGTCTATACATATCATATCATTATCAATCTTCCTCTAACAAGTTTGACGATTATAGAGGATTTAATACTTCAGAAACAGAGTTATCAAAAAAAGTCCCTTGTTGCAGTTTGCAAAAAACAAACAGCAAAGGGTAAAAAATGTGGTTGTTAATTTTTGCAATAATAGTGCTGGGTTTTTACGCCCTAATAAAAAAGTAACAAAAAGTAAAAATAAGTATTGTGCGCGGCGTTAATATGTGCATAATAAAAATTGTAGCCAATAATGGTTACGGCATTAACCGCATAGGAGGGTTATTAAAATGCCAAATACTAAAAAGGGTACAGCCACCCAAAAGGCTAACACTACTACCGCCACTGCTACAGTTGCTACTTTGCAACATACAGGCAATGAGCTAACGTATGCTTGCATATGGCAGTTTGTGCAGCAGCACGCAGGTGGCAATTTACACAACGTGCAAGTTGTGCCGTTAGGCAATGTGCAGCTTGACCAGCCACAACCAGTGCCGTTTGGCTTTAACGGTAAGGCCGGTGGCGTACGCGCAACCATACAAGGTTGGTTATTGCGCGGCGTAAATGGTAGCAATAGCCTTGCCGCAATACTGGCAGCAGCCAAGCCGCTAGGCCACAGCAGCAAAAAGCCAATTTGCTTGCTGGCTTTGCTTAACGGTGGGTACAGCCCTAGCAGTACCACATGGGGTACAGGCTATGTTAAGTTGGTAGTGCAACCACAGCCCACAAAATAACACTAGCGCGTGGGGGCTACGGGTCCCCCGCCACCAAACACCGCCCACGCTGGGCGGTGTTTTTTTGTACCCCCGCGAGACCGTCCCCTTGGCTATAGCTCGGTCTGTAGCCATGTTTTGGACATATCATGTGGTAGCAAAAAAGTTTCAAGATATTGACTTTACTCGATCAAAAGCCGAGACCGCCACCCCCCTTATACTGTAGAATCGTCATAGGTTCATTGCCCTAGAAAAATTTTCGATATATTTATAATATATCCGCGTTATTGAGGAACCATGGATAATGGATGTTCAACTTGTACCTGAAGAACAATTAAAGAAGTATGCCCATTTATTGGAGCGAGCTGCAGAGATAAACCAAGCAGAGGCCAGCCAACAAGATTTTATGGAGTATACTAAAACGGTTTGGCCTGAATTTATAAATGGACGCCACCATAAAATTATGGCTGAGAAGTTTAACCGTATAGCTAATGGTGATTTAAAACGCTTAATAGTAAATATGCCACCGCGCCATACAAAAAGTGAGTTTGGCAGTTATTTATTACCTAGTTGGTTAATGGGTAAAAACCCACGATTAAAGATAATGCAGACAACGCATACGGCTGAGTTAGCTTTTAGGTTTGGCCGAAAGGTGCGTAATTTAATGAACTCTGCAGAATATACTAGGGTTTTTCCTGGAGTAGAATTACGTGCAGATAGCCAAGCAGCGGGACGTTGGGAGACAAGTAAAGGTGGAGAATATTTTGCGGCTGGTGTTGGTGGTGCGGTTACAGGCCGTGGTGCAGATTTATTGATTATTGATGACCCGCACAGTGAACAAGATGCACTTAGCCCTACAGCATTAGAACATGCTTATGAGTGGTATACATCTGGTCCGCGCCAGCGTTTACAACCAGGAGGTGCGATAGTTATTATTATGACCCGCTGGGCAGATAATGATTTAACAGGTAAATTAATAAAGCAGCAGGGCAGAGATATATTAGCAGATAAATGGGAAGTAGTTGAGTTTCCGGCATTAATGCCAGAGAGTGAAGAACCCCTTTGGCCTGAGTTTTGGAAAAAAGAAGATTTATTAAGTGTTAAAGGTAGTTTGTCAGTTGGTAAGTGGGAAGCGCAATGGCAGCAAAATCCCACAGGCGATATGGCAGCTATACTTAAACGTGAGTGGTGGAATATGTGGGAGAAAGATGATATACCACCATTAGAGTATGTAATGCAGTCTTATGATACTGCGTATAGTAAAAAGGAAACATCGGATTTTAGTGCTATAACTACATGGGGTGTTTTTTATCCTAAAGAGGGAGGACCACCAAACATTATTCTATGTGATGCTAAACGTGGCAGATGGGACTTCCCTGATTTGCGGCGGCGAGCACTTGAGGAGTATAAATACTGGGAACCAGAATGTGTACTTATAGAGGCAAAAGCCAGTGGTATGCCGCTAACACAAGAGTTGAGAAATATGGGTATACCAGTAATGAATTATACACCTAGTAGGGGTAATGATAAATTCACAAGAGTAAACTCTATTGCGCCGTTGTTTGAAAGTGGTTTAGTATGGTCGCCAGATACGCGCTGGGCAGAAGAAGTTATTGAAGAATGTGCAGCGTTTCCCGCAGGGGAGCATGATGATTATGTTGATACAGTTACCCAAGCTCTTCGTAGATTTAGAGAAGGCGGCTTTATACAACATCCCGAAGATTATGAGGAAGAAGAATCTGTCCCTGTACAAAGGATATATTACTAATGGCAATTAATCCCCGTCCAAGCAATATTGACCGCAGTTTATTACAAGCACCTAATGATACATTTAGTGCATTAGAAGATAATTTAGTTGAACAAGAATTAGAAATAATTACAGAAGAAGAAACAGAAGATGGCGGTGCAGAGGTTATTTTTGGCGAAGATGACCAGCCATTAGGGGAAGAGCCAGATAACTTTTATGATAATTTAGCAGAATTTTTAAGTGATGATACATTAGGTAAAATAGCTACTTATGTATCTGAGAGTGTTGATGATGATAAAACTAGCCGCGATGAGTGGGTAGAAACTTATACAAAAGGTTTAGAACTGCTCGGTTTAAAGTATGAAACTCGCACAGAACCTTTTGATGGTGCTACAGGTGTAATCCACCCGATACTTAATGAAGCTGTAACGCAGTTTCAAGCTGGTGCATATAAAGAGATGTTACCTAGCAGTGGTCCAGTAAAAAGTAATATTATTGGTGAAGCTACTCCAGAAGTAGAAGCACAGGCTAAACGTGTGCAAGATTACATGAATTATCAAATTATGTATGAGATGGAAGAGTATGAGCCAGAATATGACCAGATGTTATATTACCTTGGACTTTCTGGTAGTGCTTTTAAAAAGGTTTATCGCGATGATGTGCTTGGCAGACCAGTAAGTAAGTTTGTACCAGCCGAAGATGTAGTCGCACCATACACTGCAACTGATTTAGCATCAGCAGAACGGATAACCCATATCATAAAAATGTCAAAAAATGAGTTACGTAAGTTACAAGTAACTGGTTTTTATCGTGATATGGATATACCGAAAGGTGAAAATACAGAATCGGATGATGTAAAAGAGGCTTATAACGAAATTGAAGGCAGGGAACCTGCTGGAGATAGTGAAGAAGTCATTTTATATGAGTGCCATTGTTATTTAGACCTAGAAGAATACCCTGATAAAGACCAAAATGATGAAGAAACAGGTATAAAACTACCTTATATTGCTACAATTAGCGCAGATAATGAAGAAGTATTATCTATAAGGCGAAATTATGGTCAAAATGACCCTATGAAAAAGAAAATACCGCATTTTGTGCAGTATAAATTTACTCCAGGACTCGGTTTTTACGGTTTTGGCTTAATTCATCTGCTTGGTAATTTATCGCGCACAGCTACAGCAAATTTACGACAATTAATTGATTCTGGCACACTGAGTAATATGCCAGCAGGGTTTAAAGCTCGCGGTTTACGTATTGCAGATGAGCAAACACCACTGCATCCAGGAGAATTTAGAGATATTGATATTCCTGGAGGTGATATACGCACGAGTTTGATGTCTTTACCGTATAAAGAACCTTCTGGCACACTTTTTCAGTTGATGGGTTTTGTTATTGAATCAGCTCAACGGTTTATTGGCACAACTGATATTGGTGTAGGTGATGGCAGACAAGAGATGCCAGTTGGTACTACAATAGCTTTACTTGAACGTGGAGCTAAAATTATCAGTGCTGTACATAAACGGTTACATACGAGTTTAAAACAAGAACTTAAAATGTTGGCNCGGCTTTTTGCTGAAGANCCAACACCTTATCCATACGATGTTAAAGCAGATGCACAAATAAAAATATCTGATTTTGATTCTAGGATNGATATTATNCCNGTTAGTGATCCTAATATTTTNAGTATGTCACAAAGGGTNGTATTAGCTCAAGAACAATTAAAATTAGCGCAAGCTGCACCAGAGATGCACAATTTACGTGAGGCTTTCCGCAGGGTTTATGAAGCATTAGGTGTAGATAATATTGAGCAAGTATTAAAACCCGAACCACAACCACAGCCGATGGATCCAGCAACNGAGAATCANTTATCTAGTCAAGCGGCTGGTGGACAAGCTAAATTACAAGCATTCCCAGANCAAGATCACGATGCTCATATTTCTGTNCATTTAGCGTATATGCAAAGTAGAGTAGCGCAAATGCAGCCGCCTGTATTACTTACTTTAGAAAAACATATTTATGAGCATATTGGTATGAAAGCGATGGTACAGTTCCAGCAAATGATGCAGCAAGATCCAAATATGCAACAATTACCACCTCAAGCACAGGCAGCTCAAGTAGCTACAATACAGGCACAATTAATGGCAGAGTTCCAACAGCAGCAGCCGCCAGCACCGCCAAGTGACCCACTTGTAGAAATTAAGAAACAAGAGCTTGCGTTACGTGAAAAAGAAGTAAATATGGATCAACAGTTAGACCAACAAAAATTACAGATTGATTCACAAGCTAAACAAGAGAATGCAAATATCGCACGTGAGCGTATAGCTTCTACTGAAGATATAGCTAATATGAGAGCGCAGATTGCTTTACAAAGACAACAGCAAAATAGAGGTGGGTAATGGCTAGAGGTTTTGCTGGAGAAGACGAAGCGGGAAGAGCTAATGACCCCTCTGGTCCTGGCACAGGTATTGGCAGGTCTGAAGACCGCGATGCTGCTCAAGCTGATAGAGATAGACAAGCTGATCGCGATAGAGATAGACAAGAACAAGAAGTTTTAGCAAATGTAGAAAAAGCAGCCCAAGCTGCCATAAATGCAGGTATTAATCCATATTCTGATACTTTTAAAAATGTTTTAGCCGCTAATATGATGAGGGGCAAATATGGTAATGTTTCAGGTTTGTTCGGACCGAAATTTGGTGATAGCGACAAAGATGATAAGAAGTAAAACAAAGGGTGGTATAACTCAAACTGATGAAGTTAAAGGTTTTATTGCTAAATATGCTCCCACTACTGGCGATAAAATAAAATCAGCATTAGGTCTTACCGATATAAAAGCAACTTTAACTCCAGGACAAAAAACACCTCTTGGTGTGCTTCCAGGAATTTTAAGTCTTACTGATGTTCCTGGGAAAGTTGCGTTCGGGTTAGGTAATCAGCTTGCAGGGTTTTTAGGTATAGGGGTAAACCCAGTTACACAAGCTGTAAACCAGCAAATAGCAGCTTCTAATCAAGCCTTGGCAGCACAAAAAGGTAAAGCTCCACAGAGTGTTGATATCCAAAAATATACAAACCCTACTGTTAGACCAGATAACCCTATCAGGGCTACAACTCCAGCAGGACAATTTTTACAAGATCAATATATGCAAAGCCAAAGCATACCTAGTGTTGGGTTGCCTCANAATACTGTGCAGACAGCAGGGTTATTTGATACTTTGAAAAGCATAACAAATGATGTCACACAAATTCCTGGAGGATACCAAATAGGTGATACACAGTATACAGGGAAATATCAAGACAACCCTTCAGCTAGAACATTTTCAAAAACAGAAAAAGATTACGTAGCCCCATTTTCTGCTGAAATGTTTAAACAAGGTATTTCTACCCTTAACCCTTTTGATTAGGAGAAGTAAATGTCAAGTAAAGATAGAGTAGCTCAGCTTATGGATTTGTTAGAAGAAGCTCGTGGTAAAGGTGATGATGATAAAGTTGCTGAGCTTGAAGCTGATTTATTTAAAATGAGGGATAAAAAATCTGATGGCGGCTTCCCTGATTTAACAGGCGATGGTAAAATTACTCGGGCAGATATTTTAAAAGGTAGAGGTGTTGAACTTGCAACAGGTGGTGTGGCAGTTTTATCAGCTACTTCTGATATAGAACCCACAGGTGGTGTATCGCGTGGAGGTGGTGCTGCACTGAGGGGTATCAAATTTAGAGGTTTGAGGTAATATGCCGCAAAAAAAGCTGCAAGAAAAATCAATCTATGCAGAATACGATGAAGATGGCGATGGTATCGTTAGCGATGATGAATTAAGCCATATGAAAGAAATAAAAAAGACTGAAACTGAGTTACGTAAAAATTTAGCACAATTACGTATGGCTCGTTTTACTTTGATATTTATGGGGTGTTATGCAGTATTTTTAGCATCTCCTTTATGCTCTGCAGAAAAGTTAGAAGGTTTAGGTGCAGTCACCGATCTTATTTTTCTTAGTGGAGCGGGTATTGTTGGGGCTTATATGGGTACAACTGCTTGGATGAATAAAAAATGATGTACCAAGCTGTAGTAATAGCATGTCTTATTGGGACGAGTGCAGTACAGCGTGAGCAATGTACTTTTTTAGAAGCACAAAAATGGCATGATACAGAAAAATCTTGTATGAGCCATGCTTTTGTTTTAGCAGAAAGAGTGCATGTGCATATGCGAGGATATAAAGCTGTTGGTTGGAGTTGTAAGCCACTGCCCAAAGGAGTTTTATCAAGATGATACAAGCACTTATCGGTCCGATAGCTAATTTAGCTGGCTCTTTTATGGAATCTAAAATAGAGCAAACCAAAGCTAAAGGTAGAGTTGCTCAGGCTAAAGCAGAAGCAGAAGCAGAAGTTATGAAAGTAGCCGCCACTCATGAAGCTGGCTGGGAAAAAATCATGGCACAAGCCTCTGACAATAGTTGGAAAGACGAGGCTTGGACAATTTTATTTATTATCATTATAGCTATGTGTTTTATTCCATTTACACAACCATACGTTGATGCAGGATTTGAAGCATTATCCCGCACTCCTGAGTGGTTTCAATGGGCAATGTATGCTTCGATTGGTGCGAGTTTCGGCCTAAGAGGGATAAAAGGATTTAAAAAATGAGTTTATATGAAAATATTCACAAAAGAAGAAAAAGCGGCAAACGCATGAGAAAACCTGGAGAAAAAGGCGCACCGAGTGCCTCTGATTTTAAAGCCGCAGCAAGAACCGCTAGAAAACGAGGCGGTAGCGCAAAAAAAGGTAAAAGATGAATAAAGATAAATTACGCGAAGAGATCGCGGAAGATGAGGGATGTAAGTATGAAATTTACTTAGATCACCTCGGGTTACCGACTTGTGGTATTGGTCATCTTATTACTGAAGCTGATGAAGAATATGGTAAACCTGTGGGTACAGTGGTCGAACAAGATCGTGTACAGAACCTTTTTGCTTTGGATATGGCGGTAACTATTGATGAGTGCAAAGTATTGTACCCTGACTTTGATGATTTGCCAGAAGAGGTACAGCATATTATTTGCAACATGATGTTCAACATGGGTAGACCTAGACTCACCAAATTTAAAGGTATGAAAGCTGGTGTTGACACTCGTGATTGGAATAAAGCAGCAGATGAGATGGTAGATTCACGTTGGTATACACAAGTGCCTAATCGTGCTAGGAGACTTGTTGATAGAATGAGGGTATTAGCAGATGGCGAATGACCTTTACTTTTACGAAAACATGCTTAAAGTTGTTCGCGAACGGTCAGAATCAGTTAAAGAAACTATTTTGTATGGTGCTGTAGCTGATTACACTGCTTTCAAGGAACTCCGAGCTAAACTCGGTGAGCTTGCACAAACAGAACAGGATTTAAAAACCCTGCTAGAAAAGGTATCAGAACCAGATGGCTAAGACATTACTTGTCCCAGAATATATTGCTAAACAAAAAGCACAAGAAAAATCAAAAAACACAGATCCCGAAGTCCCCTCTATAGAAAAATTACCGAAGCCTACGGGTTGGCGCATTTTGATTTTACCTTTTAAAGGTAAAAAACAAACAGAGGGAGGCATATTACTACCAGACCAAGCAATTGAGCGCGAAGCTCTTGCTACCGTTTGTGGTTATGTGCTTAAAGTTGGACCTCTAGCTTACAAAGACCCCAATAAATTTGGCAACCCTAATGACCCTCATGAAAATTGGAAACCGTGGTGTAAAGAAGGTGATTGGGTAATTTTTGGTCGTTATGCTGGAAGTCGCTTTAAAATAGAGGGTGGCGAAGTTCGTTTATTAAATGATGACGAAATATTAGCTACAATCAATAATCCAGAAGATATTCTGCACATTTAACATGGAGTGAGCCATGCCTGAAGAAAAACAAAAAGAGTTGTTTGAAGAATCTGAAGATCTCGAAATAGAGGTAGAGGAAGAAAAAGAGGAAGAACCACAAGAGGTTGCTGCTGAAGAACCAAAAGAGCAAGCTGCCGAATCTTCTGATGATGAGCTTGAAAACTATAGTGAATCTGTTCAGAAACGCATCAGTAAACTTACTGCTAAAATGCGTGAGGCTGAAAGGCGCGAAAAAGCGGCTACAGAGTACGCTCAAGCAGTTCAAAAACAATTACAAGAGAGTACACAAAAAAGCACTGTTTTAGATGATTCTTTTGTAAGTGAGTTTGAAACAAGAGTTACGTATCAAGAAGAAAGTTTACGTAATAAATTAAAAGAAGCGATAGATCGCGGAGATGTTGATAAGCAAGTAGAAGCACAAGCAGCTTTAGCTAATTTAGCGCAAGATAATCAACGGTTAGCTTATGTAAAGCAACAAAAAGAGGTTCAAGCTAAACAACTTGAGCAGATGCAACAGACTCCGCAACAACCTGTGCAGCAAGCTCCTACACAACCAGATCCTAAAGCATCAGCATGGGCTGAGCGTAATGCTTGGTTTGGACAAGATGAACCTATGACACTCACCGCTTTTAGTATACATAAAAAACTGGTTGAGGAAGAGGGTTACGACCCTACTGGCGATGAGTATTATAATGAGCTTGATAGCAGAATGCGAAGAGATTTTCCTCATAAATTTGGGGAAAAAACCAATAGAAGTTCTGGTCCTGCTGTAGCTGGAGCAAATAGAAGTGGTAAAACTTCTAATAAAAAATCTGTAAAACTAACTCAATCTCAAGTTGCAATAGCGAAAAAACTTGGTATAACTAATGAACAGTATGCGAAACAACTACTCGCATTACAAAATTCGTGAGGAAGTCGATATGACCGATAGAAGCCCACGCACTGCCCAAACTAGGGAAAAAACTAGCCGCAATAAACCGTGGCGACCACCGTCTCAATTAGACGCTCCAGATCCTCCAGAGGGATTTGTTCATCGATGGATCCGTGAATCAGTCATGGGTGTTGATGATAAGAAAAACCTGTCTGCTCGCCTACGCGAAGGCTTTGATCTTGTTCGCGCTGAAGAGTACCCAGATTTTGAAGCACCTACAGTNCAGGATGGTAAACATGCTGGNGTNATAGGTGTTGGAGGTTTGGTGCTCGCAAGGTTCCCCATAGAAACTAGAGAACAGCGGAATGCTCANTATCGTAANGCTACGAGAGATCAGATGACTGCTGTTGATAATGATCTTATGCGGGAGCAACATCCTTCAATGCCGATCAGTAAACCTGAGCGGCAATCACGTGTAACTTTCGGTAGTAATAATACCGAGTAATTGTTAGGAGACTAAATCGATGGCAAATACTGATTCGCCTTTTGGTTTGCGTCCTCATAACAAACTAGGCTCAAACGCCAACTCCATGGGTTTGACAGCTTATAAAGTTCAGATTCCGGGTGTAGCAGGTTCTTCATCAGCGATCCATCAAGGTGATATGGTGATCCCTCTTTCTAACGGTCTNGTCGATGTAAGCGCAGCAGATGGTGGTTCGGTNGCGATCCTAGGTGTTATGGCAGGGTGTGAGTACACAGCACTTGATGGTACGCCAACCTTTGATAATAAATATCCTGGAACGGCTTCCTTAAAGTCTGGCACNGAAGCAACCGTGTTCGTATATGACGATCCTCATCAAGTATACGAGTGTCAAGCTGATGCAAGTCTTACTGATCTTGCAACGGCAACTGCTTTGATTCACTCAAATGCAGAAGGCACAGGCTTTGGTTCTGAAACTGCAAATGGTATTTCCGCTGGTGAAATTTCTGTTTCTAGTGCAGGAGCCACTACAACTTCGGATAATTTCCGGATTGTGGGCATTAAAGATGTTCCTGGAATTGATTATGCTTCAGCAGGAGTTATACTCTTAGTGAAGTTAAATATTCCGCATCATACTTCAACAACTGGTATAGCATAAGGAGTTTATGATATGGCTATTGCAAGATCCCAACTCCTTAAAGAACTAGAGCCAGGACTAAACGCTCTGTTTGGTATGGAGTACGACCGTTACGACAANCAACATACTGAAATCTTTGAAACNGAGACNTCAGATCGCGCTTTTGAAGAAGAGGTAATGTTGTCAGGATTCGGAGCCGCACCTGTTAAAGGTGAGGGTGCAGCAGTTTCTTTTGATACTGCAAANGAATCATTCACTGCTCGTTACACACACGAAACTATTGCACTCGCATTTGCGATTACTGAAGAGGCTGTAGAGGATAACCTTTATGACCGCTTGAGTTCTCGGTATACTCGTGCGTTAGCTCGTTCAATGTCTAACACAAAGCAAGTGAAAGCCGCAGCGGTTCTTAACAATGCGTTTGATAGCACTTTTGCTATCGGCGATGGTAAGGAGCTATGTGCTACTGACCACCCGACTAATGGTGGCGGCACTTTCCGCAACGAACTCAGCACTGCTGCTGACCTTAACGAAACATCTCTNGAGCAGTCACTCATTGATATTGCTGCTTTTATTGATGAGCGTGGTCTGAAGATTGCCGTGCAGGGTCGTAAGTTGATTATCCCATCTGCCCTACAGTTTGTAGCTGAAAGATTGATGGCTACAACACTACGTGTAGGCACAGCGGATAACGATATCAATGCTCTCCGTAATATGGGAATGTTGCCTGAGGGGTACGTTGTTAATAACTTCCTCACAGATACAGATGCGTTCTTTATTAAAACGGATGCGCCTAATGGCTTCAAGCATTTTGAGCGAGCAGCTATTAGAACTTCTATGGAAGGCGACTTTGATACAGGTAACGTCCGCTATAAAGCTCGTGAGCGTTATAGCTTCGGTGTATCTGACCCACGTTGCGTATTTGGTTCTCCTGGAGCCTAAGTATATTAATCAAAAGGGCGGCTTGTTAGCCGCCCTTTTTTTGTTTATAGTTTCTCTACCCTGACAGCCCAATGGGGGCTGACTTTAGCCAAGACAGGAGATAGATATGGCTACAACNACCTTTTCAGGTCCAGTCCGCTCTAANAGCGGTTTTAAAGTAATTAATGAAAGCTCAACCACTGGTGCAATCACAGAAACTGGTTTTTCTGTAAATGCAACAGGTCAGCTTGTTTCCATGGGTACACGCAAGATACAGTCTTTTGCTGGCACTCTTGCTGCTACTAATGCTGCTGGCACTGCCTACGCGAATAACGATTGCTTAGTAGAATTAGGTACATTGAATGTGGATGCACCAGATGATCTTGTGACACCAAGTAAGATATTNATACATCGTGCTTTGATAGGGATTACAACTGCTGCTGGTCAGACATTGGCTGGCAATCTTGCCCTTAGTTCTACAAGTGGGACAGCTACTAATGCTGCTGTTTCAGGCACAGAAATCGTTGGAGCTGATGTGACGTCTTTTAACGAACAGTTAAGTGCCACGCAGTCAATTACCGAGATTGATATAAACTTCAATGATACTGCTGGAAATTATCATATTTTCGTGCCTAACATTACGGCTGCTGTAGCAAATGTCCATCTGTATGCGAGATCTACAACTACTGTAAATGCTGACATTACTGCTGGCAGATTTACTGTGGAGCTTGAGTACTCAGTATACTAATAGGAGGATGTTATGGCTGATGCAGTCACTTCACAAACTTTAATTGATGGCGTTAAAACGGCTGTTTTAAAGTTTACTAACATCTCTGATGGTTCTGGCGAAAGTGCAGTAGCAAAGGTAGACGTAAGTTCTCTATCTGCTAATGATGTGGGCAAAGCCTGTACAGGTGCTTCCATAGAAAAAATATGGTGGCAATGTAATGGCATGAAAGTCCAGTTATTTTTTGATGCAACCTCTAATGTGATAGCAATTGAGTTAGGGGAAAACCAAAGTGGGTATCATGATTATACCAGTTTTGGAGGCATTATAAATAACGCTGGGTCTGGCAAAACAGGTGATATTTTGTTCACAACTGTAGGTCACAGCTCTGCTGATAGTTATACAATTATCCTTCAGGTTCGTAAGGAATATAACTAATGGCTACCACTAAAGATGTAAAAAGAACCCCCTCTGGAAGACTCACTTACAGGGGGGAGTCTTTTTCTGGTTACAACAAACCGAAAAAAACACCCAGCGGTCCGAAAAAATCTGCTGTGCTTGCCAAAAAAGGTAGTCAGGTAAAACTGGTTCGTTTTGGCGACCCTAATATGACGATAAAAAAAGACCAACCCGGAAGGCGCAAATCGTTTAGAGCGCGTCATAATTGTGCTACAGCTAAAGATAAATTTAGTGCTCGGTATTGGTCATGTAAGGCTTGGTAATGAAAGCAGATGACGTATTAAAGCTGTTGGAAAAACATGAGGCAGATTGTAGTGAACGGTACGCCCAGATACAAAAACAGCTTGATAAATTAGATATGAGGTTATGGGGCATAGCTGTTTTAATTATAGCGGCTGCTGCAATCCCGAGGTTGTTCTAATGGCTATGAACAGAGCTAATATGGCGCAGCAAATTAAAAAAGCTCCAGCGAGCCGTAAGAAAAAGAAGAAAAAACCTAAAATACCAGCAAAATATTTAGCTGGTCTTAGTGCTGCTGATAAAGCTAAAAAGAAAAAAGAAATAGAACGTAACAGGAAAAAGTCACCAAAGGATCCCTCAGCATATGTTTTCCCAAGTGATTTTGATAAGCGCGGCAAAAGAAGAAAAACTAAAGAATCCGTGCATACTAAAAAGTTTAAGAAGATGTTTGGGTCAAAAACATGACAAAACAAAAAGACCCAAAAAAAGGCACAGGCAAAAAACCTAAAGGTTCTGGTAGGAGGTTATATACAGATGAGAATCCAAAAGATACTGTCCGAATTAAATTTGCGACTCCAGCAGATGCAAGAGCAACTGTTGCAAAAGTTAAGAAAATTAAGAAACCTTTTGCTAGGAAAATCCAAATCCTTACCGTCGGAGAACAAAGAGCCAAAGTTATGGGTAAAACCAAAGTCGTCAAAATCTTCAAAGACGGGAAAGAAAGCCTCCGTAAAGAAAGGAAAACGTGATGACATTAAGCGCAGCAACAAAAAAATCACTGGCAAAAAAAGCAGAGGCCGCCCGAAAAAAGGGTAAAAAAGTAACTGCTGGTCAGTTAGGCAGAGTTTATAAAAAAGGTTTAGCTGCGTATAGAACAGGACATCGTCCTGGAACATCGCCAAATCAATGGGCAATGGCAAGAGTCAATAGTGTTTTGACTGGAGGTAAAGCTGCTAAAGTAGACGCTCACATATTTGGTAAAGGGAAGAAACCTAAAAAGAAGGAAACTAAAAAGAAAACATGAGTTTTTTACAAAGTAATATACCGTATTTTAAATGTTGGGTTAGAAGAGAGTATACAATCAATCATGAAAATTATCACGGAGAGTTTTTACATGCTATGGCTGTGGCTGTTACCACGATGCCAAATAGGTGTTTAAGTTTTCAGGTTATTTTTACAGGTTATGAAGCTGATATGGAAGATCAACCGAATGTACATGGTGGGGCTATGTGGGCAAGGATGCCTATAACTGCTCTAGTGGGTGATACACCTTTTGATGAGTGGCCTGACCCTATGCCTGTACATGCTGCACAACCTTGGGATTGTATGTCTCATACACATGCTGTGTATAAAATAAATAGAGCTACACCCTGCCCTTGGATTGCTAAAATAGATGGTGAGTTTTATCCTGCTAAATATTACTTTACTGTTGATTATACAGATAGTGAAATAGCGGATGATCCTGCTCAACACAAACAAAGCCATGTGTTAGAGTTATTAGATGCTGGTCAATGGACTGGTAATATTGTGGCTTTGCCTAACAATCGTGTCCGTGTCACGCATCCTGCATGGTTTGAAACTGGTGAAGGTGCGCCAGATTTTAAACCCTCTCAACACATACACTATTCAAAGTCTGATTTAGATTATACAATGGATGTAAATCAGATATTCGATAATCTTTATGCTGAAGAGGAAAACGAAGATGGCGATGAAGAAAAAGGGTAATGCCAACGGCGGCAAGAAGCGCATGATGAAAGCTAAAGGCGGTGCAATGGGCGGCAAGAAGCGCATGATGAAAGCTAAAGGCGGTGCAATGGGCGGCAAGAAGCGTATGATGAAGTCCAAGGGTGGCGCAATGGGCGGCAAGAAGCGCATGATGAAAGCTAAAGGCGGCGCAATGGGCGGCAAACGCATGATGAAGTCCAAGGGTGGCGCAATGGGCGGCAAGCGTAAAATGATGTCAGTTGGCGGCAAAATGATTAAAGGTCCGTATAGCTAGATGGCTGTTTCAGGTTC
>JGI25127J35165_1000293_pt1 | contig 15558 bp, 12 predicted proteins | sample ETNvirenome_2_30_FD_35165 | JGI IMG/M metagenome (IMG submission 35165) | reverse complement strand
GAAGAGTTCCAAAGAGAAATGGACGCCGGGGTGCCCGATTATGATGGGGCACACTCCATAGCGTCCATGTTGCGTTACTTTAGTTCAGTAACAGATGAGATGATGGATAAGTCAGGCGGGTATATCTAGATTACTTTCCTGCCCTTGAGGATGTCAGCCTGCGTGACCTTGCCGTCGCCCGTGAGATCGGGAAAGGCTTTACCCCCGCCTTTCATGCCCATCATCGGCATCATCGGCATCTTCGGCATCTTTGGCTTCTGCATCGTCTGATTTTGCATTTGATTTTGCTGACCCTGTGTAGCGGTCATCATGCCCCCCATTTGAGCTTTCTTGCGGGGCTTTTTCTTTTGTGCCATGCCGCCGTACATCATCGGCTTACGCTTTGACATGCCACCATACATCATGGCCTTGCGTTGGCCGTTGTTGTACATCTTCATGGGTTTCTCCTTATTGATCTATTGCGGAAAATACTGATGGCTCTACGCCCAGTTCTCGCAACTCTGCAGCCGCCCCCCGCATTTCAGGGAAGCCCTTTGCTGCTCTACGCTCACCAGCTTCAATTCGGCGTGCTTCTGGTAGGCGAACTTTGTCTGCGCCGAGGGACTTGACGATTTCTGGATCGTCGTTGTAATACCCTTGATCAGCGTACACGTTAATCCGCTGACCATCCTGCGTGGTCGTGACAGCAGGTTCAGTGCCATACAGAGCGTTGTCTTCGCCTATCGCCTGTATCAATAGAGCTTCAAATTGAGCGTTTCTGCGCGGGTCTAGGGGTCGTCCTGTGCGTACCATCTCCATGAACAAAATGCCCAAATCAGGATCACTGACGACAGCCTTCAGGAACGAAAACTTGCTGAACCGCATCTGTTGTATGACAGCTTCTGTGCCGACGTACTGCGGACGAACAACATTTCTGTTGATTGCGTAAAAGCGACTGATGTAGCTTTCGATGGACATTGCCCGGGGAATGCCCTTGATAGTTATTTTCTTTGCCAGAGGGTCCGCGTCTAGTTCAGCGAGGAAGCGTGCAATGTTGTTGTTGTTATCGTAGTGACTTACACCCGTCTCTGCTATGTCGAAGTCTAGTATTTCTTCGCGTATAAATTTAGCCTGTTCTGGATCACCTGTGCCTAGATACCTGCGAACGACATCCGAATTGTGAACGCTTTGATCTGCAATTTCTCCGTCTGCTTTACGCATCGTGCGATTAGTTTGTTCGTATGATGCCATCACCATGTCACGAATGTAGACTTCTCTAAGAGCATCTCGCACAGCAGACTCGTCCAAACCTGTGGACTTGGATACGTTTTCAACGAGATTACGATAGCCAACGCTTCCCAACTCTGCAAAACTCTTGCCTAGATCGTTGACGCCCTTGACCTCCGGCTTAAAACCTTGCAGAAATTTAACTGCCTCTTTGGTCGCTCGTATTTGATCCTGTGCAGGCTGGACAAATTTTGCCGTTGCTTCTTTGATCGCAGTCGTGGCTTTAGCATCTGCGTCCTTCTTTACAGCGGCGTCCAGAGTGTCATAACTAAGGTGATCGTCTACAGTATCAGCGAAAGAGAACATCGAAACCTGACTTCCGTCCGGGTTCTCCATCGTAAACCTTTTTTCCAGTCGTCGGATTCCGTCCATAAACTCGTTCGGATCAATGTCTTTATAGTTTCTATGGACGTGCAGAGCTATTTCTGCCTGCACGATCTGGCGGAAGGATTCTGTTTCAGGATCAGTAGCAGTGAATACAAAGTTGCGAACAGTTGCACCGCTGGGCTGGGTCTGTCGTCTCTCTGTGCCTAGTGCCTCTGCAAACGAAGAAAAGTATGTGTCCAATTCATCGTCGTTCATCTTCAGCAGCTTAGGAACGCTAATCCACTCTGATGGATTCACAGAGAACTCTATGCCAAAGGGATCGCGAGTGCTGACGTTTACACTCTTTTGATTTCCCCATGACAGAAGTCTTGCAACTTCTTTGCCTCTCTCCGAGGTATCGTACCACCTGTTCTTGAAGTCGGACCAACGCGCTTTTCCTATGCGAAGAACGTCTACAACATTTCGCACCTGACCCTCGAATTCAACTTGCATTTGATCAATGCGCTGACCGTTAATTTCCATGTTGTCGAACGCTTCCATCGTAGACGCCTGCGCGGACTTGTACTTCGCGCGAATTTTTGGGTCTGCCGCAGAGTAACTAAGTCCAGTAAGAGTCCGATCAAACTCTAAAAGCTGGCTCATGTCCATACGCATAAGGGACACATTTTTGTTCGTGCTAATCCACCGAGCAACGTCAAATTGTTTGTCTGCAACCCGATTTGAAGTCACACGGAATGTAGGGTCTTGCTCTTGTATAGCTTTTACCATCCCGTCGATTGTTTTTGCTTTTGTTGTTTTTCCATCAATGGCTGCAGAATCGAAGAAGGGATCAGTAAGTTCGTTGACCGTGGTAAGAAGTCCTGCACGTTCTGACGGTTTTAACGATTTTTGTTGCAAAAGCGCCAGACCTGCAAGCTCTCCCTTTGCAACATCCGGTGTCAAGAGTCCGGCGAATATGTCAGATATATCTACAGTGGGTGTCCCAGTGACATTTTCTCCGTCCACGTTAATGAACGCTCTTTCTGTAGTGGCTTCTTCCAGCGCAATGAAGGGGCGACTGGCTACAGATCGGTCCACTGCGTGTTTGCCTAGAAGCTGATACGCCATCAAGTGCCCCGGAGAGTTAAGGTCAACAGGATCAAGTTGATATTCAACGTCATCCCCTGTGGTCGGGTCTGCGCGCTTGACAGTGAGGGGTTCATCTCGGGCAAGTGCAGCGGCGGCTGTCTGCGCCGGAACTGAAATATCTGCCTCTGTGGTTGCTTCCTTACCGATTACTGTTTGAACAATTTTTTGTGCGCCCACTGCCGCGTCTTGAGCGGCGGTCCTACGGATGTTGGCCGCGCTCTGGGCTATAGTTCCGGGCTTGGCATCGGGGTCTAGCAGCTTTCTGTCGGAAAGAGCTTGGATTGCAGCGTCTACGGTGGTATCTGGCTTTTGGGTAACAGCCAAGCCGCCATTCTGTCTGGCAACAGCAGAGAAATAACTAACATCGTTCCCCACTATAGTGTCCACTAACTTCTCAAGTTGATTCGCATTTGCTTCAAATGACTTGATACCTGTATCAACCATCTTGAAGAAGTCGCTCTTGGGACTTATAGCTTCGTTGTTCATTAGTATTTCGCGCAGTTCACCCACAAGCTGTTTTTGCTTGTTCAGGTTACGTGATAGCGCGTCTTGTGCTTCACTATCAAGTAGCTTACCTATGGCGACTGCTTCTTTTGTCGTCTCTTCAAAATATTTTAAGGCAGCAAGATCAAGAATAGTTGTAGCGGATACAGAAGCTAAGTCGGGAGTAACACCCATCGATATTAGTTCATCTTCGTACTTACCTATCACTTCCGCTCTGCCCAAAAGCCCCTCGTTAAAAGAGGTGTTACCCCCATCCATCAAGTTGCTTACCAGATAATTCAGGCGTGCGCCTTTGCCCCCAAATCCTCCTGATGTAAAATTTTGATACAGACGAAACTTACCCTCGGATAAAGAAACAGCAGCACCAGCCAGCAAACCTACTAGCTCTCCCATCTCGGGATCGACGTTGTAGAATTCGGGTAGGTAATGACCTATGGTGGCAGAACCTGCAACGAGATATCTGTCTTGTATGTTGGAATCCTTCACGAACTGAGGCACACTACGACTTAACTTTATGGATCGTAAGCGAGATGTTTGCAGGCTAATGTTTTGATTGAGAGCGTCTATACGCAATCTTTCTTGATCTGTCATAGGCTGACCCCGCTTACGGATGTTTGCAAGCAGGTCGTTCTTCCTCTGTGTTGCAAGAGTTAAAGCAGAGTTCGCTTCTGTGTAGAGCACCTGTTGGTCTTTAGGCAGACTGGCGTCTTCAATCTGATAGTAGTCACGGATACGATCCTTGATACTTTTTTCGGATCGAAGAATACGACTGGTCTCTTCTGTATAACCTTCTAGCAACTTATCAAATGTCGTTTCAGAATTGTAGTTCTTGGGATCGGTCTCTAGCTTGTTTTCTGACCACTTTTGGAAATTACGCATTTCTTTTACGGACGAAAACTTGCGAGACAGGTTCACAATCCCGCTACCACTGCGTATTTCTGCAAACAGTTGTATGCCACGGGGCAACATGCCCGAGTAACGCGAGGCCAGAATTTGAGCTTGGGGCAGTGATATGTTTGCGCCAATACTGATATAGTATCTTTGCAACGCCGACGGAAAGTCTTCGTACACTTTACGCATTACTTCTTGTCTGCGCTCGTAGTCAACAGGAAGGCCCAGTTCTTTCAGGGGACGTACATCGTCGATACCCGCAAATCTGTCGCTGAACGGAATCATCTGGATAATCGAGTCGGCAATGTCTGCAGCCTCTCCGAATCCTAACAGACCCACCTCAAAGAAGGGACGGATGGCGTTGTCGCTGACGTTACCAGCAATCTTTTGCAAATCGCCCATAGTCGGCGCAGATGTTTGCGACTTGATAAGAATAGCCCGTGTGCGTTCGTCAGTCACGCCACGTTCGATCAGCACTTCGTTCAAGTACCGTGCGTACAGAGCGCCACCGAGTTCTGTGCCAGCAAGATTGTACGACAGAATTCCGTTCGCGTGCATGGCTAACTCTAGTTGCCGCATGGTCACGATGTCGGATGTAGACATAACTCTGCCAGTCTCGGGATCAACAACGTCTGTTGACACGTCTGCTGGCAGCTTCATCTGACGCGTTAGCTCTTTGATCCACGGGAAGTTGCGCTTCTTGCCGTCCTTGTTTGTGTAGGCAACAGCCCCGACAGTGTCAGCGTAGTCTATCAGCGCGTCAAGACTAGGGTAGTTTTCTGGCGTTACCTTGTATGCCCGACCATCCTTGTCGTGGAAGAAGGTGTGGGTCGTAAATGCGTTACGGGCACCCTCCTTTGAGAAGTCAATGATGTCGCGCAGAGATACGTTGGGATCAACGAGACGAGGGTCGTAGTCTACTCCCGGGGTGTAGGTTCGATTTACAACTTGACCTGCACCTGCTAACGCCACGGTCACTCTTTTATCTTTATCAATGGCCTTCCCGAAAAGATCGAACTCCAGCATAGGCTCCATCTCTGTGACGCCTGCGGAGGGACGCTTACCGATAGGGATACCCAAGATTGTTTCTTCTTGAGCCATAGGCGCAAAGGCAGGGGGTATTGTTGCAGGACTTGCTGTCTCCGGCTTGCCGTATAGCTGGGGGAACCTTGCTTTTATTTCCTCGGGAGTCAAATCGCCAAGCTGCTTATCGTCGGGAATAGGTGCAGCTTCTGGGTATTCTGGCGCACGAAAATCCTTGTAGGGACTGTCTACGCGATATACCTCGCTGGCATCACGTTGAATGTTGTCCATCTGTTCGCGGATAGGATCGACCATCAATTATATACCCAGTTCTTGATTAAGTTCGTCTACTGCGTCTGTGTAATACGGATCATCTGTGCTAAGTGTAGAGGCTTCATCTTCACCGTTTTCTACTCTTATCGTGTTTATTCTGTCTAGTATCTGTGCGGGAGTAGGGCCGGTGACTTTTGGTTTCACGCCTGTGTTATTGTCGGACACGTTTCCTATTTTGCGTCCGAGAACATTCATAGCCATCTTATTCATATCCAGACCAACCAACTCGGAACCTTTTGTTTTCAGAATCTTCATTGTCGCGATTGCAGTGGGTCCACCCTGTGCTAGTTTGCCTGCAATAGACTTCTGTTGCCTGACTTCTGTCAGGATAGTCTCTAGAACAGCCTTTTCTGTATTTGGATTAGATAGCAGGCTGTCTGTCTGGAATGCTTTCAGGAAGTTCAACACGTCTTGGTCAGAGATTGTACGACCACCTGTTCCGCCCTGTGTTGCACTAGCCAATGCGTACGCTGCCATGTAGCGATAATATGCTCTCATAGCGTACTTTAGATTTACTTCTTTTGCGGTGTCAGCAACACGATTTTTATTCTCATCTAGAGATGGCACCAGTTCGCGAGACAGGGCGTCGAACTCCTGATCAAGAATGCGACGTGCCTCTGCCTCTTGCTGTTCAAATTGTTCAATAGTGCCAGCAAATCCGCGCTCTTTCAAATACTGCTTTTGTTCGGAAACCGTCAAGTCGCTAAAGCGTACAACTTGATCGGTCATGCCCATAGCAGCACGCTTGAGTCCTACGTATTGTTCCTGTACAGAACCTGCTAGAATCTCTCCTTCGCCGCCTCGCGCACGCTTGATCACGGCACCAATAAACGGAAGTTCTTCCACTGCGGGAGCAATGACGTTGTCCACCATGTAGAAGAAGCCGTCGAACCCAAGAGCAATCTGTCCTGCTTGGGCACCTAGCTTTGTGATAGAGCCATCAGACAGTTCGTATGTGTTGATAGCCCCAAGGAGGAAGCGTTCTGCATTTCCGTATGCTGTTTCTACGGCCCTGTTCTGTTCAAAGAAACTTTCGGCTTCTCCGCTGACAGCATCTCCACCCTGATATGCGACGTATTGATACCCTTGGACGTTTACACCGGAGTATTTTGGATTCATTGCAACCAACAGGTTGATCTTATCATCGAGAGTTCCGTACTCTCGAACGAATCTTTCCATCACTCGTATTTCTAACTGATCAAGAGGTTCGGTTGTCTTTTCTGTCGCGCTTGCAAGCAAGTCTATGGCGCGGAGATTAGACCCCGGAACCGTTTCTGTAAGCAAGTAGTTTATAAATTTAGACTTTGACTGATCGTCTTCAAGCTCGGTTATGCTACCCTCTTTGTAGTTTACTACGTTTCGTGTCACCCAACCGTTAGCATCGCTCTGCGACATCAATTCGTTGGAGACAAAGTAGTCAACGAGCATGTCGTTTGGACCCTTGATGGCAGGAGTCTCTTCTGCTGCTATGACAACCTCTTTGTCCGGGGGTACTTGCGGATCAGTTTCACTTGTTGCGCTGGATACTCTTACGGTATTCCCCTTATCCGCTGCTCTTTCGCTTGCTTCATTTAAGAGTGTGGATATTCTTCCGTCCCGTGCATCTTGAAATGCGATAGCGAATCCGGGAAGACGAAACAGATTTTGATATTGATTTTGCAAAAACATATCACTGTCCCGAACAATCGCTTGATCTAAGCGTCTCTTGCCCGTATCACCCACAGGTTCACTATGAGCATCCAACAAGGAACCTGCTACGTTTCTTAGCATGGCGGTGTATGACGGTATATCAACGCCCTTGTTTTTTAAATCATCTTCAGTTCGCAGTCCCAACATCCCTATGTCCGTATCAAACATGCTCATAACCGCAGGGGTTTGTGCAACACTTGTGCCCGGAAGAGAAAATCCGTAGGAAGGTTTTTCTCCTACGTAGCTAAACGCAAACAGAGGCGGCTTGTCAGCCTTGTTGGCTGCATCAGTGGCCTTGTCGATAGCAGATAGAGTGAATGTTGTCTCCCGACTGTCACCATTAATAGTTTCCGTAATCAGCTTTTCTTGCAAGCCACCTAGATCAAATCCTTGCTTTGTTCCGTAATCAATCGCCAACTGTGTATTTTCAAATTCAGCTTGAGGGTTTTCTGGGAAGATGTATCTCAATCTTGTTGTCTTCGTTTTTACAACAGCATCGTCATCAGGCATCACCCGCTTCAGGTAGGACTCGGGAAACGGCGAATACTTATTGTTGATAAATTGCCCTGTTTGGACTATATCTTCGGCCTTCACGCCCCTATTAAGTAGGTCTGGCAAGATATCACCCGCCGGGGTAAATAGTTGATTCCGCCTTGCCGCCTGCATTCCAAAGCCGGGGGTCAGAACGGTGAATCCACCCTCAATATTATCGCCTTGCTTTATAGGCTCTACCGTTCCGTTGATACCGAATTTATTATGTGTAACTCTAAATTTGTCGGGTTCATGCTCGTTAACATTATACAGAACAGTTCCGCCCACAGGCGAACCGTTATCATCCAGCACCGTGCCGTACGAGTACACAGTGTTAGCCAGATCAATTCTCTCTTGTTTGTCTGCTTCTCGCTGCTTTGCATCTTCACTAGAGCGGTATGCACTTGCTGCGGCGTATAACAATAGGGGTAGCGTCATGTTTCCGGCTTCTCATCTGTAGTCAGGAAGGAGGGGGGAGCGGGAGCCTTGGGCTGCATGGCAGCGATTTGACCGTCCGTGTTTTCACGCTGCATCTTGTTAAGCTCTTCTACCATGCCTGCAAATAGCTTTGGATTATTTTCTTTCAATATCTCGAAGAAGTTCTCGTCAGACACATCACCTTCGACAGGCTTGTTGTCAACAAACATCTTTGGCTCTACGCCATTGATTAGAGCAAGATCAACCAAGAATATACCAAGAGCCGGTTTGATAAGCTCGGCAACATCCGGCGTAAATTGACCCTCCAAGAATCCCTTGAAAGAAATCTGTGTTACTAGCTCTTCAACAGTGATGCCTGCCAACATCAACTTTACCATGTCGTCCTTGATAGGACCGCCGAGTATAGTGTCGATAGTGAAGTCTATCACGTCGTCCGGATCGGTAAATCTTGGCGGTTGTTCCCACGGCCATTTGCCCGGAGCATCTGTAAGAGAGTTACCCGGTGGAGCGGCTAGGGCTGTAATTTTATCCATCATGGTGTGTCACCTACTACGCGGTCATTTTTCTGTAACTACGTTTTCTACCCGCTGTGGTGGTTGCAGGTAGTGCCACCCCTGTCACCGCAGGCAGTTTTGATGCGGCAGGCATACCAATGGTGGCTCGTACCTGTCTTGCAAGGTATTGTTGCGTAGCATCTCGACCCAGAGCGGCAGCTAGTGCGCCCCCTCTGCCCGTTTGGAACAGTTGCGCTCGTCCTGCTTGGAAGTTAAGGTCGCTTCTGGCTCCAAATCCACTTAGATTAAATTGGGGCGCATCAGGAAATCTACCAAATTCTCTGCCCATCGCTAAAGAAAAGAGACTAGCAGCATCGTCCTCCCCCGATCCCTTGCCTATATTCAAAAAGCTACCGACGCCTGTGATGGCTTTTCCTACTGTGGACTGACCAAAGGCTGTCTCTTGAAAAGGAGTTATATCTAGCTTGTTAAAGACTTTACCATACAGACGGGAATCGTCGTAGGTAAATCCTTCTCCGGGTATGTCATCTGCGCCGAACAAATACTTACTACCAAAGTACGCACCAGCAATCATTGCGCCTACTTTAAGCGTGTTACCACCCAGAGCTTTGGACAACCAACTCATTTACTAACTCCAAATCTTGTCGATAATCCCGATTTTCAAGAAGTTATCGTACTTTGTGTCATAGGCACTTTCGTTCGCAGCAATCGCAGCAGCCTGCATAGCTGCATTGTGTGCGCGATCTCGTGCGTTTTCTGATATTTTTGCAACCCATGCGGCCTTATCCCGATACTTCTGCCACAGGTTGTTCAGTGCGTTCTGCTGTATACCCAACAGATTGAGAGCGTTCTGTCGATTTGCTTCGTTCTGTTGTGCAGTGTTACGGGTGTTAACATTCCTGCGCCACACGGCGTTTGACTGATCAATCTCCAAACGCATGTTGGCGTTGAACTGTTCCGTTGCAGTCTCCATCTGTGCGTTGTACTGCTGTATTGCAACACTCTGATTAGAATTAAACTGCTTTAGTGCTATGCTGCGCCCGATGTTGGACGCCTCTATCTGTGTGCCTAGCTCTGCAAAGAATGTGTTTATCTCGTTCTCGGACTTTGCGTTAAATTGTTTTTGTGCGTTCTCTGCCGCTTGATCGTTAAGCAGAGCCTGCAACTTGGACTGATGCGTAAGAGTGTTGGCTTGTTGTTCGTTCGTCAGATTAGCCATGTCCATCGACAGAAAGGCTTTTGCATTTGTCACAGCAGCCTGCTGACGGTTGTTCAGATTCGCCATGTCCATCTGCAACATGGCAGCAGCGTTTTGCAACGCGGCCTGTTGCTCGTTGTTCAAGTTTTGCAACTGGATGGTTGCGTACTTGTTGGCGTCTTGGGCGGCAATAGGGATGCCCGACTCCATCATGGCCTGCATGGTAGCGGCGGCGGCCATAGAGGACGAACCCAGACCCCGCGATTGCATGATGGCTGTTACTTTTCGTACGGCAGGTGCAGCCCACGGAGGAGGAGGTCCACCCTCTTCGATGCCCTTGAACAGTTCTGCAAGCTGATAACGAGTGGTGGCTCTCGGATCAAGGTCTTGGACAGCGGCAGTAGCAAGGGACTCTTTTGACACAGTTCCCTGTGCAGCTTCAACCTGCGCCTTGTCTGATATCTTTGCCTGATCTGCCTCGTCTTTTGACACTGCAGCTTTTGCTGTGCCTATTTCGTCAGCAACGTCTGCCGTGGCCGTATAGTCCGCCGGATCGAATCTGGCTGGCATCGTTTGATCAGGGGCCGTTACGTCTTCGGGCTTAATGACTTTGGCGGGATCATCGATAAGTTTTTGATCAGTGGTTAGTAACTCGTCAGTCTGTACTTCCTGATCTTCAGGCTTGATTTTCATACCTTCAGCCAGAGTAGAATCAGTCTTAGCCTGATCCTCCATCTGCTTTTTGGCTTTTTTATCTGCCTCGGATATGTTCTTATCTGCCATCGTCAATTCATTCCCATAAATACTGTGACGACCATAGCCACAACTAGAATCGTGCTACCCATAATCATCGCTTCCAGACGCCACATGCGCTTGTCGAGGGCGTCGAGCTTCTCTTGGACAGCAGCGTAGCGGATAGCACACTCCTTCTCGTGCGCTTCGAGTTCCATCTGGGTTTTGAGTACGGGTTCCATCGCCAGCTTCATCAGTCGGCGTCAGCGATTGTCAGGTCACCGGCTGCGACCTGTTTCTGGATTTCGTCGTAGTGGCGGTTGCCCTGATACAGAGGCACTGAATAAGTTTCTCCATCAATGACAACATCAATATGGTCATTTACACCGTCGTAAGCCACATACTTGGCAGAGGTAATGTTCATTTCAGCCATGATTATAATTCCGCATCAAGTTTAAGCTGGGCAGTTGCATCGTTTGATCCTCTAATTATTGCGCCAGAACTCTGTGTAAAACTGCTTCCAGATGGCTCTAACCCAACCGATGACGGATTTAACTGCTTTGTTCCTAACGTGATTGAACTATTGAGGTTTTTATGTATCATCTCAAAATTACCACTGACAGAGGCGCTTGGTGCGGCTCTCATCGTGACAGGCAATGTTAATACGCCCTGTGCTTGAGTTGTTGCATTACAAAAAGCGGAAGCCAAAAATCTATAAGCAGTAGTTTCATTGCCGTGCTTTTGGTAATACCTCTGACACCTACGCAACTCATCCGCAAACGGCCGATGCTCAAACGGCGTGGCTTTTTGACCGACCTCAAACTGAACGCCGGTGATATGAAAATCATCGCTTGTACTTGCGCCAATCGCAACATTCAACCCTGCGGCTCTGTCACCGTTTGATGTTGCTTCCCAAGCTGTCGGCACCGCCCCACTGTTATAAGTTGACCCGGCAGCAAGCCACCATTCAACAGATAAAGAAGAAGCGTTGTCATTATCGAAAGCACCCGTAGTATCTCCAGCAAAAGTAATACTTTTAAATTCCCAAGTATTTGCAGAACTAATTGCGTATGTCGCTCCAATCATGCGGTCATTATCTAAATCTCGCAAATTAACCTGATATGTGCCTGTCTTGCTTGACCTTACATAAAAAGATACAGTTGTCGATAAAGCCGAAGATGTTCCCTTTTTTAGATTTTGTAGATTTTGCCCCTCTATGCGCTGATCAAGCACAAGATAATTTGGGCTGGCGTCTGCTGTGGTGCAATCGAACTTCAAGCTGTTAGAAAAACCGTCAGGCGCAGTGGTTGATTGACTTTCAGTAAAAGTTCCACTGCTGCCATATTGAACCTGCCACCTATCACAAGTTGAGTAAGTGGCCGTGCTTGATAGACTAGCTACGCTCGTAGCCCGCTGCGCCACCTGCATCGCACCGTTGATAATGATGTTCCTGCCTGTCAGTCCACCGGCATCTGCCGAACNGGCCAAGTCTGCNAATTCTCTNGCTCTGCTCATAGGATGCTCCGTGGGTTATGCTACTTCGTAAATTACTGTACCGGTCAGTCTGTTTTTATTTGTACCATCAACAAGTGCGCTTGTTGCAAAAGTGCTGGCAGAATTGTTGTTTGAGTACAGAATAATTGCAGTTGTGTTGCNGGATATACCCATTACCATATCTGAAATAGTNTGATTGAATGAATATGCCAAAGCTGGGCCGCTCATAAAGTCACGACCCGAAAGGCTAGTAAACGGCAATGCGTTTACCAACAGACTTCCAGAGCCTGTTGCACTTACCGCATCTGTTCCTATAAAGAAACTCGCTATGACTATTTTGCCGATTTTAACATATTGACCGTGTTGGAAATCATGTGTCACTGAAGGATTACTTGAACTGCCACCGTAGGTCGGCGTCCATGTACCCTCCTCGTAATCGTCGAGAGCATTGGAACTGCCGGTTCCGCCGATGTACAGATTGCCGCCAAGAAACAAGTCCTTAAACCTGTAGCTAGATTGCCCTAAGCTAACCGTATTGTCAGACAATGCAGCAGAGTTGTCTGCTGGTTGGATTGTCGGAACACCACCTGTTTGCCCAAATCGCAGGTGAGAGTCACCTGAAACGGTTCCTCCGACTGTCATCTTTGAACTGGTCGAACCTATGGCTCCAAGACTAGACCCACCTCTTTGCACATCAATAATCGTGCCGTCACTTGTCGCACGGTCTACGGTCAGAACCGTTGCGCCATCGTCATCGACGGTCAGGCCGTTGGACATGATGACCGCACCGTTGAATGTACCACCAGACGACTGGGATACCGTATCAGCCACAGTGAAGATGTCATAGACCACCACCTCAATCACGTCACCGTTAGCCAGTGCCGACAGACCGCCGATGGTGTTAGCTGTCGTCGTGTTGTAGTCCGTGCCAGCAACCAGCGACACACCGTTCAGGTACACATCCACATACTCGCCGTCGCTAAACGACAGAGTTTTGTTGTTGTCGTCCGTGCCACTGATGCTTGTTGCACCACCACTTGTCTGCGTGAAGTAGTAGCGTATGCGGACGCCAGTGCCTGATGGTGATTTACCGATATATGCCATTAGTCAGCGTCCTCAATCGTTAGGGTGCCAGCAGCTACCTGACGTTGTATCTCGTCGTAGTGACGGTTGCCGGGTGCATTGTTAGGCACTGATAGGGTTTTGCCATCCACCACAATAAAAATGCTCATATTAGAGCCGTCTGGGCCTGTCGCATATTTTGCCGATGTAATATTTATTTCGTTCAACATTACTACAACTCCGCATCAAAAATCAATTCACCATCAGTGTTACCACCAAATTCAAACTGATAAAAGTTACCGTTAGTAATACCAGCAGATTGAGCAAATCCGACTTTGACTGACTGTAGATTACCGCCGTCATTTTGTACGGCTGTCGGGTTGCCCCCACTTGGGACAATATCAAACTTACTTAAATTTGCTACACTAACAGTGGGATTTGACCGCATTTCACAAGGAAAGTAATATGCACAGTTACCGTTTGTGCCAGAGTAAGCACGACCCACACCAACCGGAGCATACGTTGATTGATTTTTCACTGAAATATAGTACCTCTGACACAGGGCCAGTTCCTCTGCAAAGCTGCGATGCTCAAAGGGGGTGGCTTTGTCGCCAAGTTCAAGCTGGATGCCAGTTACATCATAGGTAGCATTTGTAGTTCCCGCAAAGTTTGCTATTCCACTAGTAGAGATGTTTGCTGCGTTATACGCCGCCCAACTATTTTCACTGCTGGCATTTGTATAAGTAGAACCTAGCCAAGTTCTAAAATGTAAATACAGGCCAGCATTAGCGTCATTGTCAAATTGTAAGTTAGAATTACCGGGAACAGCTTGTGTTACTTTAGTCCAAGTGTCTGCAGACAGTGTTGTACTAAAACCATACAGATAGGCCGACCCATCTGCTGTCTGAAGGGTGAAGGTGTATTTTCCAGCCACACTTGCACGTATCCAGAAACTCCAAGTAACAAAACTACTTGAACTTTTATAGTTCCAGCCGGAACTCGCTATCTCTTGCGACTCAAAGGTGTAGCGAATTTGACGATACTCACCAGCACCAGACGCTGTTGCTGTATTNGTTATTCTGTTATAAAATCTAAATCCTTCATCATACGGAGAACCGCTAGTAAGTGTTTCTCTAGAAAGAGTGCTAGTGCCACCAGCAGCTTCTTGCACAATTCTATCTGCTGCAGCACCTAAGTTTGCGGTAGTGCTTGAATTACGTTGATAAATCTCTGCAGCCCCGTTGATGACAAGGTTACGCCGCCCGTGAACAGCGGTGTCGTCAAAACTGTCGTTGTTTAGTTTACTCAGTGCCACGGGCGGTCCCCCTTAGTTAGATAGTCTGCGAGTCTGCAAAGGTTTCGTAGGCAGACTTGATGCTGTCTGTCCACACGGCGTTGCACACTGCCTGTACAGATGCGTCTTCACCGCTGATGTCGGTATCGCCCCACGTGTCGCCAGACTTAGTGCGGCATTGCAGAACGTGCCGATGGTATGTGCGGCTGATTTCTGTGCCATCATCCTTGACGATGGTTGCCTTGCGAACCTGTACGGCTTTGTACGGCCCACGAACTTCGCAGTCATATTCAAATTCTTTTGTCAGTGCCATTGTTTACTCCTCTGTTTATCGTCGCATGGCTTGCGACCTGTCCAACCCGCACCGGCTGGTGGGGTTATTATGTTGTATAAATAATAGTGGCTCGACAAGTTCCGCCCATGCTCATCCCACTGGCAGTGCCTCCTAAAGCCGCACCGTCAGACTGTCGATACAAATCAGCAGTGGTAGAACTATTTGCTACAAACCACGCAGCAAGAGAATTGTAAAATCCTCCATTATATGTGAAAAAACCGCCGCCATAGGGTGCGGAACTACTTGATGTAAATGGTAGTGTGCCGATTTTGACAATCGACCCATTCGCACTAAACGAGTTAAGGTCTAAATCAACTTCAACTATGACCTTCCGTCCTATTTTTGTGTATCTTCCATTTTGCGCAGTGTATGTAGCCCCTCCATCCACGCCATTTACAAAAGACGGCGTAAACGTGCCAACTTCATAATCGTCGAAGATTTCGTGGGTTACAGTGCCACTTGAATTGGCAGTCGCTGAAAAATCAATCCCATACCCATTATCAAGCACCAGATTACCGGCCGAAAGGTCCAGACCACCTCCAGACAATAGACGGGCGCGTTCAGTGCCACCCGTATGAAGTATCATTACATCTTCTGCACTAGCCTCTGCCCCCGTAATCTCCCATTGCGGAGTGCTATCACCATTAACGTATGAAGCGACACTGTTATANGCTGCNCCGCTAACATTGTTGCCGTAGAGATGAACCTGCGCCGCATACCCGTTAGTGCCAGCTTGTACACGCTGCACTGCGTTTGCTGACCCGCTTTCGTTCAAGTGAATTTTGGCGCTTGGGCTGGC
>JGI25127J35165_1000291_pt1 | contig 15608 bp, 21 predicted proteins | sample ETNvirenome_2_30_FD_35165 | JGI IMG/M metagenome (IMG submission 35165) | reverse complement strand
CATAGGGACACCACTAAATCGTGTTATAATCGTTGGTATATCTACCTAATAGTTCTTTAGGGACAGCAGGGACACCTGTTTGACCCCCTGGGGTACTTTTTATTAATCAAGTGTCTAGATAATCTATATAGTATATTTTTCCGTTGTCCGTTATCCATGGTTGTTGTATAAAAGATACAGCATCGTTTCATATAATAAATGCTAGGGTCTCAAGGTTTTTGCTTTATCTTTATGGACTTTTTTTCCTTGAGACCTGCTAATTCTTAATTTTAATATCTGTAATTTTTTTCATTATCTCTTTCCTAGATTTAGGGTTATCTGCAGCTCTATAGTCTCTATACAAACCACGATATTTTACCCAGTCCTTCTGCAGCTCTGTAAATGTAATCTTCCCATCTACAATTAATTTTTTATACTTTTCATTAATTATCTCTGGATCAAAACCTGCATACCAACAAACTGCTTCAAATGATTTACTAAATTCTAAAAACCAATCATGTGCATCTTTTTTAAGATAAGATTCTTGTTTACTACCATGACTTGTCAATGCATCCTCAAAGGCCTGCAAAACAATTGCCTGAAAAAGTCTCTGCTCTGGAGATCTTTTTTCGTTTAACACGTGTGATGCAATATCAATGCCCAAAATTTTTAACAAGCCTGGAGAATAACTCACGAAACTGCCTCTGTACCTCTCGCGGAGATTTTATATAACTTGTCCATTTGTAGTCCTGTAAGGCCTCCTCAATGAACTCTGTTCTATCTTTACCGTCTAAAGACTTACAAAAATCTAGCGATGCGTCTAATAATTTCCTATGATTTTCTTGATCCATTTGCATAACCACGGTGTGGGAAAAGATATGGATGTGGAATTACACCGTGGCTATACATTTTTGACGACCAGTTTTAAACCTTTAACCGAAGCAGCTTTTTTTCTGCCTGACCGCCAACACTCCTCAACTTTGTCAAGGAATGAAAGATTAAAATTTCCTAAGCCATAGTCATTTCCACAATACAACTGAAACATAATACTGGTAACTTCGTCATAAGTTTTCTTATTCGGACATACCAACACAAGCTTTATTAGGGCCTGTTCTAATGCTTCTGGACTGCTTTTAGCAGCACTTTTCGCCATCAAATCTCCTATTAAGTTAATTTAATGTTCGTTGTTCGGTGAAAATAAGATGTTTAAAGCCCCATCTTTTCATTTAGGCTAAGGAAATACGTAAACCGATTAGTAACTATTTTAAAATCAATTGCAAGTTTATTATTTTGTNAATCTGATATTAAAAGCCACACTGACTCGATTGCTCATACTNGGATTAGCCTCTACATCATGNAACAAATAAGATGGGAATAATAATATATCTCCATCATTAGGGTCGTGAGCAATCATTTCAGAAAAAGGCATGTGAGGTGGTATCATCCTGTACATTTGTTCATGTGTAGCAAATCTTATTTTNCCAGTTCCTTGTCCNTTTACATAATAAACACCAGATAAATCAGCTTCAGCTCTATAATGTGTGTGAAAAATATTGGCACCTTCAAACTTGTTAACGTTTACCCAATACCTTATGTCTACATCTACGTTCTCTTTNAAGTATTCTTCAGACCACAATGATAAAATTGCATTTATGGGTTTAAGGAATTCCTTTTCGCATTCAAATTTAAATGCACTACGCCAACATTTGTCGTTAGATCCAGTCATACCTTTTGGATCTTTTAATTTTTCTTTTTTTACTTCTGCTAATATTTTTTTATTTAACTCTTGGTGTTCAGAGTAATTTTTTATAAAAATTTTTGTTTTTTGTAATACAATCATAATAAATGGCCCCACTCTCGCGGGGCCATACCTAGGATTTATTTACCATTGAGAAGTTTGTTGCCTTCTGATAGTAAATTCTCTTTCATCTTTTGATAACTCTTCCCCTCTTTCTTTGCTATCTTTCTAACCTCTTCATCAACTAATTTAGCAATCATGGACCCAGGTCTCCTAAAGCCTGCTTTACCCATTGCTCTTATCAGCGTATATGATTCGATATCTACCGCACAAGATTTCCATTTGTTGATGTCCATTGTCTCTCCTATTCTTCTACTTCGGTATATTCTCTGGTATCAAAGAAATCAAGTAGATTAATTCTTTTCTTTGGAGCCAAACCAGAATTATATATTTTTTGAAAGATCTGAATGTAATCACGCGCTGACGTACCTGACAATAACCATGCTGATTTAGTTTTTATTGCAGTTCTAAATCTGTCAAAGCTAAACTTTGGATGTCTGTCTGCAATTATGTAAGCAGTTATGATCTGTCTTTTTATTCTCCTGTTGGTGTTGTCTATACCTACAAGATATTTTTTTAGATACATAAGTTGATTACCAATTCGATCACAGTTTTGTATTCCTCCAGCAGGAATTTTAAAATCACCCTGCTTGAATTGTTCTGTNATCAATCTCCATCTAGAAGTAATCTTAAGTAACAGAATCATAGTTTCTGAAACAGGTAGACCAAATTGTTGCATTTTAGATTTACAAATTTTGTAATCCATTTTACCCCTAGCACAATGGTGGCCTAAGAAATGATCCATTGACCAATTCTTTCTACCTTGGTTAAGTCTAGCTACATCAAGCGGATCATCTGAATTGATTATGATGTAAGGAACAGGTAATCCTAATTCCTTTCTCGCTTGTAATGTATGTTGACCATCCACTACTTCTTTGTTTTGATTTACACGTATNGGATCCATNAGATCTTTTTCTGCAATTAGTTTCTTCAATTGCTTGACGTGTGACTCGTCTACAGGCCTATTGCCTCTTATTTTTTTGAACATAGAATAATCTTTTGTTTCAAAAAATTTATTGTTTACTGCTCTTGCCATATCTTTTCCCTCCTTGGTTAGTACAAGATTGTATAAAATAGACCACCCACCAAGAGTAAAAATACTTTTGGTGTCATGATCATGATTGATAAAAGAATAAAAAAATATAAAACTTTTTTGTTATACATTGGCAGCCTCTATTGCTTTTATATCTTCTTCATCCTCTATTGCTTTTATCTCATCATAAATAAGATCAGTAGCAACAAAACTGTTTATGATATGTGGAGGATGTCCCAGTTCAAATTCCAATGCAACCTTTTGAAGTCTTTGTCTTTGTTCTTCAAAATGATGATTGGATGGATCCATCTGCCCACCATCAATTGTAAGATGTTGAGTTTTAGATAGTATGTTATCTACCTGCTCAACAAATTTTTTAAACGCTGGTGACTTAGATTTAATTTCTATTTTCATAAAACCCCCAATCGCTAAATAGTTTTACTAAGTTGTCCACAGCTTCATGAAATTTACGCATGCCAGATAATTTATCTCTGACACTCATAATTCTGTAGACTTCGCCATTGACTGTAAGATCAATTTTCTTAGTGTTTTCGTTAAATGTTACTGAAAAAGAATGAGTTTTCTCAATCTCTTTAGGTTTGTCCATCAACCAATCTGACTTTAAAACCAAGGGTTGCTCGTCAATATTTTCAGCCGATGTTGACGCTCCCTCTGTTGTTTTATCTGTTTTCATGATAACCTCTTTGTTAGTATTTGTAAAAACATGAGATGTATATAAACATTTTCATGGGATATGCAAGGATTAAATAATATGAAATTTGTATCAATTTTATACCTTTGTTCAATGTTAACTGGTCAATGTAACACCAGTGTTATCACTGAACATGAATTTCCAACACATTTTGATTGTGCTTTAGCGGGCTATAAAGTGGCACATAATACACTAGCAACATTAGATCCAGGTAAGGTAGAGGAAAATAGATGGGTCGTAAAATTTGAATGTAAAGCTGTACCAATAAAGAAACCAATCATACCTCCAAAAAAACCAACTGCGGATTTAGGCACATAGTTGATTTTATGGCCCAATTTGGTATATAATCATACATGAAGTTATATCGCGTCCAAGCAAGATGTAAGAATATATATTTTAATAAGACGCTTGAGGCTGAGAACGATAGAGCTGCTCTTGACACGTTTGCAAATGGCGTTGAGTCAGGAGAAATTGTAGGTGCGGATGAAGCTTTTTACGGAGACCGTGTCTATGTAACATTTGAGGAGGTAGACAGAGATGCAACTACAAAAGTTAATCTCGGAAAAACTTCAGTTGGAGTCCAAGTGGGCCAGCAAAGCGTTGGAACAGGGAAGAGTAACACCTGACATGAAGTGGATCGACATAAAGATAAAAGATCTTAAAGTTAAGATTGCAGATCAATCAGTTGAAGATGCAAAAAAAGGTCTTTTTGATATAGCAAGTTAAACTTGCTTTTTTCTTAAAAATTCCTAAGGATAGTGCGCTCTAAATTATGACACATGAGTGGAAGCACCCTAATTATTATAAACGATTAAAAGAACTTCTGAAAAAAGAAAATATTGTTCCTCAAGAGCAAGACCAAGAAGAACCAGAAGAAGAAGAAACACAAGATAAAAAAGAAAATTAATACGATTTCTTTTTATAAATTGTATGAAGTTTTTTACCATCAAAATAGTAGCCCTCTATTTCTCGTTTACTCTTTCGCTTCCCCCCAACTTTTGCCGAGTGCAACATCGACTTTGAACGGGACTTTAAGATCTTCGATTGCATTTTCCATAACCTCCTTAACACCAACAATATCACTCTCTTCATTTATTGAAAAGCATAATTCGTCATGAATTTGTAACAGCGGTTGATAACCTTGTTTATAACATTTTATCATGGCTTGTTTTGTTTGATCCGCAGCTGACCCTTGGATAAGTCTATTTAAAGCTTTATAAGTGAATGCCCTCCTGATGTTATTACCATAAATGGCCTTAGCCTCTTCGTAATGCATGGCTTTGTTCATTCCGAAGGTAGCAGGCTCCCACATATCAAATCGGCATTTACGGCCCCCTACAGTTCGAATAAACCCATATTTTGAAGCTGAGTTAGTAACTGCTTCAGCTAATTTNTTAACAAAGGGCACCCGTGTATGATATTTNTGTAATAAATTATCTGCAGCATCTTTACTAATACCCAATTCTTTAGCTAATTTTGCTTTTCCCATACCATAAAAAAGACCTAAATTAATTGTTTTAGCATTGGTTCTACTTATACCTGCCATATCTGCCACAATTTGATGGAAATCTGCAGCCTCATTTTTGTATGCCTCAATAAATTCATCAGCTCCTGTGAATTCATCATTAACACTAGCAGCATAGTGAGCTACCAATCTAGGCTCCTGCTGACTGTAATCAAAACTGCCCCATTGTCTACCCTCTTCAGGTAAAAACAAACTTCTAATCTTATCTCCATATTCCTTATTTCTAGCGGGTATTTGTTGAAGATTGGGATTTGANTAAGAAAGCCTGCCAGATACTGTGCCTCCTTGATCAGATCTTAGTTGATTTATTTCTGAATGTATTCTACCTTTATGCACATATCTCTGTATGGAGTCTATGAATGTTGAATGGAATTTATTTATTTCTCTTGCTTCTCTTATTAGTTGCGCTATCGGGTTACTACAATTCACTAGCCAATTTTGCGTAAAACTTGGTTCTTCGGTTTTCGTTGTCCGTGGATACTCAACACCTATCCTGTCAAACACCTGAGCTACAGACCTTGCAGCCCATATGTCTACATCAAGTGTAGTTTCTTTTTTTATCTTACCTAATACTTCAGACTCCTTTTTTTTAAATTCTTTTTTTAAGGTTGCAGCTTTCTCTTCATCAACTCTTATACCTCTCATCCGTGTATCTATTAATATAGGCAGGAGCTCCATTTCCATTTCCCAAACATCATTCAAACTTTGTTTTGTAATCTCTGTTTTAAAGTGTTGCCAAAGCCGTAAGGTTAACCCTGCATCTTGCTCAGCATAGAAGCCTACGTAGCCCGCAGGCAGCCTCCAAAGGTCTGCTTTTGGGTCAATTCCCCATTCTTTAGCTTTTTCGTTTAAAAACGTCTCNTTTTTTATTTCACCTAAATAGTCTTTAGCGCACGCATTTAAGCTAAAACTAAATCTATTTTCATTAACAAGTGCAGCTGCAATCATTGTATCTACAATAGGTCCGTTAATATTAAAACCATTTACCTTTAACCAACCAACATCGTAACTTGCATTGTGAAAAATTTTTGTTGCTGGTGTATTTAATACGTCTTGCATCCAAGCAGTGGTAATGGCTGAGTCCATGTTACCACCTGCATCATGGTGTATAGGNAAGTACCATTGTTGATCAAAAGCAGCTACAGCAAATCCTACTATATGTCCTTCNAAAGTTGCCCAACCAGCACCTTTTGTTTTAATGTAAGGATCTTTTGTTTCTAAATCTATAGCGATATCTTTTGCGTTTGATAGATCTGGATACTCGCTTGGACAAACCCAATCTGAATCGTTGTAAATAAAATTTAATTGATGTGTCATCCATTTATAATGTAGTACGTTATAACCGCTGCTACAAAAATTGCAACTATTCCTAGAGCTAACATACCTAATCCATAAAATATTGTCATAAAATTTTAATTGTCGAATCTAATGTTAAAAGCTACTGATATTCTCTCTACTTTACTTTTATAAGGTGCAACAGAGTGAAATAAACCAGCAGGAAAAATAAAAATGTCTCCCGTTTCTGGCATCAAATCATATGAATAATTAAAATGCTTCATTGGCGGCCCAACATTAAAATGAATAGAACCAGGGCCTCTTGAGTTGTAACCACCGCGAACTGCCTCAAGGTGGATTTCACTGGGAACTTGTAAATAAATTACACCTGACAAATCATCATCGTGGTGATGTGGGGGATTAAAATCGCCAGGCTTCATGTAATTTACCCACGCAGATATAATTGATCCTCTTTTTTTTCCGCCTGCAAATCTATCAAACTGTAAATAGTATTGTTCTATTTGTTCACTTATTATATTTTCTAAACCTATTGTATCTATTTTATATTCATCATCTATGTGACCAGCTAAATGTCTTTTGTATAATAATTTTGGATTTTTTTCACAAAGTTTATTAATTCTACTTATTTGATCACCAGATATTTTTTGTTTAGTTAATAAAGGACCAAACATAAACATTTCAACATCACTCATCNTTNATCCTNTTAATTTCTAATTGACAATAATGTATTATTTTTTCTAAATCTTGAACAGCAGAGTTTTTAAATAAATACCTGCAAACATATTTTATTACGTTGCCTTGAAAAAAACTCAAACCATTTTTAGAAATGAACTCATACGGTTGAATCTTATAATGTTTATAATGAGATCCTCCAATTTGCTTATCTTGTGGAAAAGCATCTTCAAACATGTCTTTGTTTGTCATAGTTTGCCTCATATGTTTTAAAATATTTTCCTAAGGGAAAATTGTATTGATGATAGGTGCCTAACAAATGGAGAGTTCGCTTAGATCTAGTTGCACCCGTATACCAAACTCTAAGCTCTTTTACTTTTTCCTGTAAATTTTTTTTATCAAAATGAGAAGGGAAGTTACATTTACTAGCCAGAACAACATTGTCTGCTTCTCCTCCTTTTACTTGATGTATCGTATCTATGATAATTTTTGGAGGAGCTGTTAGATCTACACCCTCTTTCATTAATTTAGCAAAATATTTTTTATCTTTATCCTTAAATTTTCTCATAAAGACTTGTTGCCATTGACCTTTTTCATCTCGCATACCACACCTTAAATGTAATTCATCAAATGTAAACACTTGATTTGGATGGGCAAAACTCCATTTTTTACTGTCCGCTGACCGGTANCCGTGATCTATGTTTAATAAATACTCATACATCACACACGCCTCTTCTCTACCGATAGATCCACCGTTACAAATTTTATTCCAATATTCAATAGCCAAAAATTGATTCGGGTCAAAAGATTTATTACCTTTCACATCTTGATAGTATAAAGATAGATTACGAGCTTCCTGTTGTAGCTCTCTCTTAACATCGTTTATTCTAGCCAGCACCATCCAACTACCATGAAGATGCCAAGGCACTTTTTTTAGAGCAGTCCATCTATAAATATCTCCATCGTTCCCGTTGGAGTAAAATTCTTTAGGGATTCTATTGTCACCCATACTTGCCAATAAACATTTAGAAAAAAAATGTACATTCTTGTTAAGTCTTACAGATTTTTTTAAAACTAAAGATTTGCCAGGAAAAGTCTGAAACAAATTAACATCAGCTCCGTTCCATTCATAAATAGCTTGATCATCATCACCTGCAATATATACTCTCTCAACTGCACCTGCTATCTTTACAATCATATCCCACTGTAAAGGCGTAAGATCCTGAGCTTCATCTACCATCAAAACTTTAAAAGGTATAACCAAACCATCGGTAATGTACCTTTCAACCATATCTGTAAAATCCAATCGATCCGGTGTCCGTTGTCCTGTAGGCGTTTCCATGGTTTTGAATTCTTCATAGCCTGCAATGATAGACTTAAACTGCTGAAGTCTTACAGACTTTCTAGGCTGTTGTTTGTAAAGTGTAACAGGATCTATTTTCATATTTCTAGCTCTATCGTAAATTTGTAAAGACCAATTGTTATATACCTTTTGATCATCCCAAGTATCTTTGTAACCTATTTTTACAGTCCCATACTGTGTGTGAAACATCAGAAGATCTGCCTTTGGGTCCAACACAGGTATCTCTGCAAACTGTTGTCTTGCTAAACTATGTAAAGTTCTAAAATATTTAAAAGCATCTTCATCATAATCTTTAAATTTTTTTCTAACTCTACTTACACATTCATTTACAGCTTTGTTTGTGAAAGACACATAACAGATTTCATCTGGTGAATAACCCTTCTCAAGATAACGTTTAACACGTTTTAATAAGTTCTCTGTTTTACCTGTGCCTGGTGGTCCAAATATTTTAATTGTCTTCCCACGAAGCTTTCGGTTTAGTGAATTTGACATCTTTATTTTTATGCTCTGTTTGTTTTGGTAGACTTACAACCCAATGCCTACTACTTATGTTTTGAAATTTCTTTTTAGGTTGTGCTCCACCAGTTTCTAAAAATCTTGTACATTCTTTTTCGTTCCAATTATAACCCATCTTCTTCATAAAGGATCTAAATGTTTCTAATTTAAATCTCATTTCGGTAACATCACACCAAATGTTTCCAGAATCTATTTGATCGAACTCTGTAGTATCTTCAACATCCTCTAAAAATCTTGACATTCTTGAATTAAATACATCTTCTCTTTCCTCATGTTCATCATATCCCTCCATATCTTGTTTATTACTAATCAATTCATCAAGCCAATCTCTGTAAGGATCGGGATCTCTTTTTGTTGGCTTTAAAGGTCTCCAAACAATATCATAATTTAATAATTGTTCTCCTAATAGTTGTTGTTGATAAAGTTGTTTTGTGGATAACCTTATAGACTTACCTTGAATAGGTAATATCCAATATGGTTCAGGGTAAGAATTAACTTTTAATAATTTACCTACTTCAGGTAGAGCTTCATTAGCACCTATTCCTAGTTTTCTTTTTATACACTCAGAAGATACGCAATGCTGCCTAGCAATTGATGTTTTACACTTATAAGCATATTCCTTATTTTCAACACCTTTAAATATGTTTTGTAATTCTTTTGGATGTAAATTTTCGGAACAGACTTTACTCATCATATTACGAGTCCAATCCTCATACATAACTGGATCTGGATTAATTTTTTTTGCTAACACTGCAACATTAAACATTGCATCATTTCTACCCTCACCTTTCTGCACTCTATTTTTCATAAAATTTATTACACAAGGTGGGTAGTCCTTAGTCTCATCGTCTTGAAATATTTTTATTTTTTTGAATGCTTGTGGCGTAAGTTTATATTTACTTACAAATTTAAATAAATCTTCTATCTTTATTGAATTACAATCATCATCCATCGCAACTCTTGTAGTCATGTGTGCTTTTTGATAAGGCAAATTTACAAAGTTACCCTTCCTTTTTTCATCCCACTTTTCAGGAGACAAATCAACTTCATCTTGTGCAGGAAAAATATCTGTTGTGGTATCGTTAATACCTAAGTCTGATGCTATCTCAATTAATTTTTTTCTCATTGATGATGCAGCAACTACACCCTCAATAAATAAAATTAAATGGAGTCCGTTGGATTTTGATCTGAACGGGACGAGCGGGTATTTTCTTTTACGAATAATGGATATAAGGTCTTGATGCCGTATATTATAACGATCAACATCGATGACCCCCCAACTGCATGTATTATCATCTCGAATGGGAACTGACCCATAGTAAGCTTCTCCTTTTAAATGTTGCCTCCAATGCTCTATCGTCATTGGAGAAGGTTCAAGCCAATGTTTGAATTCTGCCTTACCCTTCGAGTTCTTCTTACCCGTAGGTTTAGATACACCAAAATATGTAGTTGAGCCCTGGAAAAGTAATACAAACTCCTCCAGGGTTTTGTCAAGTAGGTCCATACTAGAATGGAGTTTTAGCTACCTGTTCTTCTTTGCCGTGATTGACTCTTACGGATCCTTTCTTACAACTCTCGTAAAACTCAAAAGCTGATTTCATAATCTCCTCAGACCCTACAGGTCCAATATGAGAAATTTCCCAACCAAACCAAGATCCAAGATTATTTTTTTCAAGGACAGTGCTCATACTATACTGCTGAGTAAATGGTGCTGGCTTAAAAAAACCTTTACCATTCTTTCTCTGCTGCCTTAGTGACATCATCATAGAGTTCCACTTTTTAGATTTTTTTCTTTGAGTGGATTTCATTGTGATTAAAGCTGTAGATGTTTTGTCAGACTCAACTACCATTACATAATGAGACGCTGTCTCTTCTATGTAGTTTCCGTTTTCAAGTCTATCTTTACCATCATCACCTCGAGTTGTTTTACTCATGATGTCTGAGTCGCTTGGATAAACATTCACTGGAGCAACAGCACCCTTATCTCTGTCTCTCCATTCGATGTACTCTAATTTATAGAAACAAGGTATAACCGTTATACCCTTGTGACCATCATAAAGTTCATCAGTAACCGTATTGTAAATCATACCTGCTTTTGCCTCAGGTATAAAGCTACTATCTCCTTGTGTTACTTGCGGTGAAAGTTGTCCAAGAACTTTTAAGAATGGTAATGCTAGACTCTTTGAGTCGACATTATCAAAGCCCTCATCTGCAAATTGCTCAATATTAAAATTAGCAACTGCACCTTCTTTTTTTATTGTTACTTCATTAGCGTGTCCGCTCTTCTGTTTCATTTGTCCTCCGTTATTTGTTGTTTGTTATTTTTGTCTTATTTGCTATGTACACTCCAAACAAATCAAAAGGTAATTTCTTACCTCCCTCGACTTGTTCTCTTACAAACGCTTTTAAAGTCATTGGTTCAACCTTTTCTTTTTTGTTGTAGTTAAATCCAAATTTTTCACAAACGTTTATAAGTTCTGAGACTTCATTATCTTGACCACGACCAAATGATGCGGTCACAGTATTTTTAATTAAGTCCTCAAAACCTTTTGATCGAAGCCAACTAAATGCTTCGTCCACTCTAGACTCTGGAATTTTAGCAGCGTAAAAAGGTTTTACTTCTACTTCAGTCCCATCCTCTAACTTAATTTTAGAGACTCCAGCTTCTTGCATCATTTCTGGAATGATTCGTTCTTCTAAATCTCTAACCTTATGCTTGAGTAGACTTAATTTTTCTTCGTCAGCTTTGATTTGATTTTGGAGCTCTTTTAGTTTTTGACATTTATCAGATATTGATTTGATATTATCCTTGTCAATGTCAATTGATGACATCTTTTCTATGTCCATATTTTCCTCCTGTTGGTCTCTTAAATTATCTGCTTGATCTTTGCAATAAAAAAATTATATAATTTTTCTGATGTGGAAATATCCGTATAAGACTAAACCTTACCAACACCAAAGGAATGCCCTCAACGAATCAGCAGAAAAAATTCAATGGGCTTACTTTATGGAGATGGGCACAGGTAAAACAAAAGTAACAATAGATAATATTGGTTATTTATCTTTTAAGGGAAAAATAAATGCGGCACTAATAATAGCACCAAAATCAGTTTATACTATTTGGGAAACTGAAATAGAAACTCATATGCCCAATGCTATAAAATATAAAATTTATAAATGGAATATTGATAAACCAAAAGAATATGAAAAATTAAATAAATACGAACACCTTAGAATCTTTCTAATAAATGTTGAAGCCCTTTCAACTAAAAGAGGATTTAATGGCTGCGTAGATTTTCTTACTAAAAATAGGCAAAACTTTGTAGCATTGGATGAATCAACAACCATAAAAAACAAATCAGCAAAACGTACAAAGAACATTTTAGGATTACGAAGATTAGCAGGGGTAAGGCGAATACTAACAGGATCGCCAATAACAAAATCGCCATTAGATCTTTTTACACAATGTCAATTCTTAAGTCCAGAACTTTTAGGATTTAGTAGTTACTTAGCTTTTAGAAATAGATATGCAGAAATGACAGACATCCCTGTTGGATCAGGCAGATTTATATCTGTCCCAAAATATTACAAGAGACTAGAGGAGTTAGAACTAAAATTAAAACAATTTGCAACAAGAATACGTAAAGATCAATGTTTAGATTTAAAACCTAAGGTAAGATCTAAAAGATACATAGAATTAGAGGGTGAAAGTAAAAAAATATACGATAGATTAAGAACTACAGCACTAGCCATAGTTGAAGATAGTACAATATCATTTTCAAATAAACTCACTGAAATTATCAAACTTCATCAAGTATGTAATGGATTTACAAAAGATGATGAGGGAAAAATGCTTGCACTGCATGATCATAAATTAAAAGCTTTACAAGAAATAATTGATGAAACAGATGGTAAAATTATNATTTGGGCGAATTATTTGTGGAATATACACGAAATAAAACATTTTTTAGAAACACGATATGGCCATGATTCGGTAGTGTCTATTTTTGGAGAAGTNAGTGTCATGGAAAGAAAAAAGGCAGTTGAGCGTATACAAACCGATCCTAATTGTAGATTTTTAGTAGGTAATCCCACAACTGGTGGGTTTGGTCTTACACTAACAGCATGTAATACTGTTGTTTATTACAGTAATAGTTATAATTTAGAAGTGCGTATGCAATCTGAGGATAGGGCACACAGAATGGGACAGACAGGAACTGTGGTTTACGTTGATATTGTGGCTAAAAATACTCTTGATGAAGCCATTCTAAAATCACTTATAAATAAAGGCCAGATTGCGGCTAAGACTTTAGGTGAAGAAGATCTAAGATCCTGGTTGTTGTAGTTTATTAAACTTTTCAAGTCTCTCTAAAAACTTATCACCATATTCGATCAATTCAGGCTCTGAGAGCTTAAATTCCTGATATTGTAGGTCTCTGGTACAAATACTGATTACACCCTGCTCTATGGGGCCGTAATTCGTTGTATGGGCNAAATAATAGGCACCCAACTGATGCTTATAATCCTCCACATATTCTTCTTTTTTAAGTTTATTTGATTGTTTCCAGTCTACAATGCTAGGTTTTCCATATGCTACTGCAGTCAAATCGCAGGTTCCAGCAAATTTGTTTTTATATTCAAGGCTTATTTCGTTACCCCAAACCTCATTTAATTTAATATTATCAAGAATTGTTTTTGCCATCATNCTAGGTTTGGTNCCNTCATCAGTTGCATTATAATATCCTTGGCCTGTTAAATAATACTCTAAAACTTGGTGCATCTCAGTGCCTATATTTGATGCTTGGTTCATTATTCTGTTAGCCTCTTTTTCTCCGACTCGCCTACGCCAATTATTCAATTGCCTCATGTCTTTAGTGGCACTTAAAATGGTAGTTACAGATGGGACTTTAACATTATCCACAAGATACTTACGTCCAGTTGTATCTGAAAATCTATTATAATGTTTATATGGGTATTTTTTGTTTAAAACTAATTTCACCAGACTTTTGTAATTAATACTAATATTATTCCTGCCATACCAGTAATTAATACGCCTGCTGATGTCAACATTATTTTTTCTATTCTTGCAATGTCGTTTTGTAAATTTTTAATGTGTTCTTGTGTTTGTTTTTGCATGATTCGACACAATTTTTCATGCGAATCTATTCGTTGTAATGCATTATCTGTTTTAGGCACGTCTATTCCTCATGGCTATCGCAGCTCCCGTTGGATCGTTAGGAAATAAAGCTTGGAATTGAGCTGAATTCACAGGTGTTCCGATGGCCGGTGCTGCTGCTTGTTGATTCGGTGCAGGTAATGCTAGATTTGGTTCATCGCCTATTTCTAATTTTGCTTTTTCACCATCAACTGTAAATGTCGTGTTAAAATTTTTNACTGCTTGTATACCACCTTGTATGAAATTATCATCTTCAGCTGCTTGTTCTTTATCAGGTGGTGGCATTATTTCTTCATTGTACATTTTTACAAGAACTGATTGTGGAATGTTTTCTCCATCTTCGCCATAGTTAGGTTGAATCATTTCAACATTTTGTCTATTTAAATAATCTGTTATTTCTTTTAAATTTATATTGTCTGGATCAACTGGTTTGAAATCATCATCTTCCGAGAAAGCTTTATTAAAGAATCTTGCAAAAGCTTCTCTCTTAGTTCTTAGGCCAGCTAAATATACTTTAGGATTTATTAATCCTGCTTGTCTTTCTCCAAAAGCTTTACCACCAGTCAATACGGCTTTAACTTCTTGAGGTGTCAATACATCATTTATTTGTCTTAGCAAATATGGATCAGATAATATTTTACCTGCACGTAAAGCAGTTGCAAATAAAATTAAAGGTGCAAATGGACTTGCAGCTGCAGATCCACCAAACCCCAATGCTACACCAGCAAGTGAACTAGCTCCACCAAGTGTTAATCTTCTTTGAATAAATGATGATGAATTTGTAATAGGAACATCAGTCAATCTTTTTGTGTATTCAACAAAATCTTCTAAATGACCAAGAGCCTTAGCTCCTTGTGCACCACCACCATATAGTTCTTCTATAAATTGTTTTGTGGCTCGAGATGGATCATCTAATCCCAATAAATTTCTAAATGTTGTACCACTAAAATCTCTGTAATCATCAGGACCAAACCTGATGTTAGTTATATCTTCTAATCCATCATCAGATAATTGTCTTGTTATATCTCCACCTTGATTTTTTACAGCTTGTTGTAAATCTTTTCTACCAAATGCATCGTAAACATCGTCAACTCCATTTTGAAATCTTACATCACCCTCTAAAGTTCTAAACGCACCATTATCAAAAGGTGCAGAAAACGGGACTCTCGCCTTACCAAACACACCAGAATTTATTGGTTTACTTTTAAATGCTCCCATAAATGCATTATGCAAAAATTTAGCTGTAGCAGCTTTATATAATTGTTCACCTGCTGCCGAGTATCCGTCAAACCCTTTTTGTGCACCAATCATTTTTCTAAATTCTTCTAATGCGGCAGGACTTCTAGATGAAAAAACTGCTTGTTGTATTTTTTTAAATAATTGATCTTTTGGTAAAGTTGCAGCTCCTGGTATATTAAACAAAGTTTTTTGTGTAAAAAGGTTTTTGTCAAATTGAATAAGAGGCTTCATTGCTGTAG